>Ga0307486_1000460_pt1 | contig 37438 bp, 34 predicted proteins | sample CBIW02metaG_FD_203663 | JGI IMG/M metagenome (GOLD analysis project Ga0307486, IMG submission 203663) | Sea-ice brine microbial communities from Beaufort Sea near Barrow, Alaska, United States - CBIW 0.2 | ecosystem: Environmental > Aquatic > Marine > Coastal | place: USA: Alaska | collected... | reverse complement strand
AACACCCACAAAAACCAACAAACAGCTGGATACTCCAGCTTAAACAGGACCAAAACGCGAGATTAGCTTCAAAAAACGCCGAAATTCAGATTTGGCGGAATTATGAGGTAGTCTCGCAAAGGTCTCACCGTGTTTATAAACTGACCAGGCCTGGTCAGTTTATATTTATCAATTATTATCCCTGGTTTATCCTAATCTATTCGATTTCTCGAAATCAACTTCCAAGAAAGATATCACCCTTGTCATCAATGCGAATGTCAACGGTTTCCAATGCTTCATTCCAGCAAGGTCCTTCTATACAAACACCATCTTCAATATTGAAAAAGGCATCATGCACTGAGCATTTCATCGTCTTTTCAAAAGGATTTACATCAATCTTATAGGCTTCATTAAGCGGTACGTTTTGATGCGGACAGTTATTGAGATAGGCTTTCACGGACTCTTCATATTTAATCAGAACAACTGCTCGTGTTCCCGAATTAACAATCAGAGTCTTTGCGTTACTCAATTGTTTAATATTGGCTAATGGTTTATCTGTCTCTTTAACTTCCAAGAGTTTATCCAAACCATACTGGCGACATTTTTGTGCCGCCAGTCTATTCGCTCGATTAACGGATTCGGTTAACGGATGGCCTCCTATAAGATAATGAATCAATCCGGCATTAAATGTGTCGCCAGCACCTAAGGTGTCTACCACGGGATGAATGGCCTCAGCTGGCGTATGTAACACTTCTCCGTTTGGAGAAGCGTACCAGACCCCTTGATTGCCCCAAGTACACACCAGATTCGAATGAGTCGTTGTTTTCTGAATCTCAGACAGTAAGGCATGGCCATCATTAAAGCCTTTTGCCTGGGCGTAGTGATGTGAAAAGATCACTAGGTTCGCTAGTGGAATCAAGGCTTCAATGCCGTCGCGTGGTTTTTCGATTTCTAAAGAGATCGGTTGGTTGGTCAAAAAGGTCTTTGCAATATTTAGCATGCCTGGCAGGTTTTCTAAATTGCGGCCTTCAAAATGTAACCAGTCATACTCTTCAACTTCTATTTTGGCAAAATAATCAAAGGTCACTTCAGGTAAGTCACGGTAATGCACAATACTGCGATGGCCATTTTCTGCATTGAGTGTTACAAATGAGCTGGGCGTACGTCCTTGGATAAACTTTTGAATATGTGCGGTACTGACATTGCGCTCTTTTAGTCCCGCTAAAAGCAGTTTGGCTTCGCTATCTGCTGCGACCGTTGTGCAAATCGCAGTATTGTGACCTAGCTGATTCAATACATATAAAGAGTTATTGACGTTACCGCCCAATGCGGTGGACTTTTTAACTGCGCGAATCTCCTCGTCTTCATGTGGATAGTGAGGAACAGTGAGAATAATATCTAAAGCGGCATTGCCGATACCTAGAATCTTTGCCATGTGGAGCCTTTTGTAAATGCTGAAGTGATAGTTTAATGTGAATATTTAGTAATTTAGTAAATAGGTCATAATTTTACCATAGGCGTGGCGTATTGCTGAATTTGGCTCTCCCAAAATAAAAAGTGAATAACCTGAAAAAAGACTTGACAAGCTTTTGCCCAACTTTAGTTTTTTAATCTATTAATGGCTTTATATTATTACCGTAAGTAGTTGATAATTAATTGGTAGCATCTGTTTTCATTGATTTATGACCCTATAGAAAATTACGAATGTCTTGTCCACAAAAGCTGTGGATAACTTTGTGTATAAATAGATAAAAAGGTGCTTAAGTTCTTTAAAATAGCCAATAAATATCAAATTGCTTAAAAAACAGTCAAATAGAATTATATGAAGATTTTAAGTACAATCAGTTTATCAAGCAGGCATCTTGTAGTTTTATTCCCTTACAAATAAAGAGAGGGTAAAATTACCCTGTAGCTAGGTCAAAACCTGTAAGTACGATACAATATATTCATCTAATAAAACAAAAAAATAATTTCTGTGGTTTATAGGTCGGATTATGAGTGAATTTAAAACTGGGTTCAGTGCCAGTTGTCAACATTGTGGTCTGCAAAAAGTATGTTTTTCGGCTGGATTACCGAAAGAAGGTCTTGAGCGTTTGGACAGTATAGTAGAGCGTAAAGCACCCTTAAAAAAGAACCAGCATCTTTTTATGGCGGGCGACAAGTTCACTGCTTTGTATGTGGTTAGAGCAGGTGTTATCAAGCTATATTCGTTCTCTGGCCGTGGCGAGGAGATAATACATGGTTTTTACCTTCCAGGTGATGTGGTTGGTATTGATGCACTACAATCTGAAGTGCACGTATTTAATGCCATTGCGATTGATACAGTAAGTGTCTGTAATTTTCCATATGCTCAACTGTGCGATTTAGCTATGCATATTCAAACTCTTAATCACAAGATCTTTTCAGCGATGAGCAAAGAGGTTAATGAGTGTCGGCTTCATTCTGAGTTATTGACGAAACGAAACGCAGATCAAAGAATCGCGGAATTTATTTGGCATATGGTTGAACGTCATGCCGGTCGGGGTTATGCCTCAGATGAATTTCGATTAGGTATTCTACATCGTGATGTTGCATTGTATCTGGGGATTACACCTGAAACGGTTTCACGTATTTTGGCTAAATTGCATGCTGATAACGTAGTGACTTGGAAAAAGAAGGAATTGGTCATTCATAATAAAAAAATGCTACAAAGTTTGGCTGGTTTCTCTGTTTGAGGCTAAATCCTTACTTGTGGATTACTTGAGTCTCGGATTTATTTGTTAGCTCTATTACTCATTATTGTCCGTTATTTTTCATAATGACCGCTTAAATAGGTTTTAGAAGCCTAAAGCGCTTTTCTTTTATCTCATTTCAGGTATATTAGCTCTGTATAAATTCATATAAATAAAGGTGTAAAGAGCATGTCTATTCAAAACATTAAACAATTATTTTTGGTAGGTTTTTTGGGTTTAGCATTGGTAGGGTGTAGTTCTGCACCAAAAACTACTGAGGCTGATCCAGAAGCTAAGCAGATGGCTGCAGATAAAGTTGAGCAAGATGTTGCTGCACTTCAACTTGCCGCTGCCCAGGCTCTAGAAGCTCAAAAATCAGAGTTATTAGCCACTATTCAGGGCAAAGTAGTTCATTTTGACTTTGATCGTTCTGATGTTAAGTCAGATGACTATCAAATTATTAAAGGCAATGCCGACTATATGGCCTTAGACAAGTCTTTGTCAGTGAGTATTAAAGGTCATACTGATGAGCGTGGTAGCAGCGAATATAACCTTGCATTGGGTGAACGTCGTGCACAGGCTGTTAAAAATGCTTTGATTTCTGAAGGTGTAAGTCCAGCCCGCATTACAGTCGTAAGTTATGGTGAGGCTAGTCCTGTCGATGAGGCTCATAATGAATCAGCTTGGACTAAAAATCGTCGTGCTGAGTTTTCATATTAATTGAATTCTCTGCGAGACTGATCGCTATCTTTATAAAAGCCTTTCTATCTTAATGATAGAAAGGCTTTTTTGTTTGTTCTATTTATAAAAGAAGACTTTTTCATGACCACTGAATCTCCTATTGTTCACTATTTAAAAGATTACCAAGCACCGAAATTTGAAATCAGTTCTGTGTTTCTCGAGTTTGACTTGCACCCAACCGACACACAGGTCATTAATACGATGCAAATAAAGCGTGTATCTACCAGTGAAGATCTGCTTTTAGCGGGTGAAGAGTTGAAACTACTATCGGTATTATTGAATGGGCAAGAAGTCATTGATCAGTGTGTTATTGATGCCGAAAGTTTGAGGTTAACGACCGACTTGAGTGAGTTTGAATTGACTATTAAAACAGTCATCTCACCTGAGAAGAATACAGCTTTAGAAGGTTTGTATCGTACAAGTGGTAATTACTGTACACAGTGTGAAGCAGAAGGTTTTCGAAAGATTACATACTTCTTTGATCGTCCGGATGTCTTAACGTTATTTACCACCAAAATCATTGCAGATAAAGCGGATAACGCGGTGTTATTGTCTAATGGGAATCTTATCGAATCAGGGGATATTGAGGGTAATCGGCATTATGCTATCTGGCAAGATCCGCATAAAAAACCGTGTTATTTATTTGCGTTAGTTGCAGGTAATCTAGAATGTGTTGAAGATCAATTTATCACAGCAGAAAAACGCTCTGTTGCTTTAAAAATTTATGTTGAAGCAAGAAACTTAGATAAGTGTGAACATGCCATGGAATCTCTGAAAAAATCGATGCTGTGGGATGAGACGCGTTTTGGCTTAAGTTACGATTTAGATATCTATATGATTGTCGCTGTTGATGACTTTAATATGGGTGCGATGGAAAACAAAGGTTTGAATGTTTTTAACTCTAAGTTTGTATTAGCCAAACCGGATACGGCCACTGATGTTGATTATGAAGGGATTGAAGCGGTCATTGGACATGAGTATTTTCATAACTGGACAGGAAACCGGGTGACTTGTAGAGACTGGTTTCAGTTAACTCTAAAAGAGGGGTTGACGGTTTTCAGAGATCAAGAGTTTACGGCAGATATGTTATCACCAGCTGTGAAGCGGATCGAAGACGTGAAGCGTTTAAGAAGTAACCAGTTTCCTGAGGATGCTGGACCAATGGCGCATCCTATTCAACCTCAATCTTATATTGAGATGAATAATTTCTATACCTTGACCGTGTATGAAAAGGGGGCAGAGGTTGTTCGTTTATACCATACCCTGCTAGGGGAAGTGGGGTTCCGCAAAGGAATGGATCTATATATTGCAAGACATGATGGCCAAGCCGTTACGATTGTTGATTTTAGAAATGCGATGGCGGATGCAAATGGCGTCGATCTCGCACAAATGCATACTTGGTATATACAAGCGGGGACACCGAGTATAAAAATTGAGACGCTATACGATAAAACATTACAGACTTATCAAATTAAGTGTCATCAATACTTAGCGGGGAAAACGGTAGACTTTAAACCACTTCTTATCCCTATTAAAATGGCGCTTCTTTCAGAGCAAGGCGATCTGCTTGAGCTAATTCCTGATTCTAACAGCGCGGCCAAAATCATGGGTCAAGGTAAAGAGGTGATGTTGCGTTTAACTCAGCAAACTGAGATATTTACTTTTACATCGATTACGGCTGAGCCGGTCCCTTCTTTATTAAGAGGTTTCTCTGCACCAGTCCATCTTGAATATGACTATAGTGATTCAGAGTTGAGTTTATTGTCCTCTGCAGATTCAGACAGTTTTGTACGTTGGGAGTCTTTCCAAGTTCTCGCATTGAATGCGTTAAAAGCAAATATAGAATGTTATGAAAAGAGTCAACCATTACTGCTTTCATCAGCCATGAAAAAAGCCTTTTCAGGCATCTTAAGCGATCAGCTCGCGGACTCTGGTTTGGTATCATTAACAATTACGTTGCCAGATTTAACGTATATTGGTGAGCAATTTGAAGACATTAATGTGGATGCGGTGTTCCATGCACATCAGTGGTTAAGAACAGCTTTAGCAGAATATTTTGAAGCGGATTTATTGGCGATTTATAATCGTTTGAATCAGTCTGATGGAACTTACCGCTATCATAAGGATGACATAGCATCGCGTAAGTTAAAAAATGTCTGTTTACGTTATTTAATGCTATTGCCTCAGCAATTTGTATTGGGCAAAGAGCAGTATTATCAGCAAAAGAATATGACCGATGTATTGGCTGCGCTTGAAACTATCTCGCATTCAAGTCATGCCGATAGGGTAAGTTGCTTAGACCACTTCTACCAGACTTGGAAGGATGATAGTTTGGTGCTGGATAAGTGGTTTACTTTACAAGCGGCTTCGCATCATATTGATACCTTTGAGCATGTACAAGCGTTAGTAAAGCATGCTGATTTCACGCTTTCTAATCCCAATCGCGTCAGAAGTGTTTTGGGTGTGTTTGGTCGAGTAAATGTATTAGGATTTCATCGCAAGGATGGATTAGGTTATCAATTCTTAGCAGAGCAGATCATTCAATTAGATAAAATAAATCCTCAAGTGGCCGCTAGAACCGTCGCGCCGTTTACCCAGTGGCAACGTTATGATGAGTCAAGAAGAGAGAAAATGCATTCTGCACTTAATTTAATTTTGGCGAATCCCAACTTATCTAAAGATGTCTATGAAATTGTTTCTAAGGCACTCGGTCAATAAGTGTTGCAGGGATGGGTTGTATGGCTTTGAGCTCATAAGGATATGAGAGTGATGCAATGGATAAGGGGGGTTATATTGATCGGCAGTATATTGCCTATGGCAAGCTTTGCCTCTCAAAAAACTGCGTGGCAGGAGTTATTGACTATTCAGCCTTCAAACTCCATAGGGAGTCAGTCAGTAACGCAGGGGGATTTGCCACAAAACCCCTTAACTTCAGGCGCACAAACAGTCCAAAATGATTATTTAGAAAATCAGGTTGACAGAATTGATCAAGAAATCATTATTCTACGGGCTGAATTGGCTCGAAAAAACAATGATCTGAATCAGGTTAAAATCTATATTAATCAACTTAATCGCATGGTTGTATTGCCTGTTTTTCAAAAGCGTCTGGCCGTCCTAAAGCTTTATTTGACCATGGCTAAGAGGTCCTCTCAAACCTCCTCCTACTCTTCATCATCTAATGCTTTAGATTCCTATTTATATGTGGGGTCAATCGAGCCCTTAAAATTCCCTGACGTCTCAGAAAAATCGATTATAGTTGTTTTATTGCCACTCACAGGGCCATATGAGCAAGCCGGTAATAAAGTGCTTTCTGGGTTGACGGATGCCTTGGAAACGAGCTCTTTTCAAGGATCCTTAGCCGTCTTTGATACGGCTATTTATAAGACGGTGTTTGAATTGTGGGAGATCGTTAAATACTATAATCCTGATTTCATTTTTGGTCCCCTGCAAAAACAGACTGCCCAACAGTGGCAAGCGCTTAATAGTGGTATTCCGACCTTTTACTTTAACTCGATGGATCATCTATTTGGACACGAACGTGCTTTCTCTCCGAGTAAGTCAAAGGGACTGGATCAGATCCTCTCTATTATGAATAATAGCCAGTTTCAGAATGTACTGGTATTAACAGACTCGAGTGAATCGTCTAAAAAGCTCGAAGCCGAATTCTACCAGGCCTGGTCATTTTTAAATTCAAGGGGCCAATATCAACATCAGCCCATAGAAAGAACGGTTGGACAGTCTATTGAGACCGCAATGAATGTCAATCGCTCAAAAGGGCGCTACCGATGGTTACAGAAGATGGCTGAGAGCACGTTTAAATTTACACCCAGACCCAGGCATGATTTTGACACTGTAGTGACTTTTATACCGCTAAATAAAGCAATTCAGGTGGGTCCTATATTGGACTTTCACCAATTAACTCAGGCTACCCATATTTGGTATCCTAACCAAATACCCAGTCTAGATTCCCTTCGTAATAGCCTTTCCTCATGGCAAAAAACCTATACAGTCTTGCCTGTTTATACTCAAGCCGAACTTGCTATAAATAAGTCAAACTCTCAGCAAGAAGATAGAAATGGCCTATTTTATGCTTTAGGCCAGGTAGCAATTGAAATTGTCAAAAACCCTGCCATTTCTGATGGTCAGAATTTGCATATAAATACCGAATTTGGGGCCGTGTCCTCAAATAGGATAGGACAATTTCACTTGTTGCCGGTTGTTTACTGGGTAGATCAAGGTGTTTTTGAACGTGTAACTGAATTTTCAGAAACAGTCGCTGAATAATCCTTCAGGGGCTTTAGGTCAATCCGGTTAATCAAATAACATTCAAAGTAGTCTGAACTCTTTAAAGACTGATTATGGCATATTATTAAGGAAATAAAGCGTGGCGACCTCCGACGATATATTTGATCCAAATGACTTAGACAGCATTGATTCTCTTCTAGATGAAGCAGAGTTAGAAGCTACTGTTGATGATTCTACAGGTGAGTTGTCTGAGGAAATGTCTGTTGACACGACAACCGTAGAGGATGAGGTTCCTTTAGAAACAGATCTTGATGATACAGATGGACTGCTAGACGAATTAGGTGAAGTGGAGGGTTCGATGGATGATCCGGCTCCTTCATCAGCCCCTAAGGCGGCTTCAGTCTCTGAGCCCTCTGAAGACGCTAGAGTGGATGACGTTGCCGATAAAGACGACTTTCTTTCTAAACGTGCTGCAGCACAAACTAAACAACTCCCACAAATGGCGGCGCAAGATATGGATTCAATAAAAAAACTGATCATTATTTTCAGCTCAACATTAATCGTTCTTGTATTGACTGGAATCGGTATTGGCGTTTGGAGTGCTTTAGCCGCTTCTTCGGCAGGAGTGGATGACGAAACAATTACCCTGATTGAATCGATTAAGGTGAATTCGGAGCAGGGTGCGGCATCCATGTCAGAAAATACTAATTCTGTTCAGTTGGTAGAGAAAAAATTAGATGCTCTTAATTTTCAACTGGAACAGTTAGTAATGGATTTGGCAATCCCCTCTAAGGTAGCCGCTCCTAAATCAGAAATTCTGGATCCACTAGGACTAGGTAGACATGGTGTTATTGATAATGGTCAAGGGGCTGTTACACCCGCGACCACGGTAGTGTCGACCCAGGTAGATCCTGCTGTCTTGTCAAAAGTTACGTCAGTGAATGCCAAAATGATAAAAGCACAGCGCCGAATTGATGAGGTTAATAGTCGAGTTAAAAGTATTCAAAAACAATATCAAGTGCTATTAAAAAGCGTGAAAATGGTCGAAAAGCAGATTGTGATGGAGCAGTTAGCAAAAGCCGAAAAAGCTGAAAAAGCGAAGGTGGCGAAAGATGCCGACCCTTATCAATATACAGCTCCTGATGGGATGTTTTATGACCAGTCCGTACAAGATTCTTATCCATAGAATCTAAGCGTTGCGAGAATTGCAACGAATATAACGGAATAAGGACAGCATTATGATGACTAAAAAATTTATGATGATTGTCTGTTGCGCTCTCCTTGTGGGATGCCCCTCAGTTAAGCCAGTTGATGACGATATGAATATGTCAAAAGAAGACGGTGGTTGGTTATGGTTTTCGGGCACTACGTATTCAGTTCCCGATTACTATTCCATGAAACAAATAGATAAAAAGCATCAAATTGACTCTGTTTATTATGTCAAGAATTTGCGATGTAAAAAGAGTGTTAATCGATGTGCTTACTGAGTAAGTCCACCAAATATTAAATAAATAATTGAGTAAATAATGGAGTATAGGGCAATGAAAAAGCAAGCTGTTCTAATTGCAAGTCTGACAGGTGTTGTTATATTAGGTGGGTGTTCTCAGGGCAAATTTTGCTGCTCAGAAGGGAATCCTCAACCGGTTGCGGCCCATCAGAAGCTAATTGTACCTGAGACATCAGCGACTACTGTAGATCAAAAGTCGGAGTTGATGAAAATCTCTGGAATTGGTTATGGTGCTGAAAGTACCTTTGGTGCTTACACGGCAGGCCAACGTCGATTAATGGCGATTCGTGCTTCGAAGTTAGATGCTTATCGAGCGCTTGCTGAACAGCTATATGGTATTCAAATTAATAGTAATACCGCCGTTTCGACGCTGACCGCTAAAAATGATAGTTTTAGAGCGCGTGTTAATGCCGTTGTTCGTGGTGCTAGAATGGTGAGTGTGACGCCAATGGCTGATAATAACTATGAAACCGTATTAGAAGTTTATGTTGATAAACGTTTCTTTGAAGAAACGTTTGTCTATAGCTCGACTAATAAATCCAGAGCTGTAGAGCCTGAAGCAGCCTATACGATCACTTCTTATTAGTCTTGATTCCGTATGGGTATTTGGTGTCGGGTTTAAGCCCCAGTAGCGATTCGAGGAGGTTTATATGGTTAGTTATAGAGTATTAATCCCACTGTTTTTAAGCCTGTTTGTTTGGCAGGGAGTTTCGGATGCTGCAAGTATCAGTACACGTGTTCGAGTGCTTGAGAGCAAGATTGCTAAACAAGATAGAAATATTAAACAGTCAGAGACTTTGCGCCAAGCACAAGACTCTAAAATCGACAAAAGTTTAGCGAAAGTGAAGGTGGTCGAAAAGAAAGTCGATAAGTTATTAAAAGGTAAAGAAGGTGTGGAGCATAAGATCGAAAGAGGTGATAAGCGTTATGCCTTTCCCTAGTCTTTGATATTGTCTTTGTTATTTTATCTACCCCAATAAAAGCCCGGAAATTTACCGGGCTTTTTATTGGGTATCTGTTTTTCAGCTTAAGCTATTGGATTCTGATGAACCCAAAAAAGGTTAACTACTAACTGTTTTATTATGGCGTTCTTTTTGCGCGGACTCAATTTCTTTAGCCTGAATAAAGTAAACTAATTTACGGCGATCATCTTCACTTAAGTTTTGATAATTAAGCGCAATAGTTGAGCCTTCTGAGTTGTCATTCAAAGGGGTAATCTTAACGATATCACAACGCACTAGAATTGGCGATTCATTCTCAAGGGGTTTGATTAATAAATCGATTTTATCTGAGATAAGAACATTTTCTTCAATATCAATCACAATACCGCTACCACTTAAGTTTACAAGTTTTTGCGGAATAGCGCGGGCCAGTTGCTTTTCATCAATGGTTTGCATGACAAAATTAATTTTACTATTTATGGCCGTGAGCGCTGTCGCTAGGAGGGTGCTTTTTTGATTGATTTGGGAGATTATCTCATTGATTTGTAGGTCAAGTTGCGCTAAGTTTTCCATGAAATACTCTTCAATATACTTAGCATCAGCCGACATGGGAAGGGCTGTTTCAATGGCTTCTTCATGTGACAGAATGCGGTAACTACATGGCATCATTACATCAATTCGGTAAAAGGAGCGTTTATCTTTTCGCATTCGTCTTCTCTCTGGTAGCTTGGGTGTATTTTTAGGTGAGCGTTCCTAGTCTAAAGTACTTAGGATCTAGTGTAGTATAAAACGCCTTAGCGTATAAAAAACTCTGCATTTTTTATAAAATAGCTGGTAAAGGATAAGCAGAAAACACGCCAAACATCCTTAAAATAGAATTAAAGCGAGAGTGTGTATGCTGTGTTGGCGAGTAAAAGGTTGAACAGTGGTTTTTTAAGCCTTGCCAAGAGTTTTTTTAGTATTCGTTGGCGCGGTCGTGATGCCGCTAGAGCCGTAGAGTCGCACGTTAGGCTGGGTTTTGCCAGAAATTAAATTAAGAGCGTGTTTATTAATATTGCTCAATATTTGAATTGTCATGCCATTGGCTTGGTTTAAGTCTTGGCATTGATCTGAAATAGCGACTAATTTTTGCGTGGCTTGCTGGAGTGCTTTGGGGAGTGTAGTAGAAATGTTCATTTCGAATAGATTGGCAAGCGTCAGTTTATTGGCCTTAAGATTTAATTCTAACTCAGCCGTTAGTCTTGCAATTTCTTCAGATTGTTGTTGTTTCATTGTCGAGGTTAGGATGAGTTGTTCCGAATCGTTTTTCTTTAAGGCTTCTGACTCTGTTTGCAGGGAGGTATAAAAACTTTCAAACAGATGCGTTAACGCAGCGACCAGTGAGGTTAGTTGCTGTCTGTTTTGAATATTATCTGTTTGAGTCATGATTTACTTTAATGCCCGTCAGTCGAAGTCATTACGGTTGATTAGAATCGAGCGAATAAAGCTTCGGTTTGCATCAGTTTATCAGCAATACGTTCCGGATCTACTTGATAAGAGCCGTCTTGAATCGCGCTTTTAAGTTCTGCGATGCGTGCAGAATTATCAATATCTACACTCATAGCCTTTTGTTCAAGGTGACTCACTTGAGCAAATGCATGGGTAAGGGTTACTTTATCCGTGTTGGCTTGAGATGCAGGCGCAGAACTGTTTTCAGTAGGCTCTTGGTCTGGGGTTTTAACCGACTCGTTTGAGCGGGTCTGCAGTACACCGCTGTTTAAATTTTTAATATCCATCTTATGGCCTCACACCTTTTCGCTATTATTTTAACAGCATTGCTTTTCGTTACTACTTTATATATCGGCTACTTTTAGAAAGCTTTAGTAAAAAGTTTGTTTTTTTTCAAAATAAAATTCAAACTTTGTAAACTAGAAGGGTCCTAGGTAATTCAGCCCAAACTATCAAAGCTATTTTTTATGGAACAGACACTGTGTTTGGAGCAATAACTATGCCTTTAACGACTTTGCCCGAGGTTCTGTTTTTGACAGAAACTTGTTGCCGCTCAACGGCACTTTGTAAAGCGATGCCTTTGGTTTTAACCTGAATACTACCGATATTTGTAATTAGAGTAACTTGTTGTTTTTTGAAAACCCAGTAGGGTGGCTGTAAATCTCTTATTCTAAGGATGCTGTTGGCACTAATCGATTTTTTTGTTCTCATACCGATTGCGGTGTCTAAGTTAATGACACTGCCTCTTCGTACCTGTTTATAAGGCAAAATAACTCGTTTCAGGTCTTCGCCCTTTATAACGGCCTTTTTGAGAATTCCTTGAGCGGTCATTATTACCGGTAGCTTGCCGTCAACCACGGCGGGCACAAAAACTCGCCAGTTAGGTCGGTGGCAACTTACACTGTATGTCATACGTCCAATCGCTTCTCCAGAACTTCTATCCTTGAGTTCAAGCGGTTGTTGGCATTGCGGGAGTTTTAAAGTAGGGCTTAGTTTTCTGAGTTGAATTGTAGGCTCATAAATTTGTTGGCCAATTTTTTGCTTTATATCCTCAGACACAAGGTTATGAATCTCATCCAGTGATTGATGGCTGGTTGATGCAGGAGGCTCTTGGGCTTGAATATTTAAAGTCATACAAGCACTTAGCAGTAGTGTAAAAGTTTTTAGAATGGGATAACTCATGCGGTAATACTAACATGAGTTGAAATGGCTTTTAAAGTCACTTTAAATTAAGTCAGTTTATTATTGCAGTGTATTGCACTATTATGATGGCTTTATTATGAAACCGGCAATCTATAGAATGGTTTATGAAAAATTCAACAGATGATTAAGAAAACAAAACAGATGATTAAACAAACAATGAGTAAGGTGGCGTTAAGATGTCTAGCTTTCTAACCGGGGTTGACCAAAGAACTTCTTTAGTGGGAATGAATCGTATGGAACTACTGTTGTTTACCATTAAGGGTAAACAGCTGTTTGGGATAAATGTTTTTAAAGTGCGCGAAGTCATTCGTACGCCAGCTATCTCTCCTGTGCCCAAATCGGATTCAAGAATAGTGGGCGTGGCTGATATTCGTGGAAAGACTATGCCTATGATTGATTTAGCCAAAGCATTGGATTTTGAAGCGATTGATCCTGGAAACTATTCCAAAAGTTTGACGATTGTGACGGAATTTAATAGTTCCGTGCAAGGCTTCTTAGTTGAAGATGTGGATCGAATTGTGCATTTACGCTGGGAAGATATTCTTGCACCACCTGCATCATTGATGGGGGTTAACTACTTGACTGGAATTACCCGTGCACAAAATCAGATTGTCGAAATTGTCGATGTTGAAAAAGTACTGGTAGAAGTTTCGGGCACTTCTGCAGACCTGTCTGAAGAGTATATCTCAAAGCATAAGGCGGTTACTAATGGGCATGATTATTTTGTTTTGGGGGCCGATGATTCGGTTGTCGCCAGAAACCAATTAAAAGGCGTGTTGGATAGAATGGGCATTAGTAATAAGATTGTTACTAATGGTAAGTTGGCCTTGGACTTCTTAAAAAAATGGGCTGATGAGGCCGATAAAGGCATTGCAGATAAGGTCAGTAGTCGTGTTTTAATGGTTATTTCAGATATCGAAATGCCAGAAATGGATGGTTACACCTTAACCACCAGTATCCGTAAAGACGATCGTCTTAAAGACCTCTATGTTATTTTGAACTCTTCATTGAGTGGCGGGTTTAATGATACCTTGACTGAAAAGGTCGGTGCTAATGTGTTTTTATCAAAATGGCATTCTGATGAGTTAGCAGAAACGATTGTTGCCAGAATTGAAGAAGTAGAGTCTGCAGTGATTGCATAATCTAATTTCATAGCGCCTTCAGTGGTGTTTTGAATAAATAATAGGAATTGTCTTGATGTCAGGTTTTCAACAAATAATCGGTTTGCTGGTGTTGTTACTAAGCTTAAATAGCCAGGCGGGTTTGACTGATCTTTTCTGTATTCAGAACGATTCTAATTGTGTGGCGGCGCCTGTCGCAGATGTATCTCACCCGCCAGTGCAATCGCTACCGGCAATTTCTACGCCCCAAGACAATATGTGCGTGGATGTTAAAGGGGTTGCCAGTACAGACGGAGTCGATAATGCCTTTGCTCGTAAGATGGCCATTAGGGATGCTTTAAAAATGGCGAGCATTCACAATAATGTCAGCGTTAAAACAGATCAGTCGGTTGAGCAATACCAAGTCACATTAGACAGTTCACGTTTTACGTCCAGTAGTAAGATTAAGGGTTTCACCATCTTAAAAGAAGGTCTTGAAGATCCTTATGATATGTATGGACAGACTAAAGAAGGCCCCCTTAACTATGAGATGGATTTGAATGTTTGTCTGACGGAAGATCGTGGCGTTTGTGCCGATTTAACCGGCAATCAGTATCAGACTCGTTTAGCCGTAGCCCCCGTCGTCATCGCGCACGCCAATCAAGCAAATGATGTTTCTAATTTATTAATGGGTTATCAACAAGAGTTAGAACGCCGTATCAAAAACCAGGGGTATCGTAACTTCAGTCTATTGTTAGAGCCGGTAGATTTGCAGCCTAATATAATGGTGGAACCCAATGTAGACCCTGAATTATTATCTGGAATTCGAGATAGAACAGGGGCGCAATATCTGTTAGTAACGGTGATCCGTTCGCTTTCAGCTCATCAAAACGATGGCTACCTGAATGGTGCCAAGCGTTTTTATAATTTAGAGGTTAAACCCGATAGCCGTCATTTAGAAGTGGATTGGTATGTGGTTGATTTAATGAAGAATAGAACGGTACATCAGATGAGGAAAGGTTTTGATGTGCAAGGGGATGTGACGGTGGGTCGCGACAGGCCATTTGGCAGCAATGCCTTTTTTGCCACTGATACCGGAATGGCCTTTCATGCATTATTAGAGAAGCAAACCACTGATGTACTTGATTTCTTACACTGCAAGCCGTTTGAAAGCCAAATTATCGATGTGCGTAATAATGAATACATTGTCTATCTGAATTCGGCCTCTGGCGCCAAGGTGGGTGATGACCTAGCGGTTTATCATAAAACTGGCCGACCGGTACGCCTCAATGGTGTTAACCTCGGTTCGGATGAGGTGCCTGGGGCTTTCTTAAAAATTAAACGGATTTTACCTAAGTTTGCCATAGCAGAAGTGACGGCCAAAAAAGGTTTAGTTCAAGTTGGGGATATAGTCAAAGCTTGGTAATCGCGCTTTTCTAATTTTATTCAGGGTCTGAATCGAAGCAACCTCTTTTTATAAGCCAACCTGTCATAGGGTTGGCTTTTTTGTTTCTGCTATTTACGCACGGGACACTGGTCCGGTTGTTATTTCTCTTGTGCCTTTTTTACGTCTTTATTACTCCTTTCTAATAACTCGTGCCAAGTCATAAAAACAGCTGTCAAAAAACTGACCAGGCCTGGTCAGTTTGATTTTCTTAAATATTTACGTCATATCTTGCATTTAAAGCATCCTCTTTAGCCTGGTTAGATAGCTGTTTTTATTTCAATATTTCACTAAAGTTTTCGAATATTCGGCCGAATACTCTCTAATTTCAATTTCTTTAACGCTTTTTTAATAAAAAAACCCAAAAAAACAAAGTTTGGCACTTGTGTTGCTAAGTATTTTAAAAAATAAGATGCGAATGCCAATAAACTGAATTCAGCATCTAGCTAAAAAGACCAGAAAGGAATTGTTATGTCCGAATCAATCTTTGGAATTCATGAAAGCGCCTTAAAAATACGCGAGCAACGTGCTGAGATATTAGCGAATAACTTAGCGAATGCCGATACGCCAAATTTTAAAGCGCAAGATTTAGATTTTAGAGCGGCTTTACAAGATGCGTCTAGTGGATCGAGTCGTTCGGAAGCAGCCTCTATGACAAGAACAAATGCTCATCATATTGATGGCGATAGTGATAGCTTTGCAAGTACATCTAGTTATTTAATGTACCGTCAACCGACGCAGCCTTCTTTAGATGGCAATACGGTTGAGTCGCATATTGAAAAAGCAAAGTTCATGGAAAACGGTATGCAGCAAACGGCCACTCTTGAATTCTTGAATGGCAGAATAACAGGACTTCGTAGCGCTCTTCGAGGAGAGTAGGCTAACGACTTAGGAGAATAAAGATGTCAATGTTCAATATTTTAGATATCTCTGCGTCAGCGATGCATGCACAAACGGTGCGTTTAAATACCATCGCATCCAATATGGCTAACGTCGATAGCATTAGTTCCAATTCTGAAGATACCTACCGTTCTAAGCAGCCGGTTTTTCAGACGATTTTGGAAGGCAGTCAATCTGAACCTCGTGGCGGTGTTCGCGTTAAAGAGATTGTAGAAAGCCAAGAACCTTTAAAAATGGAATTTAGCCCGAACCACCCGATGGCGAATGACGAAGGCTATATTTTTAAACCGAATGTCAATGTGGTTGAAGAGATGGCGAATATGATGTCAGCTTCTCGATCTTATGAAACGAATATCGAAGTCATGAATACTTCAAAGCAGCTTTTGCTTAGAACGATTCAGCTCGGTAAATAGGTAAGGGAGAACTAAGATGGCAGATTTGCTACCCAGCATCACAAGCAGCAATACTGATTATTTAAGTGCAATGCAACAAAACACAAATCCGGCGAATTCTGCGCCAAACAAACAAATGGGCCAGGCGGATTTTCTACGCTTGCTGACAACGCAGATGCAAAATCAAGATCCCTCTAAACCTATGGATCCGACGAGTTTTGTTACCGACTTAACTCAGATGAGTCAGTTAGAATCAACTAATACCATGAATAGCTCTATGTTAGCGATGGCGAGCAGTTTTCAGAATATGCAAACCGTGCAGGGTGCTTCGTTGATTGGTAAAAATGTACAGGTCTCGGGAGAGGATTTTTCTCACACTCAAGGGCAGATTTCACAATTTAGCTTAAATACGGCTGTTCCTTTAACAGACGTCAAGGTAGTGGTTAGCGATGCCAGTGGGGTTGTCAAAGAGCTGAGTGTTGCAGATATGCAATCCGGTGAAAAAACCGTCGATTGGAACGGTTTGGACAATTCTGATGTCACCAAAGGCGATGGCGTTTACTCATTGACCGCTTATGGAACAAATCCAGATGGGCAGTTGCAGTCTATTGATACGCTAGTGGCATCCAAAGTGAATTCCGTTGGGATTAACAGCAATGGTTCTATGACCTTAACCCTAGCAACGGGTGAAAAGGTAGCTATGGAAACCGTGCGTGAGATCAGTGGTTAAGTCTAATGATAGGTGGGCTTATTAATATAGTCTGCCCCCCCATCGGCTATAACCGAATATAAAACAAATACACAATAGATAACATTTTTAGATGTTATTCGAAATACACCAAGGAGAGTCATTATGGGTGCGAACTTTGATTTAAATGCGTTGAGTGGTATTAATGCAGCGTCTAGCGGTTTAGCCGTTATTTCCAATAACTTGGCTAACTCACAATCGGTTGGCTTTAAAAGCTCTCGAACAGAGTTTGCCGATATATTCTCAGGGTCTCAAAATTCAGCCGGGAGCGGGGTTCGTGTTGAGGGGATTACTCAGGACTTTACCCAAGGGAGTATTAGTGGTACCGGTCGTGAGCTAGATATGGCTTTGGATGGTGAAGGTTTTTTTATCCTGGCCGATCAGACGGGTAAATATGACAATATTTATAGTCGAAATGGCTCTTTTAAACTGGATCAAGATGGGTTGTTAACGGATCAGACGGGCAATCAAGTGCAGGGTTATGCGCTTAATGCCACTAAATCTACGGATAGTACTCCAGTTTTTGGGACAACCTTAGGGTCGATTGATTTAGATGCCTTGAATAAAACACCAAACTCGACTTCTGAAATGACTTTTGATATCAATGTCGATGGTCAAGAGGCTTATAATCTTTCTTCAGATAATGCTTCAGTTGCAACAGGGACGGTGGGGACTCCGGGCCATTTAGGGGCATTGCTAGATCCTGCAAATGCATCTCCTCCTTATGAAGGCTTTCCAGATTTTTCAACCAATAAAATCGTTCATGATTCTTTGGGTGGAGAGCACCGTATGACCACTGATTTCTATAAACGTGGCGTGGTTGACGGTGGAGCAACCGCTCCACTTCCAGCAAGTGCATCAGATTTTGATGGTGATGGAACTACAGATAAATACACTAGTTGGATGGTGCAAACAACGGTACAGGATTATGATGAGGTAAGCGGTACCTGGTCGCCAAGTGGTGTTGATGCTAATGATATTATTGGTACGAATAACAGCGCCGTATTACGAGAATTAAGGTTTGATGATAAGGGGGTTTTGCAACAAGTCCGTGAGCCTAATAGCACTGACCCTGCTGCGGTTGCAGGGGCAGCGGTAGATGCTGATTTAGATTGGACAGACACTGGTACTACGGCACCTGGTATGAAATGGCTAATTAATAACCCGATTACGGGTGGGGCTGATCCTATCTCCATGACGTCCGATTATGAACAAATGACAGAATATTCTGGCTCTTATGATATTCGTGGTGTGACGCAAAACGGCTATGCGATTGGCGATCTAGTGGGGTTGGCAACGGGTAAGGATGGTACTATTGAGGCGCGTTATTCAAATGGTCGTTCCGTGGCGGTGGCGCAGTTGGTGATTGCTAATTTTACCGATAATAACGCCATGGAAAAGTTAGGCGGGCAGGCTTATGCTCAGTCTTATGACTCTGGCCCAGCTCAGCTAGGTACGCCAGAAACCAATGGTATGGGGTCTATTGTGGAGGGTTCATTGGAGTACTCCAATGTGGATACCACCGCTGAATTGGTCAATATGATTCAAATTCAAAGAACTTACCAGGCCTCTGCTCAGGTCATTTCAACGTCACAAACCTTAACGCAAACCATTCTAAATCTTTAGTAGGTTTTAACTTACACTGTTTTTCTGGTCTTACCGGCAATTCTTTTGCCGGTTTTTTTGCCGCCCGGCAATACCCCTCCAAATAAGTTTATCGGCCGATTCCTAAAATCTTTAATTTAATTATTAATTAAATTGGCACACTCCCTGCTATATCTCCTTTGAAAACAAAAGGCATGTCAAAATGCTAACACACAAGGGAAACTCATTCGGGCATTAGACCCAAGCGATTAAAGCAAATAAAGAGTTTCGAATTTAAGGGCGCGTTAGTAAGGCTTAACGCTCCCCATTTTTTGACTAGATATAGATTGATTTAGCGGAGTAAAAGATCATGGATCGTATGTTATATGTTGCAATGAGTGGCGCCAAAGAGGTCATGCTTTCACAGGCAAATAACTCTAATAATTTGGCGAACGCAAATACCGACGGCTTTAAACAAGATTTCAATGTGTTTAGAGCGCAGCATGTAGAAGGTCCTGGTTTGGCGTCTCGTACTTATTCAATGGATGAACGTCCAGCAACTGACTTTTCAGCGGGTGCCATTAAAGTCACTGGGCGAGAACTCGATGTTGTGACTAAGGAAGATGGGTTTTTAGCGATACAAACACCAAATGGCGATGAAGCATTTGTTCGCAGTGCCAGTTTGCAGGTATTGGAAAACGGTAATTTAGTCGACGTCAAAGGCAATCCGGTTTTGAATGAGACGGGTATCCAGATTAATCTCCCGCCGACCAAAAGCATTACGGTTGGCGATGATGGCACGATTTCAATTGTGCCAGCCGACTCGCCGAGTAATCAATTAGTAGTTTTGGATCGTCTGCGTTTGGTCAAACCGAATATACAAGATTTAGAAAAAGGTTTGGATGGCTTTATTCGCTTGAAAGAGGGTGGAGATCAAGTGGTTCAGGAGAGCGTTCAGGTTGTCAGCGGCGCGGTAGAAAACAGTAATGTTAATACCGCGACGGCACTGGTCAATATGATTGAATTGTCTCGTAAATATGAGATGCAAGTCAAAATGATGACGACCGCTAAAACGCATTCACAAAAATCAGATTCATTGTTGTCGTTGAAATAGGTTAAGGAGATAGAAAAATGAACAGAGCACTTTATATAGCGAAAACTGGTTTAGAAGCCCAGCAGTTTCGTTTAGCGGCAATTTCTAACAACTTAGCCAACGCCAATACCTTTGCCTATAAAGCAGGCCGTGCGGAGTTTGATGATTTACTTTATCAAAATGTTCGTCAGCCAGGTGCGCAAGCGACACAGGATGAAACCAATACACTGCCTTCTGGTTTGCAATTAGGAACCGGGGTGAAAGCGATTGGTGTGCAGAAAATCCATACTCAAGGTAACTTGATGGTGACCGATAATCAGTTAGATGTGGCCATTGAAGGTAAAGGGTTTTTCCAATCTTTAGATCAGGATGGGAACTTAATGTATACCCGTGATGGTTCCTTTCAGATGAATCAAAACGGTGATGTGGTGACCTCTTCGGGTTATCTGTTAGAACCAAACGTTAATGTCCCACAAGATACGACGAGTATTTCAATTACTCGAGACGGTGCCGTTTATGCGACGCAGCCGGGTAATGTCGATCAAAACCAAGTGGGTCAAATAGAGTTGGCGACCTTTATTAATCCAGCCGGACTTGAGTCGATAGGGCATAACTTCTATAAGGAGACCACGGCCAGTGGTACCGCAAATATTAATAATCCCCAAACCGCAGAAGCGGGTGGTTTAACCCAGGGTGCGCTCGAGTCTTCTAACGTAAATACGGTCGAAGAGTTAATCGGCATGATTGAAGCCCAGCGAACCTATGAAATGAACTCTAAAGCCATTTCAGCGGCGGATGGCATGATGCAATACTTAAACAATAATACCTAGTCAGTTAACATAACGAAATGAGTCAGCGCTTAGATAGATAACTCTCAAAATAAACATGAGTGATCTATTCAGAGCGCAAATCGTCCGTTAGAGATCGTGTAAATCACGATGCAGGAATCCTAAAATGAATCATACAATTAAAAAAATGGTCAACTTAACAAGCGTTATGGCTTTTGCATCCGTTGTGTTGTCAGGCTGTAGTAGTGCGCCAGAGCGCATGGAAAAAATGGACTATTCGCCAAGTTATCCTACAAATATTCCGCAAGCGACACAGCCTAAAAATGGTTCACTCTATCAGGCGGGGGCGATGACATTATTTGATGATTCTAAAGCCCATAGAATTGGCGACATTATTACCATTGATCTGTCAGAGAGTATGACCGCAAATAAAAAAGATGAGACCAAATACGATAAATCTAATAATCAGGATTATGGTGTGACAACACCGTTTAGTGTTTCAACGCCCAATAATATCGTGGGTAAGTTTGTCGACGGTGTTACTGCGCCATTGCAAGGATTATCCGTTGGTTATGGTTCAGATGGTTCGTTTTCAGGTAAAAGTAATGTTAAACAGAACTCAAGTTTAGAAGGCTCGATTGCCGTGACGGTAGTTGAGGTTATTTCGAATGGCAATTTGATTGTTCGCGGTGAAAAGTGGATTACGATTCAGGACGGTAACGAGGTCGTTCAGTTTGCAGGTATTATTCGTCCAGAAGATATTCAACCAGATAATACAATCACATCCGCGAAGGTCGCAGATGTACGCTTGGTCTATAAAGATGTTGGAATGTCGGGTGATAATGCGCGAGCTGGTGTTGGTACGCAGTGGCTAACTAAATACTGGCCTTTGTAAGCTCAGTTATCTAATTTTTCAAAAAAATAAGGCCGGCCTATTGTCGCGAACAGTTCAAATAGGTTGGTTTTTATCACTCAAATTTCAAACGGAACCAGGCCTGGTTCCGTTTATTTAAAGTTTTTTACCGTTTTTTCTGGTCTTTGGGGGTGTTTGACACCCCTTTTTTTATTTACGATGCGCATTTTTGGCATTAACGGCCATCTTCTCTATTTCTTTAATAGCTTTTTCCACTATTTGGCATATCAAATGCTATGTTATCGTTGACGCTGTATAGGGTCTATAATAAATATAAAAAACAAATAGTTACCAGAAAATAATGATTCCAAGGGGATTCCAATGTTCACACGAAAGTTTGTCATGATTTTGACACTGTTGATGGTTTGGAGCAGTTATAGCTACGCTGAACGCGTTAAAGACCTCGCCAATGTTGGTGGCGTCCGAGCCAACCAATTGATTGGTTACGGCTTGGTGGTCGGTTTAACTGGCTCAGGGGATAAAACGCCTTTTGCCGAACAGAGTTTATTAAGCATGTTGAATAAATTTGGAATTCATATGCCACCTGGGACAAAAACCAAGACAAAAAACATTGCCGCAGTGGCTGTGCTCGCCGAATTACCCGCCTTTGCAAAGTCGGGACAAAAAATTGATATTACAGTCTCTTCATTGGGTAATGCCAAAAGCTTGCGTGGTGGTACTTTGATCTTAACGCCTTTAAAAGGGGTTGATGGTAATGTGTATGCGTTAGCTCAGGGTAGCTTGGTGGTGGGTGGCCTAGATGCGAGTGGTGCCGATGGTTCACGAATTACCATTAATATTCCAAGTGTCGGTCGTATTCCAGATGGTGCCATGGTTGAAAGAACGGTGACGACTGGGTTTGACTTGGGGAATACCATTAGTTTAAATTTGAAAAACTCAGATTTTACAACCGCTACTCATTTAGTCAATGCTATTAATAAAAAATTAGGTGGTGGTACCGCGAGTGCGATTGATGGCAACACGGTAGAGGTGATGGCACCAAGAATTACCAATCAGCGTGTTGCATTTTTATCTATGTTAGAAAATATTGAAGTCGTCCCTGGTGAAGAGTCTGCCAGAATCATCGTTAACTCTAGAACGGGCACAGTGGTGATTGGCCAAAATGTGCGAGTAAGCCCTGCGGCGATTACGCATGGTGGCTTAACCGTTAAAATTACAGAATCTTATGATACGTCTCAACCTAATCCTTTGGCAGGGGGTAAGACCGCCGTCACGCCTAACTCGGTTATTGATATTCAAGCCGGCGATAAGGCCCATATGTTTAAGTTCCCTAAAGGGGCTTCATTGGATGATATTGTGCAGGCTGTCAATAAGGTAGGTGCTGCTCCTGGAGATCTAGTCGCTATTCTTGAAGCACTCAAACAGTCCGGCGCTTTAAAAGCCGACTTGATGATTATTTAGTCGGCCTGGAGAAAATATTATGGAACTTTCAAATGTAAAACCAAATTTAGACAGTCTGCAGCCAAACCAGTCTTCTTCCGTTCAGTCCTATCACAACTATACAGATGTGAATGCGCTAAGTGATTTAAAGAAAAAAGCCCGAGAAGATCAAGAGTCTGCATTGAGGCCGGTTGCAGAGCAGTTTGAAGCCATTTTTGTTCAGCAGATTCTAAAAGAGTCCAGAAAGGTCAGTTTTGATGAAGGCTGGCTGGACGGTGGCCAGGGTGATTTTTATAAAGATTGGTCTGATAAACAGTTATCATTGAACTTATCTTCTAAAGGAACGCTGGGGTTTGCCGATAATATAGTTGAGCAACTTGGTAAGAGCATCCGAACCGCATCGCCATCTAAAGATGCCGTGCAAGTACAAGGTACACCACAGCAAGTCACGGCTGGGCAAGTAGGCTCAACGGAACATGCGTTAGCTTTAAGAAACATAACAAATAATAATGACTTAAAATAGCCATACGCTTGTGGTGACGACCAGAGAGAAGGAATTTAATTATGGCTGATATGCTAACCATTGGATCGATTGCAACCAACACCTTTAAAACGGCGTTAAACGTGACCAGTCATAACGTCGCGAATGTGGCAACCGAAGGCTATACACGCCAGCGTGCAGAGATTTCAAGCAATTCGCCAGGTATCACAGGAGCGTCATTTTCGGGTGGTGGTTCAAAAGTCGACAGTGTTGAACGCATTTATGCCGATTACATTCAAACGCAACTGGTGAGTAGTCAGTCTTTGGTTGAACGTTACGATACTCAGTTGCAGTTGGGCAGCCAGGTTGAAGGCATTGTTGCGAGTAACGATCAGGGTGTTCAGCAAATTATGCAGAGTTATTTTGACTCTTTACAAAATCTTGCGGGCAATCCCACGTCTAATACCAGTCGACAATTCGTCATTGACGAGGCTAATAATCTAGAGAGCCATATAGGCAACTTAACCTCGGTTATGGATGAGACTCAAAATCAAGTGAATAGTCAGGTTTCAGGTCTAACTGATGAAATCAATAACCGTTTAGAGACCATTCAAGCCATCAATACCCAGGTGGAGAATGCCAATAACAGTGGTCGTCAGCCACCTAACGATTTATTAGATCAGCGAGACCAAGCGATTCTTGAGCTCAGCCAGTATATGGACATTACCACCTTTCCCCAAGAAAATGGTCGCATTGATATCCATACAGGCAATGGAAAATTGCCGTTATTGAGCGATAATACACTGACAAGAGTAGAAGCAGATGTAGGTCCTTATCGTGATGAAAATCGCATAGAGGTTTATATGACATTGGGTGGCCAAAAGCAGGTTGTTAGTGACCAAATTAATGGCGGGCAGTTAGGTGGGGTATTGGATTTTAGAGAGAATTTGCTCGATAAGGCACAAATGGATCTGGGCCTTACCTTAAACGGTTTAACATCCTCCATGAACTGGCAGCATTATCAGGGTTATGATATTAATGGCGATTCAGGTGGAGATCTGTTCGAACCGCTGGCAATGCAAGCCATTGAGCGTTCAGGAAATACAGGAGCGGAAAGTGGCTCTAATATTTTGGTCAGTTTTAACCCAAACGTAGGTGTTTCAGAGCCGCCATATGATGGAGCAACGGCCTTAAGTTCTCAGCCTGCAACTTTCGGTGAAAAAGAAACTTATCTGCAAAATGCCTTCACTGCCATCGGACAGTTTGAAGCCCGAGAGTATGAGATAAGATCTGATGGTGTTAACTTTTCATTTTTTGATTATCAAACGGGTAAGGATTTAACAGATTCTACAACTGAGCCTACACCAGGTGTTTTTCAACTAGATGGTTTGACATTTGATATGAGTAGTGCCGCTGCGACTGGTTCAGGCGATAGCTTTCTAGTGAAACCACACCAGCAGATGTTGGCTGATTTCGCAACAAAGATTACCGATGGTAAAGATATTGCCACTCGTGGGCAAAGTCCAATTGATACGGGCGTTGCGGGATTAGAAGACGAAAGTCCTGCGCCAGCAGGGGTGGGAGATAATGTCAATATGGCAAATATGGCAAGCCTGCAATCAACAAAGTTATTATTAGCAAATGACAGTGGGCAAACGTCTGAAACCTTATTAGGCGGTTATTCTAAAATGGCGACCAATGTAGGGATGTATGTGCGTAGCTCGGATATTCAGTTAACCGCACAGACGAATGTCTTTCAGCAAATAAACAATCAAAGAGAGTCTTATTCGGGTGTCAGTTTAGATGAAGAGGCGGCTAATTTAATTAAATTTCAACAAGCTTATGAAGCGGCCGCACAAATTATTGCGACCTCTCAGTCATTGTTTCAAACTATATTAAGCACGATTAGAAGGTAGTCATTATGAGAATTTCAACCAATCAGTTTCATAATCAAGGCATTAACTCTATTCAAAAGCATCAGGCCGATGTAATGGATGCACAGCTTAAATTGAGTACTGGTAAACGCGTTAATGTGGCGAGTGATGATCCAGTAGCGACCAATCAAATACACTCTTTGAACCGAACAATGAGTACGATTGATCAATACGCCAAAAATGGTGATTTTGCGAAGTCGCAATTAGTGCTAGAAGAAACGGCGATTGCGGATTCGATTACTCAGCTACAGCGAGCGCGAGAGTTAACCATTCAAATGTCCAACGATACCTATTCGGCCAATGATCGTCAGGCAGCGGCAGCAGAAGTTGAACAGATTATTCAACAAACCAAAGGCATGATGAATTATCGAAACTCGGAAGGTGAGTTGATTTTTGCTGGGAGTAGTGGTCAAGCTGAGCAAGCGTTTGTAGAAGATGTGAATAATCCTGGATATTTCGCTTATATTGGCAGTGCCAATGCTGTTGGCCAGTTTGAGTCTGATGGTGTTACACCTGTTTATGATGAATTAGCGGGTTACGGCTCGCGTTTTGTGCAAATTGGCTTCGATGCTGATCATCGACTCACTGCAGATGACCAAGGGGATTCTAGTCGTGTACGGATTGCAGATAATGGGGAACAGGTCTTTGGGATAACCACGACAACCGCTTTCACGGGTACGCCTGACTCTAATGTTCTAAACGTCCTTGTCGAGCTCAAAAACTCTTTAGAAGCGGGTTCAGCACCTCCTGCCGGAGCGTTGGCTGACCTAAAAAGTGGTATTGAACAGTTGTCTGTGACGCGTTCTGAGATTGGTGGGCGACAGAATCGGATTGCGGCTCAGTATGATGCCGGTCAGTCTTTTCAAATAGCACTTGAAGAGCGTAGGATGGGGCTGGAAGATATGGATATCGTTAAAGGAGTCACCGATCTTACTCAAAGCCAAAATGCATTAGATATGGCTCAGCAAGTCTTTACTCGCGTGCAGTCTATGTCGCTGTTTGACTACCTTAAATAGACCTGAACTGAGGTGGATTTAAAATCTTCTCACTACATTATTTTAAATTGGCCCTCCTTTTGCTAAAAGCCTCCTAACCGGAGGCTTTTTTGTGAAAATCCAAACCCTATCATTCTCACTTCTACTCATGCTCAGTTTTATGCTGATGTTAGCGGGTAGCTATGTGACGAGCCTTCAAAACTGGCTAGTCTTTAGTCAATATAATAACAATCCAGTTGTAAATCAAGTAGTTAGTTACGGTAGTATACGCGCTATTAGCAGCAGTCAAACACCAAGAATGGCGGTCGGTTTTGTTCACCCAGAAGTGAGTAGCGAGTTTGGTCAGGAGGCAGTTGCCACATCAATCGTGCCAGAAAGCGTCAAAATATCGTCAAATACACCTTCTACCAGGCCTGGTCATTCTGAAATCTTACTGAATCCTAAAAGCAGTGAACCATTAGCTTTTCCCACTTTTATTGAATATGCCAATGAATTGGTTCTAGAGTTTCCAGAAACCTTAGCTTCTAAAGAGAATTTAAAGCGCGCAATCAGCAAGGTCTTACTCGGAGTATCCGCGGTAGATGAAACCGATTTATTAAGCTTGAATTCGATTAGAAGCCAGTACAAACCATTTTATTATAAAAAAGTAAAAAATCAGTATGGACGTGCAATCAGATATCCTATTGAGGCCAGTCACTATGCCGAGTATTTACTTAAAAGGCATACTCATGAAATTGATGATTCAGGACTAAAATTTACTGTAGTGCACATTCCATTGGGTGATAATAAATTACCAATGAATGTTGAAAAGTATAGAAACTGGGTAGAGGAGTATGCGACACGTTTTAAGGTTTCAGAAGATCTGATTTTTGCCATTATGGAAGTGGAAAGTGCCTTTAATCCTCAAGCGGTGAGTAAATCGAATGCATTGGGTTTAATGCAGTTGAAAGCTGAAACAGCGGGTAGAGATGTTTATAAGCATGTGGACGGTAAGAAAGGTCAACCCGGAAGGACTGAGCTGTTTAATGCACAGAATAATATAAGAATGGGCACCGCTTATATGGGCTTGTTAAAGCATGAATATCTACAAGGCGTACGTAATCTTGAGAGTAAAGAGATGTTGTCTATAGCGTCTTATAATGGCGGTATCTCCAACGCACTTAAATTGTTCGGTAAAACGCATGAAATGGCAGTAATACGAGTGAATCAGTTGCTCCCTAAGCAAATTTATCGTACCTTACGGTATGAACATCCGTCCGATGAGACACGGCGTTATTTAGATAAGGTCCTGAAAGCCAAGAATCGATACCGTGATTTGTTAGATTTAAATGTATAAAGCAAGTATGTTCCTAAATTCTCCAAAGATAAGGATTGAGAATGTTTGACGATAAAAGTATTTTGATCACTGGCGGTACAGGTTCTTTTGGACATCGATATGTGCAAACCCTTTTGGAACGATTTAATCCTAAAAAAATTGTTATATTTTCTCGTGATGAACTCAAACAATATGAGATGCAGCAAAAGTTTTCTTCTGACAAGATGCGTTATTTTATTGGAGACGTAAGAGATGCTGATCGTTTAAAACAAGCGATGTCAGGTATAGATTATGTCATCCATGCGGCGGCACTCAAACATGTTCCCGTTGCAGAATACAATCCAATGGAGTGTATTAAGACCAATATAATAGGTGCAGAAAATGTCATTCAAGCCGCCTTAGCGAATAAGGTTAAAAGTGTCATTGCACTTTCAACGGATAAAGCGGCAAACCCCGTTAACTTGTATGGCGCGACAAAATTGGCTTCTGATAAATTGTTTGTTGCTGCCAATAATATGGCAGGCGATCTACCGACTAAATTCTCAGTGGTACGTTATGGCAACGTGGTCGGCTCAAGAGGTTCCGTTGTGCCATTTTTTGAAAAACTGATTGCTGAAGGCGTCGAAAAACTACCTATTACAGATCCTCGAATGACGCGTTTTTGGATTACATTACAAGCAGGTGTGGATTTTGTCCTTAAGAACTTCGAAAGAATGCACGGTGGTGAAATCTTTGTGCCTAAAATTCCTTCAATGCGTATCACAGACTTAGCTGAAGCCATGTTACCTGGCGCAGATATCGAGCTTGTCGGAATCCGTCCCGGTGAAAAGTTGCATGAGGTTATGTGTCCCGAGGACGATTCAATGCATACTTTAGAATTTCCTGATTTCTTCGTCATTACACCGACGATTACCTTTACTCAAAGAGGTAACAATTACGAAACAAATGAGTTGGGTGAAAAAGGTAAAAAAGTAGCTCAAGGTTTCTCTTACTGTTCAGGTAAAAATCCAGACTTTTTGTCTATCGAAGACCTTAAAAAATATAATCAAATGGTATAAGGTATTAACTTGATGATTCCTTATGGCAAGCAAGACATTTCTCAAGCGGATATAGATGCCGTCGTTGACGTTTTAAAGTCTGATTACCTGACTCAAGGTCCTCAAGTTCCTCTGTTTGAAGAAACAGTTGCGCGCTATTGTGGTGCGGAATATGGCGTGGCCGTGAACAGTGCTACATCCGCACTGCATATCGCTTGCTTAGCACTTGGTTTAGGCGAAGGCGACTGGCTTTGGACCAGTCCCAATACCTTTGTAGCCTCGGCTAACTGCGCGTTATATTGTGGTGCACAAGTTGACTTCGTCGATATTAATCCACATACCTATAATATGTCCGTGGTGGCCTTAGAGCATAAACTCCAGCAGGCTAAATTAAATAATACTCTGCCTAAAATTGTGATTCCAGTACACTTCTCAGGCCAATCTTGTGAGATGCTAGGTATCTATGCTTTAAGCCTGGAGTATGGCTTTAAAATCATTGAAGATGCTGCACACGCCATTGGTGGCAAGTATTTAGGAAAGCCTATAGGGGGGGGGCAGTATTCTGATATTACGGTATTTAGTTTTCATCCCGTTAAAATAGTGACCACAGGTGAAGGTGGAGTTGCGACTACCAATCAAACAGTATTAGCTGAAAAAATGCAGTTGCTGCGCAGTCATGGTGTGACGCGTGAACCACATTTGATGACCAAAACTTCAGAAAGTGAAGGAGCTTGGTATTATCAACAAGTGGTCTTGGGTTTTAACTATAGAATGACTGAGATGCAGGCGGCTTTAGGGGTGAGCCAAATGAATCGAGTGGATGAGTTTGTCAGCATCCGGAAAGCCTTTGCTAAACGTTATGATGAACTCTTACGTAATCTGCCTTTGATTTTACCTTTTCAACATGCTGATAGTGACTCTTCTTTTCACTTGTATCCGATTCTGATTCAAACAGACTTAATTTTTAAAAATCGTGTTCAGGTTTATAAAGCGCTAAGAGAGCATGGAATTGGCGTGAATATTCATTATATTCCAGTACACACTCAGCCCTATTATCAAAAAATGGGTTTTGTAGAGGGAGATTTTCCTATTGCAGAAGCTTATTATCAGCAAGCCATCAGTATTCCCGTATTCCATGCAATGACTTTTCAAGATCAAGATAGGGTCGTTGAACTCTTAGAGCGAGATTTGATATGAAGCTTTGCGTCATCCCCGCGAGAGGGGGAAGTAAACGTATCCCGCGCAAGAATATTAAGGATTTTCTTGGCAAGCCAATCATTGCCTACTCTATTGAGGCCGCACTGAGTAGTGGCTGTTTTGATAGGGTGATTGTTTCAACCGATGATGAAGAAATAGTAGGCGTGGCTCGAGAATATGGCGCTGAAACTCCATTTGTAAGGCCACCGGAGCTTGCGAATGATTATGCTGGCACATTACCGGTTATCAAGCAGGCGATAGAGTGGTTTGAACAAAATGACCAAGCGCCCCAATTTGTCTGTTGCCTCTATGCAACGGCACCTTTAGTAAGACCAGAAACCATCAATCAGGTTTTTCAGCAATTTCAGGAGAGTGGTGCCGATTATTGTTTTACAGTGACCCATTTTGCATCGCCGATACAGCGCGCGATTAAAATTGCAGCAAGCAAGCGCCTGGAAATGTTTTACCCTGAAAACTTTAATGTGCGCTCTCAAGATTTAGAGGAAGCTTATCATGATGCTGGGCAACTCTACTGGGGAAAGGCAGAAGCGTTTAAACAACAAACCCCCATTTTTTCAGAAGCGGCCTCTCCCTTTATTTTGCCAAGATATTTGGTCCAAGACGTGGACACACCAGAGGACTGGATTCTAGCGGAGTTGATGTATCAAGCACTCAGTCAAACTGGGTTGAATTGATGCAAGTTGTGATTAGAGTAGACGCATCGCTACAAATCGGTACAGGACATGTCATGCGTTGCTTAACCCTTGCTGATGGGTTAAAAAAGCAAGGTGCAAAGGTCCACTTTATCTGTCGAGCGCATCCTGGTAACTTAATAGAAATGATTGAGTCTAAAGGTTATGCCGTAGTTATTTTAGATGCCTCCCAAACAACCAGGCCTGGTCACTTTAAACCCGAAGCGAATTTGTTTCATGCGGATTGGTTGGGGGGGAGTCAAAAGCAAGATGCTTTAGAATGCCAACCTTTTCTCCAGGGTATTCGACCCGATTGGTTAATCGTGGACCACTATGCGATTGACCAGGTTTGGCAGGTTGCTTTAACAGGTTTGTACACAAAGTTAATGGTAATTGATGACTTGGCAGATCGCCAACATCAGTGTGATTTACTCTTGGATCAGACCTATGGTCGTCAACGTAAGGATTACCAAAATTTAGTGCCTGAATATTGTCAAATGAGACTAGGTTCACAATACGCTTTACTCCGACCTGAATTTATCAAATGGCGTGAATATAGTTTAAATCGTCGGAGACAGCCACAACTAAAAAACGTATTGATCACGATGGGTGGCGTGGATTCAGGCAATGTTACTGGCCAGGTATTGCATGAGTTAGCAGAGTGTAAATTGCCTAAATCGTTAGAAATAACGGTGGTGATGGGAGAGACAGCCCCACATATTAGCGCAGTCAAAGCTCAAGCAGCAGCGATGCCTTATAACACGCAAGTCAAAGTCGATATCAACAATATAGCGGAAATCATGGCAAATGCCGATTTAGCGATTGGTGCGGCAGGTGCAACCACATGGGAAAGATGTTGTTTAGGTGTTCCAACTATTCAAAAAGTTGTTGCTTTGAATCAACAGTTTTCCTCGGAGACTTTGGATAGAAGTGGGATCGTCCGTGCGTGGGATAAAAATTTAAGACTGCAAGACTTGATTGACACTCTGGATTTTTATGGATTGAATAGAAAATCCAGTGATGTTTGTGATGGGAAAGGTGCTAGTAAAGTCGTAGGAGAAATGATGAATAAAGTTAATTTTAGAAAAATGAACGATTCTGACTTGGATACCGTTAGAGAGTGGCGAGAAAGGGAAGAAGTCAAAAAATTTATGTACACTCGCCATGCTATTACGAAGGATGAACACCAATGTTGGTGGGAATCGATTCGTGATAGATGTGATATCTTGCAGATGATAGTCGAGCTCGATTCAATTCCCATAGGTGTCGTTAGTTTCAGTCAAATAGACTTGATTAACTCAAATGCAGTTTGGGCTTTTTATCTTGGCCCTAATTCACCGCGAGGGATTGGATCTTTAATAGAGTTTTATGCAATTAAATATGCATTTGAGGTTTTGAATTTACATAAATTAAAATGTGAAGTTTTAGGGATAAACCAAAGTGTAATAAAGCTTCATAAAAAATTTGGCTTTATCGAAGAAGGGATTTTTCGGGAAGAACACCTATATGATAATGTTTTCATAGATGTATATAGGTTGGGATTACTACAAAATGATTGGTTAAGCATTTCAGAAACGCTTGAAAATAGAATGTTAAAGATTTGGAAGTTTTAATGAGGAAAATAACCATAAATAAAAGGCAAATAGGTGCCGAATTTCCTCCATATGTTATTGCAGAAATGTCAGCCAATCATAATGGTGATATTAATAATGCCTACAGAATTATTGATATGGCAAAAAGCTCAGGAGCAGATGCGGTTAAGTTACAAACTTATCGACCTGATACCATTACGATGGATATGAAAACGTCCGAATTTATGATTGAAGGTGGCTTATGGAGCGGCCAAAGTCTTTATGAATTGTATGAAAAAGCGTTTATGCCATGGGAATGGCATAAACCTTTATTTGATTATGCTAAAAAAGTAGGCATAACAATTTTTAGCTCACCTTTTGATAATACAGCGGTAGATTTACTGGAAAACTTAAATGCACCTGCTTACAAAATTGCCTCCTTTGAGGCGATTGATCTGCCTTTGATTAAATACGTTGCATTGACTGGCAAACCCATGATTATCTCAACGGGGATGGCGAATATAGAAGAGATACAAGAGGCAATTGATGCGGCAAAAGAAGGTGGATGTAAATCACTGGCAATTTTACATTGTGTCAGTGGTTATCCGGCACCACCTGAAGACTATAATTTAAGAACCCTAGTAGATATGCAGACTCGTTTTGCCCTTCCAGTAGGATTGTCGGATCATACTATTGATAATGCGACGGCGATTGCCAGTATTGCTTTAGGAACTTGTATTATTGAAAAGCATGTCACTTTAGATCGCAATGGAGGGGGGGCGGATGATAGTTTTTCATTAGAATCTTCAGAGCTACAAGCGTTGTGTAAGGACGCGAAAACAGCGTGGAGTGCATTAGGTCGTGTTGATTATGGTTGTAAAGCCAGTGAACAAGGTAATGTAAAGTTTCGTCGTTCGCTTTATTTTGTCAAAGATATCAAAGCGGGTGAAATCATCACAGCAGAGCATGTTAAAAGCATCCGTCCAGGGTTTGGTTTAGCGCCAAAGTTTTTAGATCAAGTGGTTGGTAAAAAAGTAAAGCAGAATGTAAAACGTGGTCACAAGGTGACAATGGATATGATTACGTTCTGACAACAGAATTTTAAGAAGGAATTAATATGGAATATAAAACAGAACAAGAATCTTTTTGGGCTGGAGAATTTGGCAATGAATACAGTCAACGTAATAACGATGAGCAGTTGCTAATCAGTAAGACGGCTTTATTTTCTAGGATTTTTCAGATAGTAGGTAAAGTCTCTTCTGTGATTGAATTTGGCTCTAATATTGGATTGAATTTACAGAGTATTGCAAAATTGCTACCCAAAACTGAATTATCAGCAATAGATATAAATGGTTATGCCAAAGAATAACTAGAAAGTTGGGGGTGGTTATCATAAAATATTCCATCAATCTGCCTTAGACTTTGAACCCTCTAGTACTAATGAACTCCCTAAAATGTATAAAAACTATATCAATCGAGTAATCGTTAAATACTCTTGTCAGAGCCTTATAAACTACGCCTCAAGAGGTGAGTTATCGTGGTAATGAAGGGCGTTACTTTCAAAAGAGATTTCGCGGGTGAAATGATGGATTGATACCCCGACCTAAAGTTTGTGGATAATGGTTTTGTCTATCATCGATATCCCAGATTTCCATTGGATGATACAACATAGTTTTTAATGGAAAAGTAGCTGGTTAATAGCCTATTGAGAATTAATATTTAAGGATATCTATGCAAACAATTCAAACGAATGCCGGAGAAACCGTGCTTAAGGGCTTCTACCCTGAGCAGCTTAACAATCAGTTGTCAGAGTTAGTTTATGAACGTTATATCGGACTAGAGTTACCTAAAAGCAAGTTGTATGTTATTTGGGGGGCGGATTCAGGCTTGATTCTTGATTATTTGGCAAAAATTTCGATAAAAGGTCAGCGTTTTATTTGTATAGATTTTCCTGAAGTCATTGAGTATATAAAAACAACCAAAAGTCCCAACTTAATAAATAAAGTAACGTTCTATACGATAGAGGATTTTGAGTTTGAATCCCTTTATGATACGCATCAAGATTATGTCATGCGTAATGCAATTATCTTATTGAAATCCTTGGTCGTGCACGAAGACGAAGGGCTGTATCAAGGGTTGTTCAAAGCAAAGCGAGAACTGTTTCAGCGCTTCTTGGTTGATAGAGATGATAATCACAATTTTAAAAAGTTTTTTGATCTCCAGCTCGATAGTGCCTGCGATTTAGTACATCCTCTTTCCGTCATTAAAAGTGAACTCGAGGGGGATATTCCGGGCGTAGTTTTAGGGGGAGGTCCTTCTTTAGACCAGGTTATACCTTGGTTAAAAGAAAACCAGAGTAAAGTTTGGATATTTGCGGCAAGTCGTATCTGCAAACGCTTACTGAAAGAGGGGATTACCCCCGACTTTATCGGCGTGTTTGATTCACATCCTTTGATGTTTGAATACTCCAAAGAGATGTTTGAGTTTCATGATCGAAGTATTTTAATTACCGGAGAGCATTCATATCCACGGTTAATTCGTCAATGGCCAGGTTTAAAAACTTATAGTCGAAGACGGTTTCCTTGGATCAGAGGTTCAGAAGATAATTTTATTTCTGATGGCCCAACGGTGACCAATGCACTATTTGGAATAGCGGCTTATTTAGGGGTGTCAAATTTTTATCTAGCGGGCGTTGATTTCTGCTTTACTCTTGATGGTATTTGTCATGAGTCGGGTAGTATAGAGTCAAAAAATCAACAACGTGACAGCATTGATACGACAATCCTAAACTATAGAGATGAGCAAGTTGGTACCAATATTCAGCTGTATGATGCGCGTAACCAATTTGAAGAGCAGTTTATGCGTTTAAGAAAACGGTGGCCTAATTTACAAGCCCACAATCTAAATGACGGCGCGGCTGTGATGGAGGGCATTGATTATCAGTCTATCGATAATATAGTGCTTGGAGCCGATAAATTTGAGGTAGTTGAAGCTTTTAATGATGTCTTGCAATTTGATGCAGATAGCGAGAAAGCCTTTCAAACTTTTTTAAAGGCTGAAGTAAATGCACATGCTAAATGGTTGTCTAAAGTCTCAAAAGAGTCTAAGAAAGGGGTTCACCTGACGTCAAGGTTGTTTACTGAGGCGTCTAAGCAAGGAGCAAGAGTTAAAGACATTATTAAGCTTAAAGACAAGTTGGAAAAGTTGGTGGGCAATGATTACCAAACGATGGTGAACTACGCCAATAAAGCTTTTATGACGACGCTTCAGCCCGTTGAGTCCGAATCGGATATGTCACACCAAGAGATTACGAATTCTTTGATGGGATTCTTTAACGGGTTGAATGTAGCATCTCAAGAGTTTCTGTTAAAGCTGGAAGAGATAAAAGACGAAATCGAATATCGTGCACTAGAAATTGACCGGCAAACGGCTTTTGAAGAACTGGCAAATCATTGGTTAAAGGCTCGAATGCCCGGTCGTTTTAATGTTTGGTTAGAGCACTATGCTTCGCAGTCTTATGAATACTACAAAACGCACTTTACAAATACCGTTATAGAGTTAGAACATGAATTTAAAGAGATGAGGGAAGATGAGCGTGCTTTAGAGCAACACTTTAAAGATCGTTTAAACAGCCCAGGTGAGTTTATTTTAAGGTTGCAAGAAGCATTTGAGAGGCGTGAACGTAATACGACAGAAGACATCCTGCTCCAGTTAGGATTTGTCGATAAACCAGAGTATGATTTTGTCAAATCTTATGGGAAGGGTTTACTGCTAGAGATTCTGGGGAGTACAGACGATGCATTGATACATTATCTTACTTTGGATTCAGCTAAACAACATGCCATTGTTCAACAGCAAATCATTCCGTTAGCCTTTTCATTGCAGCAATATGAAAAAGGGCTCGCGGCTTTGAAGTCATTAAGTCAGATGGATTCTAGATATTTACCAAAATATGCAGATGCTTTAGCTTTGCTGGATCGCTTTGAGGCTGCCATTGAGGTTTATAGCTCTTATCCTAATCTGCACAATGATAGCGAAGCGCTTATTAGCTTACTTCGATTGCTCGTTCAGACAGGGGATGTCGAATCCGCTAATAAATTGCTTCAACAAGCAGATGGTAGCGACACAATAGATCAACTGTTATTACAAAGTTTCGTTGACTCTCTGAACGCTACGGGCAGTCCTTAGTGTTTTAACATGCATTAACGTTAAGTATTTTCTATATTAAAGCCACTCTATTATGAGTGGATTTTTCATTTCTAACGCCCGAAAACCTCCTTCATATCGCCCTTTTGTCATCTATTTTGTATTTAATTTCAATTTTCTCCTAAAGGTTTTGGCTTTAAGTCCGTTAACTTAATTGAAGGCGGGAGACACTGCCTCAAAACCTAAAATAGAAACACAAAAACACAATACAAAAATACACAGGGAGTAAATATTATGTCTATGGTAATTAACACAAATATAGGTTCTTTGAATGCAATTCGTCAGCTTGAATCTTCAGGTAAAGATTTGGCCGTATCTATGCAGCGTTTAACTTCTGGTCAGCGTATCAATAGTGCAGCAGATGATGCAGCTGGTTTAGCGGTAGCAACCAATATGACTACGCAAATCAAGGGTACCGACCAAGCGGTTCGTAATGCAAATGACGGTATCTCTATGGCACAAACCATTGATGGTGCGGCAGATGAGATTAGTAGCATGATGCAACGTCAGCGAGAGTTGGCCGTTCAATCATTAAACGGAACCTATACAGCAGACAATCGTGCTGCAATGGATGCAGAATTCAGTGCGCTTACCTCAGAGGTAGCCCGTATTGCAAGTACCACTAAGTTTAATGGTGTTTCTGTTATGGATACTGCTGTCTCTACCAATATTCAGGTGGGTTGGGAGACTAGTGCTCAGGATTCAATTGCCGTCACGACTATTGGTGGCTCATCAATCGCATCTGCGCTCACTGGTGTAGATGTTCTAACGGTTACTAAAGCCGCACTAGCAATCACTGAATTAGATACTCAGATTGGCAAACTAAACACAG
>Ga0307486_1000459_pt1 | contig 37448 bp, 37 predicted proteins | sample CBIW02metaG_FD_203663 | JGI IMG/M metagenome (GOLD analysis project Ga0307486, IMG submission 203663) | Sea-ice brine microbial communities from Beaufort Sea near Barrow, Alaska, United States - CBIW 0.2 | ecosystem: Environmental > Aquatic > Marine > Coastal | place: USA: Alaska | collected... | reverse complement strand
ACTGCTCCGCGCTAGATAGACCTAGGTTCAATGAATTGACCGAAGCCTTCTTTTGTTAGAACAAAAATATAAAAAAAGAACTTCAAATGATAAAATAAATTAGGATTTAACCATAGTATCTAAAGGGGGAGAAGAAATTTTGGTTTAAAAAAATTAATTCACTTCATCACTACGCTACTCCATCACAAGGTCACTTCATCACAACGTCACTTTTAGGAAATACCTCATGTTGTGTGAATTTGAGATTTTTGCTGTCTTACCAATTTTTGGTATATTTGAAGTAAACAATACTAAAATGAGCAAAAACACATCAATCTCACTCGGAAATTATTTTGAGCAATTCGTTCAGAGCAGAATAAATGAAGGTCGATTTAAAAATGTAAGCGAAGTCATCAGAGCTGGATTAAGACTTTTAGAAGAAGAGGAAAGTAAAGTTATTGTGTTGAGAACTGCTATTCAAGAAGGAATTGATAGCGGAATTGCACAGGATTTTGACCCTAAAAAACACCTTGAATCCCTAAAAGCAAAAAAACACCTGAATGGCTGAATTTAAACTGACAAACAAAGCAGTTGAGGATTTATCGAAAATTTGGGATTATACTTTTGAGCTTTGGTCTGAAAGACAAGCGGACAGATATTATGAAATGCTGATTTCAAACTGTCAAGAAATTGCGGATAATCCAGATTTAGGTAAAAGTTATGACGGAATTACTCAAAGTCTACTAGGAACAAAAGCTAATCGACATATAATTTTTTACCTTACAATAAATGAAAATTATGTTGAGATTACCAGAATTTTGCACGAAAGAATGGATTTAAAAAATCGAATATTAGAATAAAAACCTACAGGATCCGAAGATGTAAATAAAGGGAATTTGTGGTTATTTTTACCGCTTTGCGTATACTGTTTAGCTTTTCCGTTTAGCGTTTAGCGTTTTCTGTTTATCGTTTGCCGTTTAGCGTTTACTGTTTTTACCGTTCTCTCCCAATGCTTCGGGATTAAATTATGAACTTTATGTCAATATTTCACCACTTCGTCACAGCATTACTTCGTCACTTCATCACAACATCACTTGGTCACTTCTACTAATGCTTCGGAACCAAATTAACGAGTGCCCGGGATGAATAAAATTGGTACTTCTGAAACAGAATTTGTATATTTATAAATCTAAATAAACACAGGTATGAGTTCAATAGGAATAAAACAGGAGCTACATAAGTTAATTGATTCCGGCGATGATAAATTTGTAAAAATGTTTTATGAAATGGCAAAAGCCTATACGGAACAATTACAGAAAGAAAAAATGGTTTCAGAAGGCGAGAAAGATATTAAGTCAGGAAGGACTTTTGGCCTAAAGGAAGCAAAAAAATTGGCTGACAATTGGGAAGGGTAGTTAAACCGGTAGAACTAACCATAAGGGCAATTAAGGATTTAAACAAAATAAAATCCTTTAATATAGAATTATATGGAAAACCAAGGGCTCAAGAAATCAGTAATGCTATTTTTGAACGTTTGCAAATATTGTAAAACCCCAATTATGATTTTAGTGAAATAGGCGCAATCGATGAAGATTTTGAACATTTAAAATATCACTATCGAAAACTCATATCGCATAATTGTAAAATCACATATCGGGAAGGAAAAACAAAAATTTACGTTGTAAGGGTTTTTGATACAAGACAAAATCCAACAAAGAACAAATAGAAGTCGCTTGGCTAGTTTTTGCAAAAAGAGATTGTTTTGACGAATTAACTACGTCATCTCATCACTTCGCCATTTCTAACTTCTTTTCGATCCGTTTTCCCCCCGACCCCCTAAAGGGGGAAAAGAGATTTTGGTTTAAAAAATTTTAATTCACTTCATCACAACGTCACTTCATCACTTCATCACAACATCACAACATCACAACATCACAACATCACTTCGTTACTTCATCACTTCGTTACTCCATCACTTCGTCACTTCATCACAAGGTCACTTCGTCACAGCCTTATAAACCTCAACAAACTTCAAAGCAATCTCCTCATTCATATACTCCTTAAGTACCATTTGGTGCGCAGCTTCAATTTGTTCCAAATTCGGGTTTTCCAAGGTTTCTAAAACTGCTTTCACAAATCCAGCCTCATCACCCTTCTCTATTAAATTTCCGGTTTGTGAAGTGACAATTTCTGAAATTCCACCAACGTTATACGCAACTACCGGAGTTTTGCAAAACATTGACTCTAACAATACCGCGGGAAGACCTTCTATATTACTTGGCAGGACCAAAATATCAGCTGCTGAGATATAGGGTAAAGGATTTCGGATACCTTCATAAAATTTAACAGAATCCAACAGATCCAATTGGCGTAAATCCTCTTCCATTATATTGCGCAGTGGTCCTTCTCCTATTAAATGAAGAAAATAATTTTGATTTAAAGCATTTAACTTTTTGAAAATGGAAAGCAACCCTTTATGGTTTTTCTCCCGGGTAAAAGAACCAACATGAATAATATTAAGTCTCTTGGTTGAAAAAGCAATGTCAGTTTCTTCTGTTTTAATTGGGTCTATTCCTATTGGAACAACAAGGCTTTTGTTTTTAGTTAAAGGAAAAACACTATTTAAATCTTTTTTTGATGCTTGGGAAACTGAAATTATCCGATCTACATTGCGTAGCAGAAAGGAATTTATAAATTTTGAAAATTGATTTTTAATATAATAACTAGTTGTACTGGCATTCCTATAAACAATTGGAATTTTCCATTTATAAATCAATTTTGAAAAAACCGCATATTTTAAGGTATCAGCAGCATTAGCCTGAATTATATCCGGTTTAAATCCTTCAATAATATCAGCAAGTTTTTTCCATCCCTGCAAATCGTGATAACGATTGGAATCCTGACTTGAAAGCGTAGGTATTTTATTTTTGAAGGGAAGCAATGCATTTCCATCATAAATACTGACAATTTCAACTTTATGTCCCAAATTTATAAGATGGCTCGAGAGTTGACAAGCAAATATTTCTGCTCCCCTGTATTGTTTTTGTTGTATGATTTGAAGTATCCTCATTTAAGACTCTTTTCCTGATTTAGTTTTTAAGAATTAATTTTTGGTATAACTCCTCAAATTTTTGTGCGTTTTTTAGGGGATTAAACTCATTTAAAACTAAATTATAAGCATTTTCACCTAATTCCAATCTTAAATCTTCATTCAATAAAACCTCTAAAAGTTTTTCTTTAAACACTTTCTTATCAAAACCCTCTATCAAAAACCCAGTTTGTCCGTCAATCAGAACCTCGGATACTCCGCCTACATTTGTTGCAATTGAAGGTTTTTTCTGGGTTCCCGCCTCTAAAATAACGCCCGGTACTCCTTCCACTTTACTTGCCAAAACAAAACAATCGCTCGCTGCCAGAACTTCCGGAATATCCTTTCTAAATCCCAATAAATAAATGGTTGATTGCAAATTCATTCTCCGGATTTTATTTTTAATCGTATCAAAGAGAATTCCATTGCCCACACACACTAACTTTATCCCCGGGTGATGTTCTTTTATTTCTTCAAAGATAGCAAGCAGAAATTCGTGATTTTTTTCCGGACTGAAATTTCCTATATGCATTACAATTTTATCGGTACTTTCCAATCCCAGTTCGGATCTGAGTTTTTTTGAATGAAAATTACCATCAACTACTTGCAATGGAATTCCTCTTCTTATTACTGAAGTTTGTCCTCTCGGATAATTAAACGTTCGAATAAAATCCTCAATTGCTTCTTCCCCGACTGAAGAAACATGGGAAATCCGACTAAAAACTTTTTTATACAACTGTCTTTTTCGACCTTTTGATACCCATTCACTTATCATACTTATATTACGATAAAGAATAGGGATTTTAGGAATTAAAAAAGAAACCGCTACCATATATTTAAGCGTGTCAGACCCATTACATTGAATGATATCTGGCTTGGTTTCAAGTATGGATTTGCGTAACTCTTGAACCACCTGAATGGAAAAAGAACCCTCTTTCTTTTTTACTAAATCTATGTTGACCGCACCAGGAACCTCCAGGATATTAAGGTCGTTTTTATATAAACCTACAAATAATATTTCATGGCCAAGTTTAATTAACTCTTCACTAAGATTAGCGGCAAAAACTTCTGCTCCCCGATATTGACGTTTGGTGACTAATTGAAGGATTTTCATTTATAAGGAAATTTATAATCTACCCTCCAAATCTCCCAATGCAACCATCAGATTATTAGGGAGTACAAAATCATTTACTTTAAACACTATCACCGCTCGCTTGTCACGACGTGAAAAAACTAAGTTCAAATTCTTATTCATAGAATTGTCTAAATAATAGATTAAATAAGTTCGTTCAATTTTACAGATTGTCCTCGCTATATCTTCCAAATATTTTTTATTCCCATAAAAATCGCAGAGAACTAAAACACTTAGACCTTTCTTCCTAATCTTTCTATAAGAAATATAGGTTTCTATTTTATCAATAATTATTCTTTTCACAATATAATTCGCCGGTTGATATCTCCAGTTCAAAAATCTTAGACTATTACCGGTAATAAATTGTTCCCCTTTGTAAATTAATTCAGTATTATAAATATTTTTTTTAGGAGGAGTTTTTTTGAAATCCTTAATATTACCAACATAATTGATCCCAAAGGGATTTACAAATCCAAATCTGTAATAATAATCAAATTCGGGTTCTACATAACCAAGTTTGATATGTTCTGCAAAGCTCGCTTCATTGGGGTTGGCCATCAGAAAATCATAATCCATGGAAAACTTTTCTACACAAGCCCTCATTAATTTTTTAAAAATTCCCTTTCCTCTATAATTGGAATCAGTACAACCATCGAAGGTTCTTATACCCTTAATAAGATCTCCCTTACCATTTATATAGTTATATCTCATCGCAAAAACTACTGCAACAATTTTTTCACCATCTACAGCAATAACATTATGAGAAGGGCCAAAAGCGCCATATAAATGCTTCCATTTGAGTATATCTTCCGTAAAACCCGATTTAAGGTTCTCATTTATGAGATTAACCACAGCCTTGGCATCTTTTTCAAAATCTAATTCCCTAAATGCTATATCCATTAATTCCTTATTTTTAAAACATTATAATAAAATTGGGCCATTCCATTAACCATAGCATCTTCAGTAAATCTTTCATTAAATATTTCAAAGGATTTATTGCCAAATGAAATAAGGTCAATTTTATTTTCTAAAATTTGATTTATATTACTCCTAATTCCTTCTATATTTTTTGATTTAAAAAACAGCGCATTTTCATTCTCGGTAGCAACTTCTCTGTGCTCCTCAATATCGCTTAATAAGAGTGGCATTTTTAAAGACATTGCTTCAATAACACTGCCGGGTAGCCCTTCTGTTAGGGAAGCTGAAACGTAAATATCAGCTTCCCGAAGCACCGGAATAACATCATTTAAAAAACCGCAAAATTCCACAGTATTTTCCATTTGATGTTTTTTAACAAATTCTTTTAAGCTTAGAGTTGCCGCACCATCCCTGCCCACAATTTTAAGTTTTACTCTGTCCTTTATTGGTAGAATCGCTTCCAATAGATATTGTAAGCCTTTTAGATATTCATGCCTCGCTAAGGTTACCAATATTAGTTTTCCTGAGTTTGTAATAACCCTTGCAGGAACATCAACAGGGACTGGTCGTCCTCTTCTAACAATAGTATAAGCGAATTTTCGATTATACACTTCAAGATAGAACTTGGCAACCGTGAGACCAACAGAATGGAAATGATTTACCAAAAAGGAAGACCATTTATCAATAAACTTAATACCGATGGTGTGTTTATACTTAATAATTTTATTTGGATATTCCCTGTCAATAAAGTAAGGTTTGCTTACAAGGCTTTCCACAAACACAGGCTTAGAACCTATTGAAGAAAATCTTGTTATCATATTAGATTCATGCAATACACTATGTATTATATCAGGTTGATATTCCTTTATTAGATTTCTAAATCTCTTAACCCTTGAAAAAATATTTTTTTCTTTAATATGAATTAAGGGAATATTATTTTCTTCTATTTCTTTATAAAACCCGGGCATAAATGGATAAAGGTAAACACATACAAAATTTATATCTGCATATTGTCTATTCAATTTTATTATAAATAAAGCAGTAGATTTTTCAGCTCCACCACGACCAAACGAATTAATTAAAATAAGAACTTTCATATTAACTTTTTAATTTTTGTAAAAATGAATGCAAGCCTGATACTTTAACCTTTAATTCATCAATACTCATATCTGAATTAGTTCTAAGCCTTGAAATTCTATAAGGATTTATGCCTTTTTTATTAATATTATGATCAAATAAAAAAGCCATCTCGATTCCCATTTCTTTCAAAATATCTTCTGAAGCATTATTCCAATTACCATTAGGATATGCAAAATATTCATATCCCTCTTCCATTTCTAATTCTTTAAATTTTATCAACGTCATTTTAAATTCATCCCGTAGTTCCTCCTTATTACATTTATTGAACATTGGGTGTGTATGGGAATGATTTGCTATAAAAACCTTGCTGGCTTGTAAATCTACCAAATCTTCCGAGGTAAGTTGTTTGTAGTTTGGAAAATTATACTTCTTAATTTCATTTACCCGCTCAAAATTCGTTAAGGTCTTTAACCATTTCATCAGGCTTTCAATTTCTTGCTGGTCTTTCCCCTTTAACTTTTCCATCTTTCGCACAGCATTAAACCAAAAATCGACCTCGGTATTTATTAAACTAGTTATTATAAATAAGCAACTGGCAATATCAAATCGTTTTAAGACAGGCAAACCCTTCTCCAATACACTTCTATCTCCGTCATCAAAGGTTATTAACAGGGAATAAGGTGGTAAAAAAGCCTGGTGTAATATATGATTCCTTACCTGTTCAAGCGAAACTATATTATAATGCTTACTTAAATAATTAATCTGCAGGTAAAATTGTTTCTCATCTTTAATATCGTGGTAAGCCAAAACCCGAAGATTATTTTTATAGGAATAATTAAAAATAAGTGATATAGCACTTAAAATATGATAAAAAAAATTTCTCATTATTAAAAATTACTTTTTTAATGATCTTTTTTCCAAAATTTTTGTGCTAGGAAAGGAACCAATGAAATTAACCATCTAATAAACTTTTTAATATTTAAAGGGGATAAAATCCAGGAATGATAAAAAAAGCCCTTAGCCGCTTCATATTTACCAAGTCGGACAGCGCTTACAGCAGCAATGCCCAGGTTATTGGAATATATCTTTTTATTTTTACAAAATAATGACTTATGTTTTTCTAATACATACTTCGTGCCTTCATAAAGAGCCAAATCATTATTTCTAATTTTTTCTCCTTTATGAACATGAACCCTTATTAAGGAAACAAAGAGATTATAAATTATTATATCCTGCTGTTCCAATATTTGAAAAAGCCGAATAGCCATCTCGGAATGTTGTCCTGCTTTCACATTCTCATCATATCCTCCTGCTTTTAAAAAAAGATCTTTTTCTAAGATAAAAACACCACCATTTGTGAATCTTCCAATTTTATTGTAATATAACGAGCCCATCGGTTTAGGGAAATGCTGCTTAATAAGTTTATTGTTATGATCCCGATATTCAAAACCACAACAAATAACTCTTGCTCCTTTATTAAAAATCAACTCATTAAATGATTTCAACCATTTAGGCTCTGCTTCATCATCACTATCTAAAAAGGTTATATAATCCCCTTTTGCATTTTCAACTCCAATATTTCGGGAATGAGTAGCACCGGAATTAGCCTTCTTTATGTATTTTATCCTAGAATCCTTCTCAATTAATCTACCCACCACTTCTTCTGTATTATCAGTAGATCCATCATCCACAACTATGGCTTCCCAGGAATTATACTCTTGGTTTATAATACTTAATAAAGCACGTGGAAGAAAATGAGCACGATTATGAGATGGAATAATTATAGAAATCATAGTTTTTTATTAGATTAATCCTCCACTTAGATCTATAGATGATCCTGTAATATATTGGGTTTCCCTCAAAAATTGAACAGTATTTAAAATATCTTTGGGCTCGCATAATTTGCCTGCCGGGATTTGAGCAATAATATTCTTTTTATATTCCTCCGGAACAGTTTCAATCATTCCCAATTCAGAATATCCCAAATTAATATTATTTATTGTCACATTTAAGGCTGCATTTTCAACCGCAACAGATTTAGACAAACCCCATAAAGCTGATTTAGATGCCGAATATGAACTTACTCCGGGAGTAGGTTTTGAAGCGACTACTGAAGAGAAATTAATTATCCTTCCATATTTTTGTGTTCTCATAATTGGTAATACCGAACGAATAAAATTATAAGTCCCAAATAAATTCGTTTCTATCACCTTTTTCCATTTCTCAGGATCACTTTTGTGCGTGAAACTATTGTACGAGATACCTGCGCAGTTAATTAAAGTTATATCTTTTAAATTTTCTAAATTAATTTCAATAAAATCATTTATTTCTTTAAAATTGCAAACGTCAAGTTTTACAAAATTGTCCAGTTTTTCTATGGGTTTTGAATTATTATAGGTTCCTATAACGCTTTCTTTGTCAATATATGAATCGAACAAGTATTTACCTATTCCCCGAGATGCTCCAGTAATAATTATCATAAGTTTTGTTTTTTTATGCCCATTTTAAAATTGATGCCCCATAAGTCCAGCCACTTCCTACAGCTGCAAATAATATGATATCTCCTTCTTTAATTTTTCCTGCCCTGTTTACTTCATCCAATAATATTGGTATTGTTCCACCTGAAGTATTGGCATATTTATCCATATTTGTCATGACCTTTTCAAAAGGTAAACCAATGATTTCTGCGGTCCTTTGCAGAATTTTTATACTAGGCTGATGTGGAATCATTAAATGAACATCATCAATACTTAGTCCTGTATCCTCCAAAACCTGGTTTATGGCTTTTGGCAGGACAACAGTTCCAGTATCATAAACTGCTTTGCCATTCATTTGAAAAAAATGTTTTCCCTCATCGATTGTTTGATAGCTTGCCGGGAACTCCGATCCTCCTCCGGGTATTGTAAAATGATCTTTTCCTCTGCCATCGGAATACAACCTGCTGGCCAAAAAGCCAGCATTTACATTTGAATGGGAAATTACCGCGGCCCCCGCACCATCTCCAAAAAATACGGCGTCCCGGCGTTTCCAGTCGATGATTTTTGAAAAGGTATCTGCACCAATAACCAATACATTATCGTAAACCCCACTGGCAACATATTGTGAAGCAACAGACATGCCAAATAAAAAGCCACTGCATACGGCAGCAATATCAAATGCAACGGCGTTAAATGCTTTTAATTTTTCCTGAACTATACAGGCCGTTGATGGAGCAAGTCTATCCGGGGTAGAAGTAGCCACGATAATTAAATCAATATCATCTTTTGAGAGTCCTGCACTTTCAATGGCATTTCTTCCGGCTTTCCATGCCAGATCACTTGTAAATTCCTGCTCTGTTGCTATTCTTCTTTCTTTAATTCCCAAATTTTCAAAAATCCATTTGGAATTGGTGGGTAAAATGGTCTCAAGATATTCATTTGTATAAATAGTATCCGGAACAAAAGAACCGGTACCAATGATTTTTACATTTCTTACAATTTGCTTCATCTTTATTTTTTTTATAGAGATATTTAATTCGTGGATCGTAAAATCCTTCAACAATAGTTTTAGTATGATCATTAGAACCTTCATCTACTAATATTAGCTCCCATTGAGTAAAAGTTTGCTGCTGGACAACACCTTGAATCATTATGGGAATAAGGGATGCTCTATTATAGATAGGTGTTATTATTGAAATCATCTTATTATTATTTTTTTTTAAATAAAAAACCCAATTTACGAATATGAATAATTTATATAATTGAAAATTATATTCATCTATTTTTAATTTAATGTTTTTTAGAAAATTTGGAAAATGTCAATTTTATAGCCTTATTATATTAATAGTTGAATTCAAGAAACCAAATTTTTGAAAAGATGTTTATAAAAATCCTTTAATGTTTTGAATTAGATTAATTCTCTAAATTCTATTGAATTAACTCATTTAATTTTGTTTTACACTTTTCTTGATAAATTCATCAATTATTGTTTTATAGGTAGCCATTACTTGACCCTGTATCATTATATGTGATTCTAAATTATTTAATATATTTTCAACTAATTCAATTATTTCTGCCGGGGTCTTTGTTAGGCATGCAACGGCCACCTTGCTTTCAATTAAATCCTCAAAAGATTTTATTCCAATCTCATCTATAATCAAAGAGGGTCTTTGCATGAGTGCGGCCTCAGCTATTGAACCTGAGTATTTGGAAACATGTAAACTACACTCTTTTAAGAGTAAAGGTAATGGTTCCCTGGAAGCCTCTTCAATATTTACAAATCCTTCGATTTTAAATTCAACTAATTTTAAATTTAAACCAGTAACTTCCTCTTTGGTCATTCTTGGATGTAATCGCAGCCACCAATTATATTTTTGGCAAGTTAATGAAATTACTTCTAAAAAATAATCGTCAATGATTGGATTTAATGGTTGTAAAGTAAACAAGATCATTGGTTTATTATCATGATAAATATTTTGACCCTTAAAATCATCCCTAAGAAATTCAATCCATGGATTACCTCCCAAAATTGGGAAATGATATTTATTTACAGTCCATTTGGAAATATTTTTAAATGAGTTTAAATCCCATAACCAAAATTTAGCAGGTAGAGTATTGTAACCCCCTTTAGGTATTTTATTATAATAATAATAAGCAAAATGAAGATCCCCTTGCGCACCATGTTGCATATCAATAGAAATAACACCCAATTTTTTAGCGGCTAAATTCATTCCAGTCATCGGTTGATTATAATAACAAAGTCCAAATATATATTTCACCTTCATTTGTTTTAAGAAATATTCATAGAGATTAGCCCAACCTAATATTACCTGAACATTTTTTAATAATCCGTTTTTCAATTCTTTTTCGGTTAAGACTGTTTCTTCGATCATTTCTTTAAAAAACCCAGTGAATCCCGGAGAAACCATTAAATGACTCCAGGCTTTATCAAAATTTAAACTTGTGAAGAAAATAGGCTTGACTTTAGTTAAATCAATAACCCTTGAAGATTTATAAACATCTTTCAACTCTACTTTACTATATTCAAGTAAATATGGCTTTTCCCCTTTGCTTTCCATATAATCCATTATTGGATCAAAATAGCGATTAAATTGTTTGTCTTCCCAATTCACTCTAAATGTTGGAGCTCCTGAAAATAAAAAATTTCCTTTTTCAATTTTAATGTTTTTTAAATACAACCAGGCTTTGGGCTTTCTGGAGATCTTATTGAATATTCTTTTTAAAATGGACTTTTTAAGACTTTTATTTTTTACCGGTGCTAAATTAAATTTTCTATATAAATTAAAAAAGATATCCTTTTTAAGGATTGGCCAAATATGTACACCCTCAATCATCCAGGTATCTACAGGATATTTTTTCTCCCACCGATTTAATTTTTCAATAATGGCTGCCCGTTCTTCAAATTTCATTTATCAATTTATTAAGTCTGTATATAAAAATAAAGGCAAAACCAGATACTGCCAGCGAGATTCCAATTTTCACCCACATGGATAACTCTACGACATAATACGCCAAAACTGTTAATGCAATAGTCAGCAAGATCCAAAATACCGGATAATATTTAGCCGTATTAATTTCCTTAAATACTTTAAAGTAATAACCCGCATAGCCCATAAACATATAAGCGACAAAGGTAGTAACAGCGGCTACCTCAAACCCAAAAAAGGGAATCAACAATAAATTTAAAAGCACATTAATGAGGCCTGCACCTAATGTAACTTTCCACATAACATTAGTGTGTTCATTAAACATGATTTTTGTGCCAGACCCCAAATACATAGGTCTATAATTATAGGACATCACAATAATAATTCCCAGGTAATACATTTGTGCCAATTCCTCATTTCTTATCAAAAAGGAAAAGAGTTCTTTCATCCAGATACATAAACCAAAAGTGATCAGAAAAAAACTGATCTGAAGGATAAAAACAAGATTTTTTGCAGGTTCATCTTTATTTTCCTTATAGAATTTATTCAGTAAAGGGCCAATAGCCAAACCGCTGGCAGTACCCAAAGAATTCATGACACTCCCCACAGTATATGCCACATTATATTTCCCAATGCTTCCTGTACCCACCTGCATTACATCCATCACCATTTTATCTGAACTATTTAATAAATAGCCTGAATAATAATGTGGTACCATGGGCAAACTCACTTTCAGGGAGTTTTTGATTAGCCTTCTTTTAAAGTTAAAAATAGGCTTCAACTTCAATTTAAAATTCAAGGGATAATAATAGGAAGCATTAGATAAAAGCCCCACTATAAAGGAAGACCAGAACCACCCCATATACCCCATTTTATATACAACAATAAAAAGTACATTTAATCCAATAGAAAGAAAACCAAAAATGATACTCCTAATTGCTATTTGTAAAGGTTTTTGTTTGAGCTGATAATAGGTGGTACAAATTGTAGAAGTTTGACCGAAAAAGATCAATGGCCCAACGTTTAACAATAAAATTGTCCATCTATTTTCAATTGCTTCCTGTGGCACAACAAAATAGATTAAAATACTTAGGATGATGGCATACAAAAAAGTCCAAAGAGTTAAAAACCCATAAATTTGACGCCAGGCCCATTTGTATTGTCCGGGGGATTTAAAAAAAGAATTTACCAAAACCACTCTTAGGCCCAGGCTAGCCAAAACCGAAATGGCTGTTGTATAGGCGGCCATTACCCCCGCAACTCCATAATCCAATCCTGTTAATTCCGCAGTTATGAGCGGTAATGAAAAAAAACTGGCGATTTTTGTGATTTGAGGTGCCAAACCATAAATAGCTGTATGGGAGAAAAGCTTTTTTAACAAATTTATTCGATTTTATCTATTAACATATTGAAAACACAATTATGTCCCAATTCATTTAAATGAATATGATCTGACATTAGACCATCCCCAATATTATCAAAAGTTAAAAGCTGATGACCTAAATTTTTATTCAAAATACTATTATAATGATTTATATTTCTAGTAACTCCTGGTATTTTTTTTTCATAATCCGTGTTTGACGGCATAATTCCTAACCAAAAAAATTGAATTTCTGAAAATTGTTTTTTAAACCTTAATATGTATTTTTCAAAACTATCCGAACTGGTATAGCTAATCCTACGATTTTTTCTTAAGGAATTTGAAATTCGAGGCATTAGGTATCTGAGAGCTAATCTTGAGAGAAAAAATTTATTTAAAAACTGACTTTCGAATTGCGTTAGTGCTCTCGGAGCGCAATCAACGATTCCTGCTTGAACTATGACTATATCAGGATTAAATAGTTTATGATAAATAACCTGTCTAAATAATTGATCTATTGTAGCACCACCTATAGAAACCTGATGGGTAATAAAACCATTTTTTTTGAGTAGAAAAGGCCATGTGTTCTCATATATACATTCTTCAGGATTTTCTCTAGGAAGACCAAGAGAATCTGTAATCACCAAAATTTTTTTCATTTTAAGAGGAACGTAGATTAATTAATAGTTATTGGTTCAATTTCCGTTCTAAAAAAAACAGCTAAAAAGGTATTTTATAAACAATCTTTTTAACTGTTGTAGATCCAATTACCCCCCCCCCAGTTACATGAACTTCTCCAGGGAATAACAACAAAAAATCACCGGAGTTTAAAATTATGGTTTCTTTTACTTCCCCTTCAAATAATTGGTAATCATTGTCCTCATCATATTTCATAGTGGGTTTTAGGTTATCAACACGATTAATTCCAATTAATTCGCTCCCCTCCACTACAAAGTGAATATCAATATTCTTTCGGTGATTTTCAAATTTCGTTAAATCAAAATCTTTGGTCTGATATTCAAGGGGTATAGCTTTTAAAGGAAGTTTCAAATCCTTTGGATGATCATCATAAAGTCTTATTGTTTTTTTAAAGTTTTCAAATTCCATATTAATTGAATATCTCTCTATATTTTCTAACTTATCCTTTATCATTATTTATAATATTTATCTTTTAAGGCCAAAATTTTCTCTCTGTTTTCAGAATAGAATTTATTAATTTTATTTGTGATTCCTACTGGTAGGCCAGCCTGTTTTCTCATACTATGAATTTCAGTAAGTTCAGGATTTTCATTAATAATTTTCATCACTGATGTAAGACTGGGTATCTCATCAGGAGAGAAAAAATTATATATAGCTTGAATAAACCTGTAATCCTCATAATAATCTGTTGTTATCCTAAGATCTGGTAGAGTTAAAAAATCATCTATTTCAATTTCTTTAACTTTAAAAATTTCAGGTCTATTAATTAGAGGACCCCATATTTCCGTATCTATTTCTTCCTTTATCTCACATACTACTTTTAAAGCTTCAGGACGGATTCCATAAACCGCACATCCAATAGGCAGTCCTTTAATATGTATAAAGTCATATTTTTCCTGCTTAGCCAAATTAACTACTAAATTTGCATGATAAATACTAAACAACGGGTTTTCTCCAGTTATATTTATAATATAATCCAGATCAAAAAAGGTTGCCGCATCAGATAGCCTTTGTAAAACATCTTCTTCATTTCCTAAATAATAATAAATATCATTTTTTAAGGCAACATCTATAAGTGGCTTATCCTGAGGGTTGGTAGAGGTACATAAAATAATCTCATCTATATTAGACACTAATTTACATCGTTCTACAACCCTTTCAAAAACTGACTTACCATTCAAATCCAGTAGTAGTTTTAAGGGTAGGCGTGAAGACTTTAATCTTGCCGTAATTAAAAATCCTATTTTCATTTGTTATTAAAAAATTGGTTAATTTCTGCTATATTAAATTTATACTCAACTTTCGTATAACTTATAATTTCATCCTTATCTATATCGTTTATTGATTTTGATCCAATTAACAATTCGATATGGTTTTGGGATAAATAAGAACTTTCAGAAGTTCTTTTATATGCTAAATCTTCAAGTGCGATAATCTTATTTGCGGGAATCTTTTTTCTAGCGACGATAGCTTTTTTCATAGGCCCAATATTTCCATATTTTTTCTCGGCATCAGACATTCCTAATCCCCCTTTACCATTAGCTAAATACATTATCTCACTCAATTCCTTAATTTTTTTCATTCTCTCAAGGGAAACGGCAGCCTGAGAATCAATCCGTTTCTGTTCTACATCTAAAGTGAAATGTTTTTCCAAAACGTTTACACCTTTTAATATAGCCGAGACTGTAATTAATTCATTGTTCGCATCTTTAGGATCTGTATGATCTGCATAACCCACAGGCAGTCCAAATAAGTTTTGAATTAAATTGATCTTTCTAAAATTAATATCTTTATAATCAGTAGGATAATTTTGGAAACCATACATTAAAAAAATATCATTCTTATTTTGATTCTTTAAAAGGTTTATCGCAAAATCTAATTGATCTAATGTTGATCCTCCTACTCCTAAGATAACTGTATTACTAAAACATGCAGCTTCGTTTAGTAAAAAAATATCGTTGATCCCAGTGGCATGTAATTCTATAGCCTTCACAGGAGTTTTGCATTCTTTATTTATCCATTCCAAGCTTGCAACATCATTGCATAGGGCAATTATATCCAGTTGTTTATCATTTGCAAGATTAAACAATTCCTGCCATTCGGCAGCGGAAAATGTCCATGCTTTTAGTGTTTCAAAAGCGGGGTGTCCTTGAACGAAATAATCTCCTACATCGAATAATAAATGAAATTTAATTGCATCCAGTTCAAGATCTGCAGCTGCAAGAATTAATTTTTTTAAATATTCTATTTCTCCCTGATGATGAAATGCTGTTTCACCAATTAGGTATGGGCTTTCTGAAGTTATCATATTTTAATTTAAATGTTTTACAAATTCCTGAGCCTGTTTATAATCAAGTGGCTTACCAATGTCTATCCAAAAACCTATTATAGGATTGTGAACTAGTTTTCCACCTTCTTTTACAAGATTATCCATTAAATCGGTGATATCATAAAACTGATTTTTAGGGATTTTAGCTATCAATTTCTTATTCAAAATATAGATTCCCGCATTTGAATGGTAAACATAAGAGGGTTTTTCTTTAAAATCAATTACCTTCTTTTCTTTTGTTTCAAATACAGCAAACGGCACATCTACCTTGTACTCTGTAGATGCTACAGCCATGTCAGCATTGTTTTTTATAAGCTCCAAATACAAATCTTCAAAATCCACATTGGTGAACAAGTCGCTGTTCATTAGCAGCACATGATCTGATTTAAACTCATCAACTAGTGCCAAGGCTCCGGCAGTTCCCAAAAACTCCTCTTCCCAAATATATTCTATGCTAATTCCTTTCTTGCTGCCATCTCCAAAATATTCCTGGATCTGCTCCCCGAGATATTTTACCGAAATATATATTTTCTGAATCCCGAATGCTATTAAACGATCAATATTATGTTCTATTATGGGTTTATCACCTAATGGCAACATTGGCTTAGGAACTGTATCGGTTAACGGACTCAGGCGTTTGCCTCTTCCCCCCGCCATGATCATGCATTCCAATGGCAATACCGACTTTGTTTTCTCTAAATCTATTATCCGTAGCATTCTTTTTTCTTCATCCAGAATGGGTAATATTTTTATATCCCTTTTCCTGTAAGGTCTTAAATCCAGAAATCCCTTTTTATCAGTTTCAAATACAAAACCCCTAAAACAAACATCTCCAACTTTTTTCCTCACATCTGCCTCATTAGCCAAAGATCTGCGGATATCGCCATCGGTTAATGAACCCAAAACTGATCTGTCATTATCCATCACAAATAATATAAGACGGCTTACATCACGTATTTTATTCAATTTGTGAAGTGCATCAAGTATAGTTTTATCTTTATGAATAAGTATATGTTCAAGATTCATTTACAATTTGTTTATTTATCAATATATTTTATTAATTGAAAAGCTTCAGCATATTCCACACCTACACTTGCACCCCTAAAAGTGGCTAAAGCTTCAATATTTCTTAAACTCCGTGGAAAAGGATGTAACTCCAATTCAGATTTATAGATTTTCATAATCTCCAATTTATCCTTAAAATAGTCTGTAATATCTACAAAATAATTCGGGATAAACACTTTTTCCGGTAAGGCAGGAGCAAATTCAGTTTCTGAAATACATTCATACATTAAAACTCTCTTTATAAATGGATACCTAAACGATTTTGTACAAGCCATAACTGCATCAAAAGTAATGCGATGGTCAGAATGTGCATCAGATCTATTTACGCAATAAACAATTTCCGGTTCTACTTCAATAAAAATTTTAGATATTTCAGGAACCATTTCGATCAATGAACTCGAAGAAAGTTCCATTGTTGGATAGTTTAATAAAAATGTCTTTGTGATCCCCAATGATTTCTCAACCTTTCTTATTTCCACCTGTCGGGAATCTACTCTATTTTTTGATAAACCCTGTCTTTCAGAAATATTTGTAGTTATCAACCAAAATACCTGATCCCCTTTTTCAATATGTTTTAGAATGGTACCTCCCACTCCTAAAACTTCATCATCCGGATGAGCAGATATTACAATGACTTTATTCCCCATTAATAAGTAATGTTTTTATAGATTAATTTATCATTTATTTCAAGCTCCTTTAAAACTTTTACTACTTTATCAGCAGAATTGCCTTCTCCATAAGGATTATATTTTTTCTTCACTTTTTCCTGAAAATCGGAATCAGTTCTTATCTTATGTATCGCCATTTTTATTTGCTGACCATCGTTATCCACAAAAATCACATTCTCGCCGTGAATTCTTCCTCTCTGCCTTTCACCTACATTAATTGCGGGTAAACCAATGGAAGCAACTTCCACAATTCCCGAACTTGAATTTCCAATAAGAAACTCTGCTGATCTAAGTAAATTAATATAAGTTTTTCTTTCTAAGTTTTGAAATAAAGTGAATTTTTTTGGGAAATCGTTAGCGTATTTCTGATAGGCAGAAATTATTCTATTACTTCCTGCATCAGAATTTGGAAAATTAATAAAACAATGTCCGTCAAATTCCTTTAAAGCATCTAAAGTTATCTTTATATGTTTCTCCTGTAAATCATATTGAGTAATAATGGGATGCTGAATTAATACACAATAATTCGAAATATTTTTTTCCATTACATTAAGTCGAGTAAAAACTTCCTTATCACTTAATTCCGGAGTTGACAATATCCTGTCTAAAGCTGGATTTCCCACTACAAAAATTCTCCAGTCATCCTCACCTAATTTCAAAAGGGTTTTGCGGTGTTCTTCAAGGGTTGGAAAATGAATATGAGCAAATTTACCTGAAGCATACCTTACAGCATTATCTATATTCCCATCTTTAGCTATATCTCCTCCAAAAAAATGTGCCACAGGAATATCCATATAAGCACAGGTCATGGTTCCACTTATTGCTTCCTCTCTATCTCCTGCAACCAATACAATATCTGGATTTTCTTGGAGTAACAAATTAGCAAGAGAAGGTATTTGTAAACCAATAGAAATTATTCTTCCTATCTTTTGAGAGGAGTCTACCAGATTAAAGATCCGGCCTGCAATTTCAAATTCGTCATTTTCAATATTTTTTGCTGTATAACCATAATTATCCGAAAGGTTAGGACCTGTAATAACTATTTTGAAATCAATATTCGGATCATTATTTAATTTATTATATACACTATATAATAAATCATAATCTGACCTTGCACCTGATATTGCTATTATTTTTCTTTTTTTCATTTTTTAAAATACATCTGAATACCCAAGGCCTATTTCCCAATTTTGATAATGAGAAATTAACTTGGAATTGTCAAAATCTAAATAACCTAAATAAGTTAGTGGTTGAGTGATTTTAAATCCTAATTTTTCTAATAAAATACGGTTACTTGAAAAAATCGATTTCCAAATATTAAATTGAATTAATTTTATATCAGGTTCGTTATTAATAATTGAATTTAAGAGCCTATTTAAAATATTGATATCATCCTCAAATGATAATTCCATTAAATCTATTTCATATCCTCCATCCTCTTCAAAGGAATTTATAACTTTATAAACGGCTGTACCGTTTCCATTTTCAAGTTGAAGAATTTTGTAATTTGCAGTAGGATTATTTGTATATCTCCATTCAAGATATGCCTGGGTTTTATTTATTTTAATATCTTTCCCTGAATTATTTATTTTAACCACAGTGTTGTCATCAAAATTACCTCCCAAGTTAAATGGAACCTTCTCTTCTTTCTTTAACCGCAATTCCGAAATTTTCCCACTCAACATTGGTATCACTGCTATATCTTGCCATCCAAGATTTTTTATAAAACCATAATGGGAATTGTTATTCGGAAATCCCCAAATAAATTTATATCCAAATTCTTCCTTTAAATCTTTGTAAAGATTTGCCGCCAGCTTAGAAAAAATACCTTTACCTCCATGATCGGGATGCGTCATTGTAGTCATAGAAAGTGCTGTTTTTATGACCTTCCCCTGAAGCTTCATTTCTACGGGAGAAACTGCATAATGACCTATTAATTGTTCTCCTTCCCACATTAAATAAATAAAAACATCTTTGGTAAAAGGATTATTTTTAAATCTCCAATTCCAGGCTTCTAATGTCATTTCTTTGTTAAATACCAGATGAAATAAATTTAAAATATCTAATTCATTGCCAGAGACATATTTTCTGATTTCCATCTTAAAATTGTTTTAATTCTATTAAATCGTCTTCCTGAAAATCTTTTATTGCTTTCCGTCCAAGAATCTCATCCCATCTCATTGGATTAATTCCGGTTCCCGGGCGTTTTATTGAAAGATTTTCTTCTGAAAATACTTCACCTTTTTTAATGTTTTGAGAAGCAATAATACTTTTTCTGGCTATAGGTTTGTTTTTTGCCTCTGATGGAGAAGGTTCTTTTATTCCGGAACCTGAAATCACCTTTTCTATATTTCGAATAGCGGTGACCATTGCCTTTAATTCTCCAGGTTCTAAAGATGCCTTGTGATCAGGCCCGGGCAAATTCCTGTCTAAAGTAAAATGCTTTTCTATCACTTTTGCCCCCAAAGCCACCGCGGCAATTGGAACTTCAATCCCCAAAGTATGGTCTGAATAACCAATTCTTGTATTTAGCTGTTTTTGAATATCCAACATCGCTTTTAAATTGACATCTTCCATTGGGGTAGGATACTCGGTATTACAATGTAAAATTGTAATGTTTTCTTGTTTTGTCCCATTCTCTATCAACACCCTAAAAGCCGCATTTATTTCATCCATATTGGCCATTCCTGTAGAGAGAATTATTTCAGGAAAAAGTTTTGCCATAGCACGCAGGTAAGGCAAATTGGTGATTTCTCCGGAAGGGATTTTAGCCAATTTTAATCCTAAGGATTTTAAAAAAGTAAGGCTTTCCAGATCAAAAGCTGTAGATAAAAATTTTATATTTTTACTCTCACAATAGTGTATCAATTCCAGATGCATTTCTTCTGAAATTTCCAGCTTTTTCAACATTTCATATTGTGAATCCTTATCCCCGGTATTTGAATCCTGATATTTAGCCCTGGAAGCAGCTTTTGTCACCATTTTATCCGCTTTAAAGGTTTGGAATTTCACATAATCCACTCCCGCCTCAGCGGCGGCATCAATTAGCTTTTTAGCTGTATCAATACTTCCGTTGTGATTAACACCTGCTTCAGCGATAATTAAAACTTGATCTCTCATATTTCCTTTCCTGGATTTCCAACTATTTTTCTGTTATCGGCAATATCCTTCAAAATTACCGATCCTGCTCCAATAATAACATTAGCACCAATTCTCACCCCTTGTTTAATTACCGAATTTGCTCCTACAAATGTATTATCGCCAATTTCTACATTTCCGGCCAAAACGGCACCCGGAGCAACATGAACTCCATTTCCAATAACACATTCATGCTCTATAATGCATCCAGTATTTAGAATACAAATATCTCCTATTTCCACCAGAGCATTTACAGATACATTCCTTGAAATAAAATTACCAATCCCAAATTGAACTTTTGTCGATATTGAAGCCGAAGGATGTATTACATTAAGTAAATCTACCCCCTTAGAGATTAACAAATCTGCCGTTTTTCTTCTTATAAGGTTATCTCCAATCCCTAAAACATAATCATATTCTTTGTTCCAAAACGCAAAGTCTAAATCATCTTCAAATCCTAAATAAGCCAAATCAAAGGGGTTTTTAGTAATTTGCTTTTTGTCGGTATAATATCTCAAATTCATATTTGATGCAATAGCAGCCTCTGCAACAACATATCCATGACCAGAAAAACCCACAAGTACAACTTCTTTATTTAACACTACTTGGAATATTTACTATTCTATCTACCAAAAATCTGGCATTCACCTGTTCATCTTTTAAACAATCCTGATACATTGGCAATCTAAACATTAATTCCCAGATTGGTCGGGTCATTACTTTAGCCTCATTGGTTTCTTTTAAAAATAAATCCCTGGCATTCCTGTTTTCAAGCTCTATACACATTAACCAGTAATTGGCTTTTGTTTCCGGTAATTCAGTCCTGAATCTTGCATCTGTTCCTTTGAAGAATTCTTCATATTTTTTTGCCAACTCCCTCTTTTTTTCAAGAAACCAGTTAAGTTTTTCAAGCTGTGCACAAGCCAGGGCTGCGTTGAGATTTGGCATTCTATAATTATATCCCAACTCATCGTGAACATATTCGTATGCATGAGGTTGCTTTGCGGTAGTGGTTAAATATTTTGCCTTAATTCCCAGGCCCTCATTATTTGTAACAATTGCTCCTCCGCCTCCACTGGTCACAATTTTGTTCCCGTTAAAGGAGAAAACCCCCACTTCACCAAAACTACCGGTTGGTTGCCCTTTATATTCACTGCCCAAAGATTCTGCAGCATCCTCCACAACCGGGATTTTCCAATCATTGCAAATTTTTATTAATTCATCAATTTGCATAGGAAAACCAAAAGTGTGCATTGGTAAACAAGCGGCTATTTTATTGCCGGTTTTTTTATTATAACATCCATTTTCACGAAGTTCTCCATTTTCTTCCAGAAAATTTCGAACGGCATTGGGAGATAAGCCCATAGTGTCCAGATCGACATCCAAAAAAACAGGTTTGGCGCCATTATAAGCAATTGCATTGGCTGTAGCAACAAAGGTAAGCGCCTGTGTTAAAACTTCATCTCCAATGTTAACACCTACCAAACGCAAAGCAACCTGGATCCCGGAAGTTCCATTAACAACCGCTATCGCTTTTTTTGTTTGGCTAATCTCCTGCATCATTTCTTCGAACCTATCTACATAAGCCCCCACTGAAGATACAAATGTAGAATCTATAGTGTCCAGAAGGTATTTTTTTTCGTTCCCCACAAATCGCGGTTCATGTAGCGGAATAAAATCATCCTTTGAAGAATAGATGTCTCGGATGAATTTGATCGTATTTGAGTTCTTCTTTTTATCCAAGCTATTCAATTTAAATGTTTATTTGTTTAACTGGTTATTTGTTGAAATGTTTTTATTGACGGGATTGAGACTGCTTTTTCTAAGAGAATTTAATTTATTCGCGATTTTAGATATCTCTATTCTAAATGATTGATCTTCCGAAATATAACCTAATTCAAAACTTATAATAATCTGACTTAAAACTTCCATCAAACTACTAAATGCTAAATGGTAAAAATGAGCCTGATCTTTTGGTGACATTCTCGAGGAACCTTCAGCTATATTTGAAGTTACAGATATGACTGCCCTTCTCAACTGACTAACCAGACCATACTTTTCTTCATTAGGAAAATCCTTTGTTGCTTTATATACCTGATGCGTTAAACCCTTCGCATCCTGCCACACTTCCAATTTTTCGAAACTAAATTTTTTCACATTAATCAATTAAACAATTCATCATATAAACGCATAAACATAAATCTTACATTTTTGAATCTAAATATTTCCCGGTTTCCTTATGTCCAAAATCAGGGATCATTTTATGGAACAAAGCTACAATTTCTTCTTTTGTCCAATATTTAGAGAATCTGAAATTAGCAATGCGCTCTTCAAAAAATTGAAGTTGTCCATTTTCTAATTTCAATTCATTTTTAATTATTCCTAAATTTTGAAACCTTTCAAGGTCCAAAATTTCCTTATCGGTAAAGAACTCTTCAAAATCTTTTTCCCCGGTGGTATCACTTCCGGTAAATAAACAAGGCCATTTTTTTTGATCAGGCAAAGTTTTTACCAGTTCACGGGCTTCCTCCTCATTTTCGCAAAGATAAGGCTCGTAACCCAACTGTTCCAGATATTTAACCGCAATATCCGCAAATGAAATAAGATGTAATTTCTCACTCAATTTTGGAAAAAACACATCTCTGTTCTCCCCAAATATACAGGACATTAAACATAATTCCCCACTTTCCTGCGGAGTTACAAAATAACGTTTAACATCATTTGGGGCTACTATAGGCTGCCTTTTTTGAATTCGTTGGTTGAACCCGTGCAATAAAGAACCGTCAGAAAAAGCAACGTTGGCAAAACGGGCAGTAGATATTTTTATATCCTTGCTCCTTCGCATTAAAAATATTTCCATAATCCGTTTGGAAGCTCCCATCATGTTCACAGGATTAGCAGCCTTATCTGTAGAAACACAGAAGTACTTTTTAGTCCCATTTTCAATCGATTGTAGAAGGGTTTTATCGGTATTAAAAACATTGACATCAATCATCCGCATCAGGGTAAAAGGATCCTTTTCGCTACGAACGTGTTTCAATGCGGAAAGATTTAGAACATAATCAAATTTTCCATCGGCTTTGATAAAAGCTTCATATTCAAGGGAACCAATATCCAGTGCGAAGGTTTTAAAATCTCCGTCAATATAGCCATAAGAACTGCGTATATCCCTCACCAATTCTACCATATTGTTTTCACTGATATCAACAACATGAAGTTTAAGTGGTTTCCTTTTAAAAATTTCCTTTGTAACTGCCTGGCCTATGGAGCCGGCACCGCCAAGAACGAGGAAGGAAGCTCCGGAAATTTTTTCGTTGAGTTCATTTTCATGCAGAAGGATATCTTCCTCAAATAAGGGTTTATTTCGTCCTATTAAATTCAGTATATCCATGACAAAATTTTGTAAAATAAAAACCTATAATAAATTAACTCCCAATCACAAAAACCTCAAACCCAACTTTCTTCAATTCAACTTTATTGAGCAATCTCCTTCCATCAAATAAAAATGCCGGTTTCAGCATATCATTATAAACTGCTTTCCAGTCCAGTTCTTTAAATTCATCCCATTCGGTTAAAACTGCAACGGCGTGAGCATCTTTACAGGCTTCCATAGCCGTGTTTACCACTTTCACCCTGTCGCGAATTTCCTCACTGCTATGAGTGCCTAAAGCTTCCAGATCTGCATAGATCCGTTCTTTACTTACTTTTGGATCGTAGACCATAACTTCAGCTTGCTCATTCAGCAAATAATCCGCAACATGAATAGCGGCAGATTCGCGGGTATCATTGGTGTCTTTTTTAAAGGCCCATCCCAAGAAGGCTATCTTTTTTCCGGAAACCGTATTGTACAGGGTTTTCACGATTTTCTCCGCGAAACGTCTTTTTTGATGATCGTTCATTATAATTACCTGTTCCCAATAATCTGCAACCTCATTTAATCCAAAGGATTTGGAAATATATACCAGGTTCAAAATATCCTTTTGAAAACAGGAACCTCCAAAACCTACGGAAGATTTCAGGAATTTTGGTCCAATCCTGGAATCCATTCCCACTGCTTTAGCAACTTCATCCACATCGGCCCCGGTTTTTTCGCAGATCTCGCTCATCGCGTTGATGCTTGAAATTCGCTGTGCCAAAAAGGCATTCGCGGTCAACTTGGACAATTCCGAAGACCAAAGGTTCGTGGTAAGAATTTGTGCTTTCGGGATCCATTGAGCATATACATCTACCAATGCGTCAACGGCTTTTTTACCTTTTTCGGTATCAATTCCACCGCCAATTAAAACGCGGTCCGGATTTAACAAATCCTGCACTGCAGTGCCCTCGGCTAAAAATTCAGGATTTGACAGAATTTGAAAATTCACCCCGTTTCCTGTATTATCCAAAATGTTTTTCAAAGCCTCGGCCGTACGTACCGGCAAAGTAGATTTTTCAACTACTATTTTATCGTTTTTAGCTACCCTGGCAATTTGTCTCGCGCATAGCTCGATAAATTTCAAGTCGGCAGCCATTCCCTTTCCAATTCCGTAGGTTTTGGTGGGGGTATTTACCGAGATAAAGATCATATCAGCTTTATCAATTGCTCCGTCCACATCGGTTGAAAAGAATAAATTCCTCCCGCGGGCTTCTTTTACTATAGCAGACAATCCCGGCTCGTAAATAGGAATATTCTCCACATCCTCATCATTCCAGGCAGCTATCCTCTTTTCGTTGATGTCTACTACAGTTACATTTATATCAGGACAATTTTTTGCTATTACGGCCATTGTTGGGCCTCCTACGTAGCCAGCTCCAATACAGCAAATGTTTTTTATCATTCGTTGATTCGTTAATTTGTTAATTTGTTAATTCGTTGATGCGTTAGTTCGAATCCTGAATCCCGAATTAACGAGTTAACTAGTTTCGTTTTTATTTCTTAAATACCTTATATAACCATTGATTAACTTTAAACAGCGGTCGGTTTGCTCTCTTATTTCCTTTAACTCTTTTTCATCTATATAATTGCAGGATTTGGCTTCAATAGTGTGATCTAAAATTTCGGCAACAGATCCCCTGGCATTCAACAAAAATTTAATATTTTCCTTATAGTGAAATCTTCCCCAACCTTCAGCGATATTTGCAGTTGCTGACCTTGATGCTCTCAATAACTGTGAGTGTAAATCAAATTTTTCCGAGGAAGGCAAAGATATCAAAATATTCTCTTTTATAAATAATTTCAATTCGGAACAGGCTTGCCAGCATTGTAATTTCTCAAAATTTTCAGCCATTGTTCGTTAATTGGTTAATTTGTTGATTCGTTGATTCGTTATTTAGTTAATTGGTAAATGTGTTAGTAAGTTAGTTCGAATCCCGATTTTACGATTCCCGAATTAACGATTCCCATGTTAACGATTTTCGAATTAACGAATCCCGAATTAACTGTTTCACGATTCCCGAATCCCGAATTAACGATTCCCGAATCACAACTTCTTATCACATCTATCTCCCAACACGCCTTTTACATCATAAACAACCGTACTTCCATTTTTAAATTTATCGAAATCCAATGCCAAGAATTCCTTATGAGAAACAGCCAATACAACGGCGTCAAATTTCCCTGAAGGCATCGTGCTGGATGTTTCCAAACCATATTCATGCATCACTTCTGCCGGATTGGCCAAAGGATCAAATATAGTCACATATGTTCCGTACTCTTTAAGATTCCTGATAACATCAACTACCTTCGTGTTTCTGACATCGGGACAGTTTTCCTTAAAGGTTATTCCAAGAACAAGGATATTTGCTCCTTTTACTTTCAGATCATTTTGCAGCATTAGTTTAACAACTTCGCTTGCAACATATTGTCCCATAGAGTCATTCATTCTTCTGCCGGCAAGTATAATTTCGGGATGATATCCCAATTCCTGGGCTTTTTGAGCTAAATAATAGGGGTCAACACCAATACAATGTCCACCTACAAGACCTGGTTTAAAGGGCAAAAAGTTCCATTTGGTTCCTGCCGCTTCCAACACGTCCTGGGTATCAATATCCATCATATTGAAGATCTTGGCCAGCTCATTTACGAAGGCGATGTTGATATCACGTTGTGAATTTTCAATCACCTTAGCTGCTTCTGCTACCTTAATTGTAGGAGCCAAATGCGTCCCAGCAGTAATAACGGTGGCATATAAGTCATTGACCTTTTTGCCAATTTCAGGAGTTGAACCCGCAGTAACCTTTAATATTTTTTCAACAGTGTGTTCTTTATCACCCGGATTGATCCTTTCAGGAGAATAGCCTGCGAAGAAATCCATATTGAATTTCAATCCGCTTGCTTTTTCGAGTACCGGAACACATTCATCTTCGGTCACACCGGGATATACTGTAGATTCGTAAATTACGATATCACCCTTTTTCAAAACCTTTCCAACCGTTTCACTGCTTTTATAAAGCGGAGTTAAATCGGGACGATTGTTTTTATCTACCGGAGTAGGAACAGTGATTATATAATAATTACAATCTTTAATGTCATCCAGATTTGTTGTGCAGAAAAGACCGTTCTTTTCAGATGGTTTATCCACCAATGCAGCTTTCAGTAATTCGGTTTCAACCTCAAGTGTTGAATCGATTCCATCCATCAATGCATTTACACGATTTTGGTTGATATCGAATCCTATAACGGGATATTTTGTAGAGAATAATCTGGCTAATGGAAGACCTACGTATCCGAGACCTATGACTGCGATGCGGGGACTGGCGGACTGGGGGACTTGGGGACTGGGGATATGAGAACCGGGGACTTGGTGACTGGGGGAATTGGAATTTTCCTGAGAATTATTTTTATTGCCGTTCATTTTGTTTTTTACTTATTTACTTTATAAATTTTTTTGTTACAAGGTCCATTTATCGTGATTTGTAATCATTGTAACTGTCATTCCTAAAATTGAATCGTATTTTTTAAAAAGAGGCGCATGTTGCTCTTCACTTATATAATCGCAAGCTAAAGCATAATCTAACCAAACTTGCGTTTCTGCAGCTTCACCTTCCACATCTGATAATTTAGAAACAAAAGATTTTGGATATCGGCGTTTTCTCCAGGCTTCAGCTAAATTACCCGAAACCGAACGAGAGGATCTTCGGATTTGATCAGTCAAGGAATATACTTCTTCCCGTGGAAATGTCCTCGAAATCCCAAAAACTTCCATTCCTACTTCAAATGAAAGTTGATACACCCTTAAATCCTTATGAGTCCGTATTTTTTCCACTATCAATATTTTTTAATTCTCCAAATCTCTTTTTTCCATCTTCACCAAGTCTCTTTTTTACCAAGCCTCTTCTTCATCAAGTCCCCAAGTCTCCAAGTCCCCTCTTCAGCAAGTCCCCTCTTCACCAAGTCTCCTCTTCCCCTGGTCCCCTCTTCACCAGGTCCTCTTCTTCCCCAAGTCTCCAAGTCTCCCTTTCTCCAGGTCCCCAAGTCATTTTAAATTTCTCCAGTACCACTCCACCGCCTCCTTCAAGCCGGCATCAATTTTAAACTGAGGATCATATCCCAGCAATGTTTTAGCTTTTTCGACCGAAGCCAGGGAATGCGGAATATCACCTGCCCTGTTTGGTCCGTGTTTGATTTCAATTTTTGCTATTTCAGGATCGTATTTGGATAAATATTCTTTCAGCAAAGTTGTAAGTTCCAGTAAATTTGTCCGGTCACCCACTGCGGTATTGTACACCTGGTTTACGGCTTCTTTATTTTCAGAAGTAAGCGCCAGAATATTCATCTGTATGACGTTGTCGATATAAGTGAAATCCCTCGAATACGTGCCGTCTCCGTTGATCAAAGGAGATTCGTGGCTCATTAACTGAATAACGAATTTTGGAATTACCGCGGCATAAGCTCCATCCGGATCTTGTTTTCTTCCAAAAACGTTGAAATATCGCAGTCCGATGGTATCCAGATTATAAGTCGATTTAAAGATATCGGCATATAACTCGTTTACATATTTTGTGATGGCATAAGGAGAAAGCGGTTTCCCTATCACATCTTCCACTTTGGGAAGGTTTTCTGAATCTCCGTAGGTAGATGAACTGGCCGCATATACAAAGCGTTTTACCTCAGCATCCCGGGCAGCGACCAACATATTTAAGAATCCCGAAACATTCACCTCATTGGTGGTAATTGGATCATTTAAAGAACGGGGAACCGAACCTAAGGCAGCTTCGTGAAAAATATAGTCCACCCCTTTAGCTGCTTTATGGCAGGTTTCAAGATTTCGAATATCTCCCTCTATTAAGGTGAAATTGGGATTGTCTATAATTGCGGAAAGATTTTCCCTTTTACCCGTGGCGAAGTTGTCCAGGCAAACCACTCTCGCACCGAGTTCTATAAGCTTTTCACAAAGGTTTGAACCTATAAAGCCGGCTCCACCGGTTACCAATATTTTTTTTGAACTTAATTTTGAAAATTGTCCCTTATGCATAAATTATTTTTTAAATCAGGCGGCAAAGGTAAGGTTTCTAATTTAAGATTTAGAATGTGAAATATTAAAGTAATGTGAAAAGGTTCAGAGCTGAGTACTTAGGGGTGAATCTGATTGTGAAAGAACGGGTAAATCCTATTAATTATGATACATCACAATGGGATTTCTTTAAGATTTCTATTCTTTCGATTTAAAAGCTGTTAACAGTAAAAACCTGGATATTATTTTTTATCTACAATTTTCATCAAATATTCCCCGTATTCATTTTTGCTCAACGGAGTTGCCAGTTCACGTAGTTGATCTCTGGAAATATATTTTTTGTCGAAGGCAATTTCTTCCAGACAGGCAATTTTAAGACCCTGACGCTTTTCAATGGTATGAATAAAATTAGAAGCTTCAAGCAGGGATTCAGGTGTTCCTGTATCCAGCCATGCAAAGCCGCGTCCCATAAGTTCCACATCTAAATTTCCCTGTTGCAGATAATGTTGGTTCACAGCAGTAATTTCCAGTTCTCCCCTTGCACTGGGTTGAATTGATTTTGCAACTTCCACTACAGAATTCGGATAAAAATACAATCCCACAACCGCATAATTGCTCTTGGGAATTTCTGGCTTTTCCTCAATGCTTAACGCCTTTCCATCTTCGTTGAATTCTACTACCCCATATCTTCCGGGATCGGTTACTGTATACCCAAAAATAGTAGCCCTCTTGTTTTGTACCGTGTTTTGAACCGATCGGGCAAGTAAATTTGTCAAACCTTGACCATGAAATATATTGTCGCCCAAAATGAGGCAAACGTCATCATTACCAATAAACTGCTCCCCAATAATGAAAGCCTGGGCCAAGCCATCCGGAGCGGATTGTTCCTCATAAGAAATATCCAATCCCAATTCGTTTCCGGTCCCGAGCAATTTTTTGAAATTTGGAAGATCCTCAGGAGTTGATATGATCAAAATTTCCCTTATCCCTGCCAACATCAAAACCGATAAGGGATAGTAGATCATCGGCTTGTCGTAAATTGCAAGCAATTGTTTGGATATTCCCCTTGTAATTGGATAAAGTCTGGTGCCGGAGCCTCCGGCGAGTATTATTCCCTTCATTAGATACTAATTTTACGAATTATTACGAATTGCACGAATTGTTAGATGCGAATTAAACGAATTGTCACGAATTATGCGAATTAGAATTAGGTGAATTTAATACTCTTTTATACGTTAGGGAAGATGTGCCAAAATTAATCAACATTCCTAATTCCGCATTTGTACATTTCAAATAGTTCTTTAATTGAGCATAAAATGCGACTGGAATTAGGTTAACAGCTTTTATTTCCAAAATAATAGCATCGTAACAAACAAAATCTGCTCTATATTGTTTGTTCAATTTTTGATTTTCGTAATACAATTCAAGCTTAACTTGTTTTTTAAATGGTATTTTTTGGTTCAGAAATTCTTTTTCCAAAGCTTCTTCATAAACAGCCTCCAAGAATCCTGGACCTAAGGTCCTATGCACTTTCATGCAAGCTCCTATTATTTTAAAACTCTCTTCCTTGAATACTATCTTCTCAATGGAATCCATTCACTCAATTCGTATAAATTCGTATAAATTCGCATTAATTCGCAGCATATTGTTTTGTATAATACTCTTGATACTTACCACTTGTAACGTTCTTCAACCACTTCTCATTATTAAGATACCAATCAATCGTTTTCTCAAGTCCTTCTTCAAAAGTTACCGAGGGTTTCCAGCCGAGTTCTTTGTGAATTTTTGTAGCATCTATAGCGTAGCGCTTATCGTGGCCGGGACGGTCTTTAATATAGGTTATCAAATTTGCGGAACTTCCTTTTTCCCTACCGAGTTTTTTATCCATGAGTTCGCAGAGAAATTTTATAAGATCTAAATTTTGCCACTCATTGAAACCCCCAATATTATAAGTCTCTTTGTTTTTTCCTTTGTGAAAAGCAAGATCAATAGCGGTTGCGTGATCGAGTACAAACAACCAATCCCTGGTGTATTTTCCGTCTCCATAAACCGGTAAGGGTTTCCCTTCAATAATATTATGGATAAAAAGAGGAATCAGTTTTTCCGGGAATTGATTTGGGCCGTAATTATTTGAACAATTTGAAATAATATAAGGTAAGTCATAAGTTTCTCCATAGGCCCTCACAAAATGATCGGAACTCGCCTTCGATGCGGAATAAGGTGAGTTTGGTGCATACGCGGTGGTTTCGGTAAAAAGACCGGTTTCACCCAAAGTTCCATAAACCTCATCAGTACTGATATGATAGAAAAGCTTATTCTCCAAATTATCCCTCCATAAGGACTTTGCTGCATTTAGCAAATTCATGGTCCCTATTACATTGGTTTTTACAAATGCCAAAGGATCTGTTATAGAACGATCTACATGAGATTCCGCGGCTAAATGAATGACTTTATCGAAATTATATTTTTCAAACAAATTATTAATTTCAGAGGCATTATTTATATCAGCCTTAATAAAATGATAATTTGGTTTTTCTTCTATATCTAAAAGGTTTTCAAGATTACCGGCATAGGTTAAGGCATCCAGATTGAAAATTTGATAATTGGGATATTTGTTCACAAATAACCGAACCACATGAGAGCCTATAAAGCCCGCTCCGCCGGTGATCAATATTTTTTTAGAACTTAATTTTGAAGAAGGATCTTTATGCATAAATCATTTTTAGAATCAGGCGGTAAAGATAAGGTTTCCATTTTAAGATGGAAGATGTGTATTCGCGAATAAAACCAATATTTACATGATGTTATTCGTTCTTGTTTTATTTTAAAGCCCTGACGCTTTTCAAAAGTGTTTATAAAATGGAGGCTTCGAGCAGAGATGCGGGAGTTCCTGTATCCAGGCAGGCGAAGTCCAAATAACTTTCCACCCCCCCGAAGTGTCGGGGCTTCCGGGCCACTTTCCACTTTAGGAAAACTAAAAACGTTAAAAAGCAATTGGATTTATTCATTTTTTTATACCTTTAAGTATAATACCCTTTGGTATAAAACAGATGAAGAAATCGCCATTTAAATATGGGACTACAGTAAGCAAGGAATCCTTCACTAACAGGGAATCTGAAACAGAACGCTTATACAGTAATCTCACCAACGGAATTAACACCAGCATTATTTCCCCCCGACGTTGGGGTAAATCCAGCTTGGTGGAACAAGTGCTGCTAATGGTCAGGGAGCGGAATCCTGAAATTAGGATCGTAGCTATCGATTTGTTTTCCATTGGGGGAGAAGAGGAGTTTTATGAAGTATTTGCCAAAGAAGTCATTAAAGCTTCTTCTTCCAAATGGCAGGACTGGGTAGAATCAGGAAGGCTTTTCTTTAAACAATTACTTCCAAAAATAAGTTTTGGAATTGACCCGATGACCGATTTTAGCCTTGAATTTGATTGGGAGGAAGTGAAAAAACATCCTGATGAAATTCTTAATTTACCTGAGATCATTGCAGAAAAAAGCGGAAAACGCTTCATGATTTGCCTCGATGAATTTCAAAACCTGGCTAATTATTCCGGTTTTGAAGATCTTGAGAAAAAAATGCGTGCCAGTTGGCAACGCCAGAAAAAGGTTACCTACTGCTTGTATGGCAGCAAACGGCATATGATGATGGAGATTTTTAACAATAGTTCCAAACCCTTTTACCGGTTTGGGGATTTAATGCTGTTACAGAAAATTACCCAGGAAAATTGGGTTTCCTTTATAAAAGCGGGTTTTAAAGCTACAGAAAAATTAATTGAAGATGAGGTGGCTGCTCTTATTCCCAAACTTATGAAATCCCATTCATGGTATGTGCAACAATTGGCGCATTATACCTGGCAAAAAACAGCCAATAAAGCTGATAAAGAGGTGCTGAATGAGGCTTTGAAAGAACTCATCTATACCAATACTCCGCTTTATCAAAAAGAAGTGGAATCCATTAGCAATACCCAATTGAATTTAATAAAAGCGATAGTCGCGGGTAAAAAAAAATTCACGAGCACCAAAGTTATGCGGGATTACAAGCTGGGAACGCCGAACAATGTGACAAAAAATAAAGCAACATTAATAGATGCCGACATCATCCATGAATTCGAAGGAACCTTTGAATTGCTCGATCCGGCATTTGAACTTTGGTTCCTAAAACAGTATATGGATAAGGATTTCAGTGTTTGAAGTTGTTTGTTCTGGAGAGGGAAGAGTTCAGAGTGGAGAGTTGATAGTGTCCCAAGGAAGTTGTTTGTGGTTTATTGTTTGTTTTTAAAAGTTGCTGAACCCGATCTTCGAATCCTGATGCCTCGGGAGCAGTTTCAATCTGCGGGAAGAAAGGGAAACTTTAGGAAAGAGAAAACTCGGTGAAAATGGGACCTGAGGAATGAAAAAAGAGAATAGACCTTACCCATCCGATTTTTTTTCCTTTTTATCCCCCTTCCTTCACTTAGCTCTGGAAGGCAAAGTGGCAAAAAAAATTCTAAGTTCGATTCTTCTTCCAAAAAATCAATTTCACCCTTTAGCCCCGAATAATCGGGAGGGGAAAGGAATTGATTATTTTCTCAAAACTTCCTGTTAAAAATTAATCTGCTTCAACAAAAGTATCAATTTGAAATTTCATCTGTAGATATTTATTGTTTTTTATTGGTCATATGTAATTCGCATATCTTCATTGGTGTTTGCATCGAGTTTCCATTATGCTCATTTCATAATATTAAATTTCAACTCGTAATAAGTTAAATTACCTTCTCAAACTTTAGAGAAATTGCCGATAAGAATTTTCACGATCTTAATTGGCCCGAAATTTTTTATTCCTTTTAAGTCTTTTCATCCTATTATTATGAACTTCCTAAAATCCTAGTGGTTCTATATTCTTGCAGCTGTAATTACAATTATTGGAATAATTTCCGGATGGTATCTGCTTATAATAATTGCAATTCCCTTCGGATTTTTTGGAAAGGGCAATAATGAGAAGAATCGCCCTTAACCTGCGTTAAACTTATTCTAAAGCCCATTTTGTATTTGCACATTATCCGCAGCGGCATTTATTTTTGATTTCATTTACTCAAATATTACTTTATCTTCATTTTCAAACCATGATTTATAAAATTGTTGATGGATTTTCTCGATAGCGTTACGTTTCACTTTCAAAGTTGGTGTAGTTAATCCGTTAGCAACATTCCAATCTTCTTTCATGATGATTACTTTTTCAATCTTTTCATGCTTTTCAATATGCGGATTTATTTGATTCACCGTTTCAATTAATCCGGCAGATAATGATTCTTTAGATTTGGCCTTACCCAATTCTGACAAGGTAATCAGCGCTATGGGTTGAGGAATTCCAGTTCCCACAAGACATATTTGGTCAATGTCCTTGTTTACAGACATTTTTAGTTCTAATGGTGCTGGAGAGATGTATTTGCCTTTATCTGTTTTAAACTGGTCTTTCACCCGGCCCGTAATGGTCAAAAAACCATCATGGTCATACTCTCCGATATCTCCGGTTTTAAAAAATCCTTCTTCATCAAAAACTGAAGCGGTAATTTCAGGGGCTTTGTAATATCCTTTCATCAAGCATTTATTTTTGATGCAAATTTCACCTTCCGGAGATAGTTTAATGCTTACAGTGGCCACAGCCTTTCCTACTGTCCCGACTCTATTATCGGTTGGTGTGTTGAAATGTGAAATAATAGTGTCTTCGGTCATTCCGTATCCTTGCAGAATAGTAATACCAATAGTTTCATACCAAATCACTAAACTTGGGGCTATTGGGGCTGCTCCCGAAATAATATATTTTGCTTCTCGCAATCCTAATTTCTGTTGTAGTTTTTTCTTGATGATACTGTTTACGATAGGAATTTTTAGTAGTGTACTCAATTTTTTCTGCGGAAGCTTCTCCAATATTTTTTCTTGAAACTTTGTATATATTCTCGGTACCGCAAAAAATAAATTAGGTTTTGCTTGCTCTAAATCTGATGGGAAAGTTTGCAAAGATTCTGGGAAAGCTACTGTTGCCCCAATCACAAAACTTAAGTTTTCCAATACACGTTCTGCTACATGGGCAATTGGTAAGAAAGAAAACAGTTTGGAATTATCCTCTAAAGGTAACCGCGAGTGAATAGCTTTAACACTTTCCATAAAATTATTTACCGTATGCATTACTCCTTTTGGTTCTCCTGTTGTGCCTGACGTATAAATGATGGTATACAAGTCATCGGGTTTTTGGATATGAACAGTTGTGATTTCTTGCCCATTTGAAACTATATCTTCCCAAAGCTTCTCCTTAGTATCGCCATAAAGACCTACACAAATTTTGTGTATATCTGGAATGCCCGATTGCTGAGATTCAAAATCGTCCAGCTTTCCTATAATGATAGCCCTACTATCGCTATGGACTAAAATTTGATTAATAGAATCGGCATTAAGTGACGGATAAATAGGTATGGAAATATGCCCTGACATCATAATAGCCAAATCGGCCATATGCCAATGCGCACAGTTTTTAGAGATTAAAGCAATATGACTCCTTTCCGGTAGATTAAAGTTTTTTATCCCATTGGCAATCTTGCGTGACTCTTCACCTGCTTGAGCAAAAGTATAGTTGATGATATTGCCGTTAAGAGGCTGTTTTAAAAAAACTGCATTTGGTATTTTCTTTTCCCAATACTGAAAAGCTTCTAAAGGTGAATTAAAGTTTTGCATAGAATTGTATTTAATTATTTTTTAGAGAACAATAAATTTGTTTGTTGATTTTTAATTTCTTGCAGAATGCACTATTGGAGTATAGCCTTTCAAATGTAACCTTTTTATTATAAAGTATTTAACAACCGGATTTCGGAAAAATAGTGTCGCTTATTTTGGTATGGAATGATTTGTTTTTAATGTCATTATCCTGCACAAGTTCCTGAAACCTCACAAACTTCGCTCGACATAATTCAGTAAATTTGTAATTCATGACAAAAAAATGAAACAAACCTATACTGTAAGCTTGCTTGTTTTTTAAGGACACGAATTACTTCCTCGGTTCGCTTCTCTCGTGTGCAAATCCGAGCTGTCAGGTTCGAAACTGGAGCGGAATAGAATCAAATTAAATCAGCGTAAGATCCAACCAAAAAAGTAGTTATTACTGGAGCTTACGCCATCAATAGTGCATATAGATTCCGAAAAGGCAGTGATCCCATCGCAGGAATGGAAATGTATATTCAGGGCCTGATTCGGCTTACATAATTCAATATTATTTGGGCAATCCCAAATGGCATATCCAGTATGTAAAGCATAAATGATTTAAAGCTTTAAGTAATATTGCTTATAATCATATAGCAAAAAACAGGAGTTTCTATTATAAGGTTACAGTGCTTTTATTCGGAAGCAATCCTACCAAGCCAAAGATTTATTGGTTTTACTATGTGTTGCTTTTAATATTAATCTTTATTTCAACATGAAATTCCTAAAGTCTTATTGGATCTATATAGTCGCCGCAATTATCACCATTTTCGGAATAATAACCGGTTGGTATTTGTTCATATTATTCGCAATTCCGTTCGCCTTATTCCGAAGTAAAGACCACAATGAATAAGAATCTTTAGTGAGTTAAACTTATACTAAAGCCCCTTTTGTATTTGCACATTGTCCGCAGTGGCAGTAACTTCATTGCTGAAACCAAATCACAAAAAAATGAAAGATTACGGAACCCTGTCACAAGCGATCAACAAATTAAAACTGGAAGAAGGTTATGACCTTGATTTTAACCTGTTGGACGAAGAAATTCAAAATAAAGCAAAAAATGAAACCTATCAACTGCACGAATTTAATGTGGATAAGGTCTTGAGGTTTGAAGGTATGAGCGATCCAGATGACAACGCTATTTTGTATGCCATTTCCACAAAAAACGGTGAAAAGGGAATATTGGTTGACGGATATGGCATTTCCGGCGGACAGGTATCCAAGGCAATGATGGATAAATTAAATTTAAAGGTTAACAGGCCTAAGAGCTGAGCTAGTGTAGACACAAATTAGTTTTGCAACATATATTTATTTTAACTATCTTGTATAGGTAAAATATTTAGATGAAACGACCAACTGTTAAATTATCGCCGGAAGAAATAGATTATTTACGTTCTT
>Ga0307486_1000458_pt1 | contig 37468 bp, 38 predicted proteins | sample CBIW02metaG_FD_203663 | JGI IMG/M metagenome (GOLD analysis project Ga0307486, IMG submission 203663) | Sea-ice brine microbial communities from Beaufort Sea near Barrow, Alaska, United States - CBIW 0.2 | ecosystem: Environmental > Aquatic > Marine > Coastal | place: USA: Alaska | collected... | reverse complement strand
TGCACTCCTTAAAATAGGAGGGCTGCACGAAGTCCTGACCTGAGGTTCATGGGCTGCGTACAGCCCGTGAACATGGTTCAACCGGCTGCTAGCGCAGCCACCACCACGAGGAACGGTTGAAAGTCATGACATGAGCCTAGCCCTACGCTGGGTGCCCGCTGACCCTCCACGCGTGCGATCTCAGGTAAGGAGCACGAGCGTCGCGGCCGCGGCGTGGCCGCTCAACATCGCTGGAGAACTCGGCGTCCCGTACGGGGGGCCTGCTCTCGATCAATGGTTGTGGCATCTACACCCACGATGGGGCCGTGAGGACGGTGCGATGCAGGCCTATTCCGTTTCAAAGAAGGGCGAGCCTGCCGGCCAGAGTGTTCCGCCCATGCCTGTCTGCGCGGTCATGAGGTCGTCGGGGCTTTCGCTACCAACAGCCCACAGGTCACCCACGAGGAACAGGTTCGTCTCGGGGCTGGTCTCGTTGAGTTGTAGGAGCCCGTCCAGGTCAGCTTGGGTGGCGAATGTATTCAGAGTGTTTTCACTGTTGCGGCACACTCCCGATTCAAAGGAACCGGACATGACGTTCTCCGTAATTACCCATGGGCAGGGCAGGCCCGTGGCGATGTAGGCCTCGTGTATTTCATCCAAAGTCAGCGTCGGGCGCGGCGTTGCAACGGCAGATGCCGTCGCGTGCGCTTCTGCCGTTGCTACTGCGGTGTCGGGTGAGTCCGGGGCCGACGATGCTGTGCAGCCAGAGAGACCAGCGACAACGATCGTTGCAACGGCCAAAGCAAGTGATAAGCGCATAAGGACCCCCGAGCAGATTAGGGCGCCCAAGCACCCGACTCAGTCAAGACACTATCGTGCCATCAATGTTGACTGCGCTGCACCGGCGAAACGATCGCCGAGCTGTTGGCGCAGCGAGTCAAACAACTGTGACCGGACCACAAGTACCAATTCCCGTAACAGGTTCGACTCGCGGGACTGCGTGAAGCTCTTGGAGCCGAAATGCTACGGCAGTCACGGGTCAGATTCGGCCCAGAAATTCTGCCCGTTTCGTCTCAAATTCTGCCTGCGAAAGTAGACCATCGTCACGCAGCTTGGCAAGTCTTTGAATCTGTTCCACGGGATCGGGTGATGAAGGCAACGGATGACTATCGCTTTTTCGCGAGAGTCGAATCGCGACAACGATGATGGCGATCACGACGAGTGCAATGACGGCGAGCACCCCGAGGATGACGAGTACATGCAGACCACTCAAGCCAAAAAGCATTCTTTCCCCCTTCGACGGCATGGTGCCGACGCTGAGCACGACGCTACCTGATCCTCGGCGCCTCCCGTGAAGGGTTCCCCTCGCGGTAAGGGCGTAACTCGGCTAGTCGCGCGGTCCAGTCGCCATGAACGGAAAGGGATGTTGGGAGCACATCAACCCGACTGGCGACTATACCTGGGACAAACCCCGCCACTCCGTCGACGGAAAACAGCGATGACTTCGCCGACGCTCTTCGTGCTACGTATTCAGTTGCGTAAGCCTGCTCCTTATACGGGACGGAACGTGGCCACCGCGGTGTGCTTCTTTAGATGGCCTAATTCTTTAGGTCTTCGTCATTTGTGTCCTCGAGTAGCAGATCCATCTGCAGATTCTTGGCCAGAGTGTAGGCGCGGAGTGCTTGGGTTGCAACGAGTATCAATCGCCCAAGCAAAACCAAAAGCACGAAGCAGACGATATACGCTGCGATCATTCCGGCCATTGCGGCGACGCCGTAGAAATTGTACGAATACATAATTCAACGCTAGCTGATGACGGCTTCCGAAATTTCGAGCCTCATGAATACTATTTTTTGCCCGGACTCGATATCGACGCTCTCGCAACAAAGGGGTGCTCTCTGCTCGATGCGACTCGAGCCGGTAGCGAGGTGCAACAGAGTGCCAACGAATTGGTCGCCCTACGAGTCCGCAATCAGGAAAGAGGGAAGACGCGCGACTCACCAACCCTCGTCCCGCAGGAGGTTCGGCATACGGTCACGTGAGACGACCATCTGGATGTCTTGGTTGAGATTCAAGCAGTGCTGTGAATGAGTCCTTGAAGTCGTCGATCGCCTAGCGGGGCGCGCCGCAGGTACCGTTTCTTCAGCCGTCCGACCGGTATTTGGCGCGACATCGGACGCCGCGCTGGAGGCATGGATCTCGAGGTGTCGCCGGCGCTCACCATTCCTGAGCGTGAACTCGGCGGGCGGTTCTCCCGATCGTCCGGGCCCGGCGGAGAACACGTGACCACCTCCGACAGCCGCGTCCCATTGTTCTGGAGGTTCGCCGACTCGCTGGTGCTCTCCGACGACCAGCGGATGTTGCTGCTCACCCGCCTCAGCCGCCGACTCGCCGCCGGGGTGGTCACCATCGCCGCGAGCGAGCAGCTGCGCAGACGTGAGATCGCGCTGCGCAAGCTGGCCGACCTGGTCATCGTCGGGTCGGCCGCGGAACCGGCGGCGCCACGAAACGCAACCGGCAGCGGACCGGAGCGGAGGAGCAGCGGCGGGCCGGCATCCGCTCGACTGTGCCAGGAGACGCGATCCCGAACTGGGGCAGGACCGGGAACGGGCAATTTGCCGGTGTTTATTTTGCTAGTGTGCAGTTGGGGAATGGCGAATGACCGGCTGGGTCGGGCGAGTTTCACCCAGCATCGCATGCGCCCAAATCCGGGTGGCGGCGGCGCATGACGTTAGGTGTTGCCCATATGTTCGGCTCGCTCCTTTTCGGTTTTCGGGATCGCCTGCGAATCAGCCTGCGACCGTCGGTCCTGGCCCGATCCCTGTTCACCGCCGCGGTCGTCATCGCGATCATGCCGGTTGTCGCTATCGGCATGTTCCTCCTGGTGAGTTTGGCGACTCCGGCGCTTTCGGCGACCGCGGTGGGCGCCGTCGTGCTCGGCGTGAGCAGCACGGTCGTGCTGTACAGCACGGCCGGCCTCCTGTTGCTGTTCGGAGTGCTGCTGTCGAGTTTCGTGAATGCGGGGGCTCACGCGGGCAGCCCGCGACTGCTGCGCCTGTCGTGGCGGCGCGCCCTGCGGACGTTTCCCCGCCTCGTGGTGGCCATCATCGTGCTGTGTGCCGCGTTCATCGCCGCCACCGCGCTCTGGGCGTTCGTCACCCTGAGCATGCTCAGCGTCGCGATCGTGCTCCTTCTGCTGTCGCAGCGACGGGCGGTGCAGGTCCCCGAGGGCTCCGGACTGAGCGGCTTCTGGCGGAGGGTCCCGCCGGCTTCACGTCGAGCACTGGTCTTTGCGATTCCGCTCCTGCCGGCGCTGGTCTCGCTGGCGATGCTCGTGGCCGTGCTGCCGGCGAGCCTCGCAGCTCCCACATCGTTCCGTCAACTGTTCTCGCTGGCGTGGGCGCGTTCGCACAGCCTTTCGCTGCTGTTCATCACCCTCGTGGGTGGAGTGGTCACAGCCGGAGCGAGCCTCGGCGGAGTGTATGCGGCGGTCGCCCTCGACCCCACCGACGGTCTGAACGGCACGGGCCCCTTCTTGGCCGCGCTGGCCGTGCTCATCTTGGCCGTGCTGATCGTGTTGGTGGTCGTGGGGGCCACCGTGGCGATGTTTACAACGGATGCCACCACGTCGCTGCCGCCCGCCCGCGGCTGAGCATCCACTCGATTGGCGCGCTGATGTCGCGGGGGACCAAACCCGCAATCGGTCGGGTCGCGATGATAGCGATCACCACCCTCGTCATCACTATCGCTCCTGTGCCGGCCTATGCCGCCGGTGCCTCGGATGCTGCGTCCGATGCCTCGTCCAACGGGGAGTCGACGGCTTCCGCCGAGGAGAATGTCAGCGTTGCAAACGCCGAGACGTCGAGCCCCGTAGCGACGAGCACTTCGGCCTACGTCTTCAGCCAAAACCCACAGATGGGTAGTGATCTCACAATTATCGTGCACGTTGCGACTCCCGACGAAACTGCGGTGACCGGCCGGGTGAACGTCTACGCCGGCGCTGTGCTGCTCGGCGAGATCGAGCTGACCGCGGAAGGAGGTTCCGGAGAATTCGACACGTCCCAACTGACGGCCGGAAAGGTGCAGCTGCGGGCTGAGTACCCGGCCCAGGACGGCTTCGCGGCGTCCGAATTCATGGTCGACTTCACTCTGGCGAAAGCCACTACGACCTTTGGCTATCATCCCATATTTGTGCCGGACACCTTCGCGATGACCTGGGGCGACAAGCACACCGTGACCGTCACGGTATATTCCGCCGTAGACGAACCTCGGGTGCTCGAGGCTATCCTCGACCCGTTGGGCCAACCGAGCGTCTTGGCCACCTTTCCGTTCGCGATCGTTGACGGCCAGGCCGAAGTCGTCGTCGACTTCACCCGGCTGCTCCCTGGTGGAGCGCAGGTTCCATACTCAGTGCGCGTGCGGGAAACGACGAATGCTCTGGCCGTTAATTACGGTGATGAATTCGCCAAGGAGATCCACGCCACCGCAACTACGACTGAAATCACCGTCACCGATGCAGATGGGAATCCGACTCAGGGAGCGGCCGGCGAACCCGTGACGATCACCGCAAGGGTCAGCTCACCGGCCTCGTCGTCAACACCGAGTGCCGGTACGATGCAATTCCGGTCGCCCGACGGCGTCACCCCGGTCCCGGTCGATGCGCAGGGCGTTGCCAGCATCACCTACACCCCCGGTAACCGTCAGGCCGCGACGTTCAGTGCTGAGTACCTGCCCTACAACACAGACGGCGCCTACCTCGCGTCGTCGGCGTCGGTCACGGTGACACCCGGTGGGGCTCTGACCGAGGCGCCCGTCGCCGAATGGAGCGGAGAGCTCACCCTCCTGGACACGCGGTTGTCGGTGGTCTACCCGTCGACCGCCGATCTCGCGCCACCGACGGGAACGATCGCGATCCTCGATGACGCCGGCGAACCGGTGGCCATTTCCCTGCTTAGCCAGGGGGTACCCGAGACACTGTTCCGGCTCGAAGCCGGAGAAATCTCGCTGCCGGTGCCCGTTCGTGTGGGATCGCAGCAGTATTCGGTTGTTTACTCGGGAGACGCAAACTATTCGCCCCGCACCGACGTGCTTCCCGTTGTCGTCGTCACACCTCCGGTCATCACGCTGACCGCAGAGGCTCCCTCCAATTATTCGCGGTCCACGCTTCTTTCGATTCAGGTAGCGGACGTTCCGCCCGGCTTGGTGCAGGAGATCACTGTTTACACGACCGACACCAACGAGATCCGCAGCGCGGTCGGAACGATCACCTATGACTCGGCGACCGGCAGCGGTTATCTCTACGCCTCGCTGGCCTCGGTCGGTTCCAACGTTCTCACGGCCGAAATGACCTTCACCGAAGTGAGTGGTCTGGCGTCGGTATCGTCGCCGCCGCAGACCGTGCTGGTGCCGCAACCGTTTGCGCCCGAGGTGCAGCTGAGCATCGACTCGTCCAAGGTGTGGAGCGCGACCCGACGCACCGTCTACGTGAGTGTGGAAGCCCTCTCCGCGGGGAGGCCCGTTGACGTTCCGTCGGGAACCGTGGCGGTCATCCGCGACGATTTGGGTGCCCAAATCGGAAGCGTGACGCTAACCGGACTGGAGCCCTCCGGCTCGGTCAGCGTCACGCTCACCCGATCGGACACCACCGGCCTTACCGCGTCGGTACCGTACGGCCCGTTCGGCGCGGTGGCGACCAGTGCAGAAGTGGGGCTTCCCGCGGTGGTGAACGAAACCAGCACAACCTTTGCCGCGTTGCCCGACATCAGCGACGGCGTGGTCAGCTTTGAGCTCACCGCCACCCTGTGGGGTACGCCCCTCGACGCCACCGAATCGGTCACCGTGCTGGCAGACTTCGATGGTGTCGAAAAAACCGTCACGCTCACACGCCGAAACATCGTGATCGATCGCGGCTGGCTCGGAACGGTCGTGACGTTCGACGGTACCGTGACGTTCGACCGGTCGGTTTCGGGGATGCGGCCCTTCACGGTGACCAGCCCGGGCAATGGCGCCGATGTGGGAGAGATCGACTACAGCACCGCCGTTTTCATCGACAAGAGCAGCACCGAGCTGACCCTCTCGCCCATCAGCGATGCCGTCGGCGGCGAGCCCCTTGAGGTGACGGTCGAGGTGACCGCGGTCGCGTCGAACGGTGTGGTTCCCACCGGAGTGGTCACCCTGCGGCTCGAACCGTCATACGCCACCTGTGAGACTTCGGTCGGTGGCAGTTGCATCTTTCCCGGCGACGCGGTGCGCGGGGGCGCGAACACCCTCCGTGCCGCGTATGGCGGCGATGACTCAAACGCGGCAACGGTGAGCGCGACCGATTTTGTCGCGGCCGAGCGCAGTACCGCCCTCGACGTCGCTTTCAGCGTCCCTCCAGAGCAGTGGATCGTGGGCGAAACGGTCACCGTCACCTGGACCACGACCACCTCGGCGCGCCCAGCCGCTGGGCTCGTTACCGTCGTCGCCGGCGACGCCACCTGCGCCGACTACGCCCGAAGCGACGGCTGCACCTTCACCGTCGAACCGAAGACCGGAACCGACTCGCGCGGGCAAGCATTTTCGGTGCGGTTCGCCTCCTTCGACGATGCACCCGACCAGTTGGTTTCCGGCTTTTCCCGACCGCGGTCGTGCTTCATTGTCTCAACCCTGGACGCATCGATTGACATTGACCCCACGGGAGCAGAAGCGTGCACCAGCCGGGGTCGCGAGGGCGTCATCGAAGACAGCAGGGTGACGGTCACTGCCACCCTCCCGACCCACTACAAAATTCTCGTCTGGCAGCAGAACGGTGCCGGAATTCCCGGTCTGGATTTCGGGACGCCTGACGATATGGCGATTTCGATGCCGGTCACCGCGTCTGGAAACGTCTCGTACGTGTCGAAGTATCTTCCGGTGTGCGTCACGCTCGTGGTGAATCCCAACGAGTCGTTTCTGAATAGTTTCGTGACCACGGATGACACCAAGGGCTCCCTCAACGTGCTGACCCCGCCCAATTGCTCGAACCCGGATACCCCGAGCGAGGACGAGACACGATGGCTCGACCAGGGCATCGGACTGTACGCCGTCGGCACGGTCGTCGATATCCTGGCGCAACCCTCCTATGACCGGGCGACCAAACAGTTTTACGACGTGGAGACGTTTGAGGGCGTTGCGCGCGCGAACAATACGAACTTCGGCCAGGTGACCATGGATACGACGCACTACGTCTCCGCCACATTCGCCGTGCCTCAGTGCACGCCGTTCCTGCTGCACCAGGGGTTGGGCGGTAGCGCCGCCATCGTGTCGGCGACGCGGCCGGACTCCAGCGGCAGCCTCAAACCGGCTACCGGTACCTGCACGTCGCGGGACGGCAGTTCCGGGTACGTTCCCGGCGCATCCGTTGTCATTGAGAGCGTGCCCAGCACGGGCTACTCATTCACGGGTATCCTGAGCGACAGTCAGGCACCGGCGACCGAAGATCTGCAAGCCGTGGTGCTCAATCAGCAGCCCGTGGCCAGCGGCACCACGCGTCGCACCGTTCTGGTGGGTGACGCCGTGACGCATGTGTACCCGCAATTCTCGCACCAGGACTGCGTCACCGTCACGGTGCATGTGATTGCGGTGAAACCGTACGCGAGCCGAGGCGAAGTGCACCTGGAGGATGTCACCGGCGCAGATGAATGCGCGCCACCCCGCGCGACCGAGCCGGTCGAATTCGGAACATACCAACAGTACGTGCAGTGGGACACCATCTACTCCGTCGTGTCCACGGCTCGCCTGCACGCGGAGACCTCTGACTCTTGGTTGCCGATGCAATGGGGAGGGGACACGGCATCCGTCACGTGGTCGGCCTCCTACGGGGGAAAGACCGTTTCCGCGAAAGACCGCGAGACGAGCGCGACAGACCCCGTCATCAATCCCGGCTGGGATGGCTTTTCCTCGGGACCGTGGCTCGAACTGAGTAACCTGCCGGCCACCGAACGCAACGTGGTCATCAACGCCCTCTACGTGTCGTCGTCCTGCGCGACGCCGACCGTGCTGAATCCGTTTAATGCGCCCTACCAGGTGCGGCTGAGTCCGGGCCTGACCCAGGTCTGCCAGCAAACAACCGAGGCTGAACGCAACCAGACCGTCGACCTGCGCGCGGCCATCTCGCTCATCCCCACCCTCCGACCCGTGTTCTCCACGGTCGGCGGGTCGGGCAACGACGGGCGCTGGTATTACGGAAACCCGGCACGGGTCAAGAGCACCGACATCATCGCGCTGGAGTACTGCGCGGATCTGAACCTCACCGTGACGATGCGCGACGACGACGGGACCGTGCGTACCCTCAGCACGCCGGAGGCCGCCGCTCTGATCATGGACGACGGCGGCTGTGCGCCCATGAGTACGCGACCGAGCGAGTCGGTGACGACCTCGCTCACCGCGGAAAATGCCTACCGATACTCGATCCTTGACTCACCGGCGGTGATGCCGACCTTCGAGACCGATGAGCGTGGAGTCTCCGCCCCCGCGACCCTGAACCTTGGCATCAACTGTGTGACGGTCGATGTCGGTGACCGCACGACCCGGGTGACCGGCCCGAACTGCCCAAACAGCGCCGATAATCGTTACCTCAAGGGATCCGTCGTTCAGTTCAGCGGTGACGTGCACGACGATGAGGGCCTCGACGGCTGGCACGGTGTCGATGAGCAGAACGGCGTGACCGCCTGGGTCATCGCAGAAACCGACCGCTACGTCGCCGTGGACATCGACTATCCAAGCTTTTGGGACAAAATCTCCAACGGCCTCAGCGGTCTGGCACAGCGGATCGTCTCGGCCGCGGTCATCGTAGCGACCGGGCTCGTGCTGGCCAAAATGATGGTGGCCAAGATGGTCACGGTGACGCTTAAAGGTGTGGGCTCGGTCGTGGCCCTGGCCGGTGGGGGCGACGACATGTTGAACGCCATGACCAAGGCCGATAATGCCGTGACAGCGGTGATCAAGACGGTGGGACTATTCAGTACGTGTATCAACACATCGGCGAAAGGGGCCGGCACGCTTACGGCGTTGCCGAGCGGTGCAACCGGCGCTGCGGGCAATCTTGCCATCACCGGCGCCAGCGTTGGCACGACAAAGTACGGCCAATATCTCAACGCCCAAGGCACGACCGCCGGCGGAAGTGCTGCTCTGGTGATTGGATCAGCTCGCAGCCTCGTCGACCTGTTCGGCAGCAATACGAGCCTCTACAGCCGTGATGCTGCCCAGGCCTGGACATCGATGGGAACGGGGCTCGGCGGCTGCATGCTCACGGGGCTGGAGGAGAACGCGCACCTGCTGCTGAGCCATGAGCAGTAGGTGCGTCGGTCGCTTCAGAATCCGGTGGGCACGGTCTCGTGCTCGTTTCGTACCCGATGCGCCCAGTCGCCCCCGACCGAACCCACGCGGGGTTCGGTCGGGCGACAGCTCGCCGTCACCCAGCAGCGTTTGGCCGCCAAGCGCAACCGACAGCGGCCTGCCTAGTACAACTCGTCGTACGCCAGATCCTGGAACGGGCGTTCTACATCGACTCCGTCGACGAAACGGACTACACACCGGCGGCTGAACTGCTGATCTTGAGCGCGGATGCGGTCTAGCCGTGGGTGATCTGGTTGGTCTGGTTTACCAACCGATGAGCTTGCTCGAATCTGTTGAGGTTCCGGCCACCTCCCACACCGCCACCGATCGTCGAAGTTCACAGAACTGCGGCACACGTTCGACGCGCAGTCCCGCAATAGGTTCGGCTTGCGGTCACTTTGACTGTGGCAGTTCGTCAAATTGCGAGGCACTGAGTCGTCGCTGACAGGGTTGTGGGAACCTGACAGTCTGGGTGCGTGATCACTATATTGTCCGCGCCCTCCAACCTGGGGCTGCGACCTCCTGAGCCGGGAAGTCTGCCGGGCACTAACAAGGCGCCCGAAGCGTTGCGAGAAGCGGGACTGTTCCAGCGTCTCATGGCGGCCGGGGCCGTTGACGGGGGTGTTGTTTTGCCGGGCCGATACGTCGATGACGACGCCACTCGCGTCGCTGGTCATGTGCGAAACGAAACTGCTTTGGTCGACCACGCGCGGCGCCTCGGACGCAGGATCGCCGGAGTGATCGCCGGCGGCAGAGCACCGCTGGTGATCGGAGGCGATTGCAGTCTCGTTTTAGGGGCCGGGGTCGCCCTTCAAGGCGGCGCGGGCTTTGTTCATATCGATGGGCACACGGATTTTCGCCATCCCGGCAACTCGGATCAGTGCGCCAGCGTTGCGGGAGAGGATCTCGCCGCGGCCGTTGGTGAACACTGGCCGGCAGTGGCGGACATCGACGGTCTCGGCCCATATTTCTCGTCGGCCCGTACCGTCCACATCGGATGCCGAGACGACGACGAACATCTTGTGGAGGTGCGCCGCTCGCTCGGTCTCGCCTTGCCTGCGCGCGAGTCAATTGAGATCGGGATGCCCGAGACGGCACGCGCCGCTCGTGGCGTCGCTGGGCGCGCCGGCTACTGGCTACACCTCGATGTCGACGTGTTGGACCCCCTCTTCATGCCCGCCGTTGACAGCCCCGATCCCGGCGGCCTGAACCCCAATCAACTCGTCGAACTACTCACGGAGCTCGCCCCCGCAGCGATCGGAGCACAAGTGACAGTTTTCGATCCCGACCTTGATCCCGACGGACGCTACGCAGCGCTGTTGGTCGACATTCTTGCAACAGGCTTGGCAGATCTCGGGCGAAAGGTCCACCCGTGAGGCTTCGTTAAGTCGTTTGGTTCAGTGTGGGATCGTCGGCGGCGATGCGGGTGGCATCCACTGCGAGTTCCGCTAAGGCGGTGCGAAGTCCGGCTGGCTCAAGAACGGTGAGGTGGGCGCCGATGAGAAGCATCCATCTGGCCATGGCCACGTATGTGTCGGCACCCGCGTTCACAATGCAGGTGGTGACTGTTTCCTCCGTGACGGTTCCCCACGCCGGTTTGATCCAGGGTTCGACCGTGGCAAGGGAAGCGTGCACGCGGACGGTTCCGGTGACCTGCCGCCACCCTGTCGTGACGCGAGTCGTCACGTACCCGGTCAGGTCGTCGGCGGGCGGCATCCGCGAATAGTTGGGCTTGTTGATAATCGCCGCGTCGCTGATCCGGTCCACACGGAAGATACGCCATTCAGCGGACTCGAGACTGTACGCGAGGAGGTACCAGCGACCCATCGTGTGCACAAGGTGCAACGGTTCAAGGTGTCGATTCGTGGTCTCGCCTGAGTGCCGCCGGTACTGGCAGAGGATTTGTCGTTGTTCACGGCAGGCGCGGGTGAGGAGCACGAGTGTGGTGATATCGACCGGTTCAGTCGGCGCACCGATTGCCGTCCCCAGATCTAGGCTGCTCGTGTGGTCCACGAAACCCTCAACGACGGGCTGCAACCGCGGCGGCATAACCCGCTGCAATTTCTCGAACGCGGTCAAGGCGGCGTCTACGGTGCCGGTAGTGGCGACCGTGTTACGGAGGGCGATCATCACGGCGACGGCTTCGTCGGTATCGAACATCAGCGGCGGCAATGTCGCCCCAGCTTCGAGGTGATAGCCGCCGCCGGCACCGAGCACGGTCGTGACGGGGTAGCCGAGTTGCCGCAACCGGCCGATGTCCCGCCGCACGGTGCGCGGCGTCACGCCAAGCTCCTCGGCGAGCTGCACGGCGTTCCATTCACGCGCTCGTTACATGAGCCCCAGTAGTCGCAGTAGCCGTCCGGACGTATCCCACATAAAATCCATCATCCCCGATGAGCAGGACAAGACCTGTCCGCCTTCCCTGCGACAGTGCCCTCATGGCCACAACCCAGGACACCACGATCACTCCCTTCCGCATCGATATCCCGCAAGGAAATGTCGATGATCTCACTTCGCGCCTTCGCGCCACCCGAATGCCAGCCCCGCTGCCCGGAGATGACTGGGACACAGGCATTCCGAGCGGCTACCTCCAAGAACTCGTCAGCGCCTGGGCGGATGAATTCGATTGGCGGGCGGTTGAGGTGCGCCTGAATGAGATCCCGCAATTCACGACGGTCATTGACGGCCAGCGAATCCACTTCGCCCACATACGCTCCACCGTGCCAGATGCGACACCCGTCATTCTCACCCACGGCTGGCCGGGATCGTTCCTGGAGTTCCTGCACCTCATCGGCCCACTCACCGACCCGGAGTCCCACGGCGGCGAACGAGCAGACGCCATGCACCTGATCATCCCCTCGCTGCCCGGCTTTGGCTTCTCCACACCACTGCTCAGCGCCGGCTGGACCACCACTCACATCGCCGAGACATGGATCCACCTCATGGACCGGCTCGGCTACGACCGCTTCGCTGCCCACGGCGGCGACCTCGGCGCGACCGTCTCCCCGGAGATCGCCCGCGTCGCACCCGAGCGAGTGATCGGCGTGCACGTCAATGGAGCGTTGAGTTTTCCGAGCGATGTCGGCGAAGGCGTCCGGGAGGCGATGAGCGCCCTTGACCAGGATCGACTGAATCGCGTCACCGCGTTCACGAGAGAGGAAAGCGGCTACATCGCCATCCAGTCGACCCGGCCCGGCCTCATCGGCATCGCACTGGCCGACTCGCCTGCTGCACAGCTGGCGTGGATGCTCGACAAATTCCGCGCCTGGACCTGGCCGCTCGAGACGCCACCGGATCAGATCCTCGGACGCGAGTGGATCCTCACGAACGCTTCGCTGTATCGGCTCACCGCCAGCGGCGGGTCGTCCGCGTACGTCGGCTACGCCCAGAGCACTTGGGGCGCCGAGCCACGAAATTCGGAAGTCCCGACCGCGGCGATCCAGTTCGCGCATGACGTTGGCATCCACTCACAATCGACCCAAGCGAACACAATCGTCCGCTGGAACGATATCGGCGACCGTGGCGGCCACTTCGCCTCCCTCGAAGAGCCACAAATCCTCATCAATGACCTCCGCAGCTTCCTACGCGACCTGAAGCAATGACGCACGGGCTCCGAATTCAGGTAACTGCGCGGGCGTCCCGCACGGGGTTCCTCTGCCGGGCCGCAGCCCCTTGTCGGTAGCGCGCGACACGGATGGGTGGCAGGCTCGGTCCATGAACATGGATGAGTGGTGGTTGAGTTTGGATGCCGAAGCGCGGGAATGGTTGATCGCCCGTAATGGGGAAGCCGTTTCGGCCGAGGTGCTGAGTTAGATTACGACGGCGGGTGTCGTTGTCGCTTTAGACGCACGCTGGGTTGGGGAGAGCGGCCCGAGTGGCTTCTTCCTCTCAGGCGAAGCCACCGATTGGATTGAAGCTACAGCTAACGGTGAATGAACTGAAGATCGTTGAGACCTGTCGCCCGGACGGTTCCATTCTGGACTGGTTGCAGTCCTGATGGCCCTGGCGGATTCATAGAAGTTCAGGCCATCCCGCCAGATTCGCATCTCGCCCGCTCTTCAACTGAGTTCCAGTCGGAACCCGCAGAGGTAACGCACGAGTAACGAAACCGCGGGCTTCTACTCACGCGCTCAGTGATGTGAGATCTTCGAGGTATGAGCAGTCGCATCGATCATTCTCGAAAAAAGTTGTCCGCCCTCGTCGGCGTCTTTGTCGTCATCATGCTCTCAGGGTGCACGGGAGGGGCAGCCACTGTTTGCTCGGCCGTCGGCTACATCAGTACTTTGTCCGTCGAACTGACCGGCGACGCCACTCAGATTCAGGAGGTGCGCCTCTGTGATGGTGATGGCGCCTGCTCAGGACTCGACGGCGTCGATCCAACTGTCACCTCTCCCGGGCACTCGGGCGAAGACATCCCGCTGTACACCGCCAGTGGAAGTGGAAACTCATGGTCGTTCAAGATGCCCAACGAGCCCGAACGGGTATCGATCACGGCCTATTATGCTGACGGTTCGACAGCAGCAGAAGTTACCACGGACGTGGTTTGGGAAGACGTTGGCGACACCACTGACTGTAAAGGCCCAGCTAAAGCCGACCCTATTATTGTTCCTCTGATTTGACCCTGCCACTCATCATGAATCAACGAGTCGGCGCTTCTCCCAACCGCCGTACGTCGCGTTCTCGTACTCGATGGGCGCGACACTCCACGAGTCGGGGGAAAACGGCCGAACAGGCGCTGAGGCAAGCCAGAACCAACGGCGCTCCCCACATCGCCGACCAACCCCTGTGCGCCATATTTAGAGGATGACCTAGGTGAACGACGACGCCCAACGAAGACACCGCCAGAAGCCATGAACGTCCCGTTCAGCGTTCCGCTTTCGAACCCAGCGTCTGCATTGCGATACTCGATCTATGGACCCCATTTGGCTGCTCGTTGTCTTGATCCTCATCGTTCTTTTCGCGAGCATAAGTATCATTGGCGCGCTGCGTCGCATCCGAGATGCGACTGAAAAGACTCTGGCCATCCTCGAGACACGGGCCATTGGAGGAAACGCTGGCTCGTCCCAGTAGACGTTCCCATCTGACACGGTCTCAGCGTGTTACGCACTGGCGTTGATCAGGCCTAGATCTGTCGCGCTGGACGTCCGGCTAACGGGCGCTCCATTCATTCAAATTGAGGACATACGCCTGAGTCGCAAAGAATGCGGGAATGGTTCACCCAGCTGTCTCCATCCCATAGTTGTGCGGTGTCGATAGCCTGAGGCATGACTTACGAAGCAAATTTCACCGCCTACATCATTGCTGCCGCAATGCTCCTCGTCGTCGTCGTGACGCAGCTTGCCGCGTCGGGAAAGATCCGCCGCAATGGTTTTGTTGGGCTCAGGATTCCGCCCACGATGGCCAGTGATGCTGCATGGGTAGCGGGCCATAGAGCCGCTCGGGTACCGTCATGGATTGGCTTCGTTGTCGTCGCGATCGCTGCAGGGGCGGCCCAGTTCACGCCGGGGGCCACGATCGCTGGCATCGTGCTCTTGTTTCTGTTCCTGGCGTGGTCCGTCGTGGCCGCGTGGCGAGGAGCGAGGGCAGCAACGAGCTGAATTTAGATCTGAGCAGTCCGCCAGATCTAGCTACCGGGCGAGGTTCACTCGTGCCGCAGGGGGTTCCCCTGTGACACAACGTCGGCGCACTCGACCGCCAGGTGGTTTGGCCTCAGATCTGTCGCGCTCGACGTCCCACTTACGGGCACCTTGGACGTTCGGTATCTGTCATTATTCGCTTGCGACTCTGTGCTGATTGGCTCTCTGTGTGGTGGCAAGGTTATGAGCGCCGAGGTCGGCGAGCGTCCCGATGACGATCTTTCATTCTGAGAGCGGGTGCTTCGATGGCGTAGTACGTGGCCGCAGCGAGGAGCAGGGTGAGAGACAAAATTAGCGCGATGTTAGTGAGAAGTCCCCAGTAAGTATCTGGAAACACCCAACCGCGGTTATGCAACCACCTGATCACCGGGAGATGCCAAAGATAGACGCTGAAGGACACGATCCCGCACCATCGCAGGACAGGAGCGTTCGTGATGCCGTGGAGCAGCGATTGGCCTGACGCTGTGGCGGTGAGCAGAAGCAGTGCCGCGGCTGCGATTGCCACGACGCTCGAGGTGAACGGTCCGGTGATCAATCCGATCACGAGGCCAGCGGTCACAGCGAGCACGATCGCCTGCAATGACACCCGAATCATCGGTCTGTCGAAGAAGCGGGGGGCGTGGGCGTGCGCGAGATGGAGGGCGAGGGCCGCGAGCATCCCGTAGGCGAAGAGGTCGGCGTGGATGAGGATGCTTCGTGCCGCGACGGCTCCCCAGTTCGCTCCCCATTCGAGATTCACCCGCTCGCTACCGGTGAGTCCCATTTGTGTGATCAGGAGCCAGAGCTTGCCAGTGAGACCCAGCGCGAGGAACAAGCAAGGCGGAATCAACGCTGCCGGCAAGCGCCCACGGCAGCGCTGCCCGATGATGGCGGCGAGCCAGACCGCTGCCGGCAAGAGGATATAGAAGGACAGTTCCACTCCCAGCGTCCAGGCGACCTCAAGACCGGACCTGATGCTCCGCGGCGTAGCGCCCTGAGCGAGCGTTGAAGCCATGAGTAGGTCGGGCCACGAGAGTGCCCCAGCCTGCTGGGCCGCTCCGTTGCTGTTGCGCGGAAGGAATGCCGTTCGTAAGGCGATGCTGGTCGCCCAAAGAACGACGAGATACGCGGGGAAGATGCGAAGAAACCGGCTCACGAAGTACCGCCGTAGGTCAGGGTGTGGCATCTGTCCCAGGAGAGCTGCAGCGAATGGTCGGTAAAGCAGAAAACCCGACAGCACGAAGAACAGGGTCACACCGTGGCTGAGGTACGTGAGGTCGTGGAAAAAGACGTTGGCGCGGCTGGAGGGATTGAGCCCGCGCTGGACGTGATAGACGAGCACGGAGAGGGCTGCAACGCCGCGGAGTCCCTCGATTCCTGCGAGCTTCGGCGCTGCGTTTCGTGCGCGAGGCATGGTGGTTGTCGTGTTCGAGGTCATGTTGCACCGTTCGAGGAGGCCACGGGAGGGTCGACAGATCGACCTCAGAGTGGGCGGGTGAAGGCCTCGCCGGTGGACCCTGGCGGGCAGGTCATCTTTCTGATGCGGCGATCAACACACGCCGTTGCTTGGGTTAGGGAGCGCTGTCCACGATGCTCGTCCGCACAGAGGTCGCGGCGATAATCGTGCCCGCTGGTGCTCCGCTCTGGTCTGCCGTGAGGACCATTCGTTCGCCGAGGATCAGACCATTGGTGGGGTCGATGATGATGTCCTGGCGCGTAGTGCGGCTGTTCTCCACCCGGCCTAGGACGAGCCCCGTTTGCCCGTCGACGGTTGCGCCGCCCGGGATGATTTCCACCCCGGGAACGAGACTGGCGGCCCCGTACAGGGCTGCCCGCAAATCTGCCGGGACGGTACCAGTGCGGAGCAGATCGGTGATGCGTACCCAGACGTTCTCCTCGACGGAATTGGACCCGCCACGGTCCGTCGCGACGAAATAGTCATACAGCTTCTGTGGATCGTGTGGCATCGCGGACGTGTCAGCGAATGTTGCAGCGAACGCGAATCCCTCCGGCGCTCGGAAGATCCCATTCGTGTCCTTGTCGACACGGTCTATGGCCCAATCCTTCATCGCCAGCTCTTGGGCACCGTCCCCAAAGAACGTTGTCGGCTCCAAGCGGTGCCGTTCCAACACCCAGTCATCAGATTGAGTTCCCGGGACGTAGAGGACACGGGTCGACGGAGCTAACCAGCTCACAAAGTCTCCGTCCGCGTTCATGCCCGTCGTGGAGTAACTCTCGCTGGTCTCAATCTTGAGATACTGGCCAGGGCCAACAATTGGGTCCGCCGTCAGCACCGTTAGCGTGGCTGCGTTGTGGAGTGCTTCGGTCGCCTGGGCGGACGCGCCGCCGGACCCGAGCGGCCAAGTCACACCGACCATAACCAGGGCGGCCGCTGTAATGCCGGACGCCACAGCGAGCCACACGAACTTCCGGCGCTTTTCTCTCCTACGTGTGGTCAACGCGAGCGTCTTTCGTTCAGACATCGCGATGCTAGTCATCACGTGGTCACGCATCGTCTCGATCTGCTGATCGGTGGGACCAAGAGTCGTCGTCACGAGATGCCTTCTTTCTGGGGCGCAAGACTGATCTGGAGGAGTCGGCGAACACGCGAGAGGCGGTTACGCACGCCGCCATGCGTTGTTCCCAGTGCTGAAGCGGCCTCGGCATAGCTGAGGCCTTCTTCGATGCAGAGGTAGTACAACGTTTGATCCATGTCTGACAACTCGCCGACGGCTAAATCGATGGCCTCACCCAGTACCTGAATGCGGACAGGTGACTCGGCGTCCACCGCCCGAACGTCAAGCTCCGCGGATGTCTGTGAGGACAGATGAGCACTTTCCCGGCGGCTCTTCTTCTGCCGGTTATGAGCTAAATTCTGGGCCGAGGTCAGAAGCCACGGCAAAATAGACTGATCCACGATACGGATGGACCCACGCTTATTCCACGCCAAAACGAAGACTTCCTGTGTGGTGTCCTCGGCGTGCATTTCGGAACGCAGCATGCGCACAACCGACCAATACACCGTTCGCACATGCTTGCTGTACAGCTCAGCGAAAGCGCGCTGGTCACCCGAGCAGGCCGCCTCGAGCAGCCCTCTCTCGGACTCTGCAACTCGCTCCCCAAAACCATCCATACCTAGTAGTGTCCGCTACTGCTAGAACGTCTCTTCACAATCGAGACCAGCTTGCGGCGGAGAATCGCACGAACGACGGTGCATGCCACAGCGAGAATGCCGCCAGCACCCGAGAACGGTCGTCGATCCAAATCGCAAATCGACAGAACCTCGACGTTTGCGTTTCCCGTAGCGGGTTCGACTTGTGGGCATGCCTACAGGCACTCTGCGGCCGTGAGAACGGAGCGGGACGGAGCTAGTCAGTTTCGAAGAAGGGCGAGTCTGCCGGCCAGAGCGTTCCGCCCTGCTGGCTCTTCGGCATTTCCATGACTGTTACGTTGAGGCAACACACCGAGTCGCGTGCGATTCGCAATTTTGAGCATCCGGCATAACTCTCATGGTCACAAAGGCGTTTCGCAACAATCGCGTTCTCCAGTTAGCGCACCGGCTCTTACGGAGGCGCTGGGCTAACTGCAAATCGCACATCAATACAGCAGGGAATACTTATGTCAGTCCGAACCGGAACGAGTTCGCAACTCGAGAACCACCGGCTTTCTCGTCGGCGAATTTACGCGATGGCCGCGGTCCCGTTGTTGGCGCTAGTACTCGCTGGCTGCACCGCAGCTGGTGACGATGCGCGTCCAGGCGAGATCCCTTCCCCGGCCCCTTCCAGCTCTTCTTCATCCTCTACGACCGCCGAGCCGGATGCCACGGATGCAAGCGGCGTCTGTGCGGACGATTTGGCAGTCTCGATCAACACCGTCGATGCGAGCGGGTACTACCTAGAATTCACGAACGAAACCGACACTGAGTGTGTCCTCCAAGGCTTCCCCACTGTTGCGTTGGTTGATGCGTCCGGGAACCAGCTGGGCGACGTCGCGCGTGAGAGCGATGGCTTTGAACGATCTGACACGTCAGTGTCGGTCCTCCCTGGAGAAGCCGCCTACGCCGAATACATCACCTCACCCGCATCGCAGATCGGCAACGGCGTCAGCGACCCGATTGTGCAGGTTTCGGGCTTCAACGTCACGGCACCGGGGTCATCATCGGCAACGTTCCTGGTCATGGAGGGTCTGAGCTCCTGCACCGGTGAAGAGTGGATGACCAGCTCAAGTGTCGGCCCGATCGACTCAGAGATGCGCATCGCAAGCACCTGATCTGCTCGTCGGCAGGGTCGCAGGAGAAATCGGGAGAGATCAGGCGCGTCCCGCAGAGAATTCCCGTTCGGGACGGAGCGGGGACCTCTGTCAGGCCACCTAGCGATCTCGTAAAGCGTCCGACTTGCGGCGCGACCGGTGGTGCGACAGCCTCGTTACTATGCGCCGCCTTTCTGCACTTTCTATTCTGAGTCTTTCACTCGCTCTAATGGGCTGTTCAATGGCGGCTCCGGACACCAATCCAACTGGGGCCCCTGCCGCGTCCACAGTGTCCGACACGCCAGCACCTGGGCCAGCAGCGATACAAATCACACAGAAGAATCTTTACGACCTTTGCTTCGACAAGGTTGCTAATGCCGGCTACCTCGCTCCGGGGGATAAATCTAATGTCACGTTCCCTCCTGAAGACGAGGCGATCACTGTGACGCGTGACGATGGGTACATCGGCATCTATCTGCTTATCAGCGACGGAAACAATGCCTCAAGTGCAGAGAGCGCAGTTTCGTGCGTCGCCAAGGGATCGTCTCTCGATCCGGATTGGTACTGGTACGGCGTTGAAACGCCTTACGAAACCGTCGCTCAGGCGACGGAGTCACTGCACGTGGTGATCCCCGAATGAATCTCGTCATCATTCCCCTAAGCACCCGTCCGTGAACTCCGCCACGGCCAACTAGATGAGCCCGCTTGGGGTTCGGCTACCGGGTGCCCTGCCGTTTCCTTGATGTGGCAGTGCTTCCCTCGTACAGTGAGGACCAGACGCCGTCGCTCTTGCTGGATCGTGTGCAGGAGCTCCACGTTGAGTTGCACACTTCGATAGGGGGTTCGAATGTCTGGTTCTGATGGACATGCCAGGTTCTGGCGACGACTGGGCTCAATTTTCACTTTGCTGGCCAAGGGAATCGGTGCGGGGATTTCCTCGATCGCCACGACGACGCTTGGTGGGCGGGCCGGCCCCGGGGACCTTCCCACGTCCCCGCCACCAAAGGAATACCGACCGTAGCGGACCAGCACCCCGCGGCGCCTCGCCTAGTTGACCACGTGGGTAGCCCGGGAGTTGGTCGCTTGGGATACCCGGGATTGAATCACTCGAGGCGATCCAATTGCGCTGATTCGTCTGGCATTCGAGAGTCCCGCAGAGGGTTCGGCGGATTCAACCGGTCGTCGCAACACTCGATTTTTGTGAGGTGTTGTACGTGTGGTCGAAGTTTGAGCTGGTGGAGAAGCAGGCGCGGTTTTGGGTGTTGATGAGTCAAGGCTCGACGCTGACTGCAGCGTGCGATGCTGTGGGGGTGAATCGACGAACTGGACGGCGTTGGCGTCAAGCAACAGGTGGGCGGATCCCTCTTCCTGAGGCAGAGAGGTCGGGGCGGTACTTGTCTTTGGAGGAAAGACTGCAGATCGCGGACTTGCACCTGGGTGGCACCGGTGTGCGGGCGATGGCTGCTCTGGTGGGCCGGTCTGCTGCCACGATCAGTCGCGAGCTGGCTGAGGCGGGTCTAAGACTGGTCCGCAGGCACGGACGAAGTATGCCCCGTATGCGGCGCAGAAGCAGGCCGAGCTTCGTGGGCGTCGTCCCAAGGGCAGCAAATTCGACCATCCGGAGCTTGCCCTTGTGGTGCAGAAAAAGTTGTGCTTGAAATGGAGTCCGGAACAGATCAGTGATCATTTGGCTGCGGTGTATCCGGATGTGCAGGAGATGCGGGTCAGCCCGGAGGTGATCTACCAGGCGCTTTACGAGAGCGGCCGGGGTGGCTTGCGCGGTGATCTGCATCAGCATTTGCGCACCGGCCGCGCCATCAGGCATCCCAGACGGCCTGCAGCGAAGAACTCGGGCAAGATCCCGGACATGACCATGATCAGCGAGCGACCAGCGGAGGTTGAGGACCGCGCCGTGCCTGGGCATTGGGAAGGGGATCTGATCTTGGGGTCACACTGCCGGTCGGCGATCGCTACGTTGGTGGAGCGTCAGACCCGGTTCACGATGCTGGTCCACCTCCCAGGTGACCACAGCGCGATCACGGTTCGCGATTGCCTGTTGGCCGCCATCAAGTCTCTCCCCGCGCACTTGGCTAAGACTTTGACGTGGGACCAGGGAACCGAGCTGGCCCAGCACCGGCAGATCACGCTGGCCACAAAGATGGCCATCTACTTCTGTGATCCGCATTCGCCGTGGCAGCGGGGCACCAACGAGAACACCAACGGGCTGCTGCGCCAATATTTCCCCAAAGGCACCGACTTATCCGTTCATTCGCCCGAGCGGCTGCTCGAAGTCGCTACCGAACTCAACAATCGACCCCGCAAAACACTCGGCGGCATCACACCCGCTCAAGCCATGCAACGACTATTATCAGAGCCAGAAAAGCCCATCGTTGCAACGACCGGTTGAATCCGCCAACCCTCTACGGGACGGCGCATCGGTCGTCAACGATTAGTGCTGAGTAACGGGCCGAGTGCAGAGACAAGGCGAACTGCCTGAGAGCGGGCCAGTTCCGCATTGCAGTGGTCTTCGAACTCACCGATTTCGATGCCAATGACGGGGTTGCGTGCGAGGCGTGTGGCGACTGCGGTCAAGTTATCGAGCGTGAGACCGTGAGGAACCGTGTAGTCGGTTGGCATAATTCCGGGGTCGAGTACGTCGCAGTCGAGATAGAAATAGATCGGTCGGTCCGAGACGAATTGATCGAGTTTCGTGAGAATTTCGGGTCCGCTCGCGAGGGCGATCGTGCCCGTGTCGACGTTGGACTGCTCCGCTGGATGTGGCCGCGGCGCTCGCCGTCCTTGCTCAGAGCGGGATTTCATCGCTTCTTCCTCCTGAGAATGCGCTAGCGCAGCGCTACGAAACAGATGCGCACAGTCGGGATGCTCGCGACTGCGGCGACGAATCGGGGTGCGGTAATCGCAACAGTTGTGGCGATCAGATCGATGGTGGGGATCACGCCGACCGAGGTGAGCGCCGTTTTCCTCACCCCCGCCCCAGTAATAAGGCCCTGGCTTCGTATCGGATCAAGGTCGGCAAGCGGCACAAGGTGGAGCGTCCACAGATCACCTTCGACTGCCTGGACGGGCGAGTTGATGGAGCATAGTAGCGCAGATCTTCATTCCATCCATGAAGCGGACAAGTTCGAAGTTCTCGTTTGCCGCGTGATTGTTCTGGTCGGCGTTTGCATAGGGCACCAGAACGGAAGGCATCGAGAGGATGTCCGTGAAGACATAATTCGGTAAGGTGCTTCCCAAGCTGGGCACGACGAGGGGTTCGCGACCGGTCGCCTGTTCTATGGCGCTGGTGATGAGCGTCACGTATGGGTTATCGATAGAGGTGCGCGATGCCGCCCCGGAAGTGAGACGCACTAGTTCGACCGTGTCATGGTGTTCTTGGAGGTGCGCCTTAAGGAGAGCGAAGACCTCGTCCGGGTCTTGATCAGGAACCAATCGCATGTCGATTCGCGCCATGGCGCTGTTAGAGATGACAGTTTTCATGCCCGGACCGGTATAGCCACTGGTGATGCCGGTGATCGTCATGGTCGGCAGCAGCATCAGCCGCTCGTAGAAGCCAACCTGATTGGGCGGGGGCAACTTCGTGATGCCGTAAGTCTTCAGGTGTTCGCCCAGGTCCAAAGGGAGCTGTGCGAGGTTGGCGCGCTCACGCTCAGTGGGCTGTGCAACTCGATCGTAGAAACCGCGAACCGCAACGCGTCCATCAGATTTCCAGAATGTGGCCAATGCTCGAACCAGATCGGCTGCCGGGTCAGGCAGTAAGCCCCCCTGGCTGCCGGAGTGCGCATCCTGATTCGCCCCATGTGCACGCAGTTCGACACCGAGCTGACCCCGTGTTCCGAGTACTAACTGTGGCACACCGCTTCGGTGTACCGGGCCGTCGGAGGTGATAGCGATGTCTGCGCGCAGCAACTCCTGGTTGGAGCGGGCCAGATCGGCCAGATGGGGGCTTCCGATTTCTTCCTCGCCTTCAATGAGCACTTTCACGTTGATTGGCAATTCCCCCCGAGTAGCGAGCACGGCGCGGATCGCCAAGAGCTGCGCAAGATGTTGACCCTTGTTGTCGCTGCTACCGCGCCCATACATTCGACCATCGCGCATCTCTGGTTCGAACGGTGGGCTTTGCCAATCGCTAGTGGTCTCGGCGGGCTGCACGTCGTAGTGCCCGTAAATGAGCACGGTCGGCAGGCTCGGGTCCACGATGCGTTCGCCGTATACGGCTGGTGGGCCGTGCCCCTCGATCATCGATGTTTGGAGTCCGCTCCGGAGCATGCTTTGTCGCACTAATTCTGCACATCGGGCAAGGTCTTCCGTGGGCTGAGCGCTGACGCCGGCGATCCGAACTAGGCTGGCGAGCTCAGCGAGAGCTTCATCGAACCCGGCGACCAGATGAGCGTAAACATCTGCGAGGTCAGAGGGCGCGCTCACTGCCTGAGCTCCCCTGCATCATCGGCGGGACCGAACACGGGCGCAGGCGCTTGTCCCTTACGTGGACGCCAGAGGACGTGAACCCGGCTACCGATTGTGCAGGTTTCGCTGACTAGGTTGGTGAGCAGCCGTGGCCCCTCATCTAGCTCGACAATGGCGGCGACATATGGACTGGTGAGGCCAAGCTCTGGAGCAGCAGGAAGGTGCACGATTGTGCGGGAATAGACAGTGCCGAAACCGCAGGCGGACACCCACTCGATGGCATCGCTATCGCAGCTGAGACAGAACGGCCTTGGATAGAACTGATAGGAGTGGCAGGCCGCGCACTGTTGGATAACCAGCCGTTGCTCGCGCGCTGCGTTCCAGAAGAACTCAGTCGTGGGGTCTGCCCAATCAATGATGTGCTCACTTAGTTCAGTCACGAACAAGCACCGCCGTTGCTGCAGTCGAGAAGAGACCGCCGATTCCGTGCACTACGCCGATGGTTGCTCTAGGCACCTGACGTTGCTGCGCCTGTCCCCGCAATTGCCGCACAGTTTCAATGACCAGCAGTATGCCAAGCGCTCCCGGGTGGCAATAGGATAATCCGCCGCCGGACGTTATCGAAGGAAGGCTGCCCCCCGGCAGGAGGTTACCTGCTTCGACGAATGAGCCGGATTCGCCGCGAGCACAGAACCCCACATCTTCAAGGGCAAGCAGCACGCTCATGGTGGTTGCGTCGTAGGGCTCGAAAACGTCGACATCAGAGCGGGTGATCCCCGCCATCTGAATTGCTGCCCTAGCTGAAGCCACACCAGGCGACGCATCTAGGCTTGGGAGCTGGGGGATGTGCCACTGATGGTGGCTTTCCCCCGTTCCGGCAACTCTGATCGGCGTATTTGCCATATCCCGGGCACGCGCCCCGGAAGTCACGACGATGGCACCACCGCCATCGGTCACAAGGCAGCAATCCATCCGGTGCAATGGGTCGGAGATCATTCGGGAAGCCAGCACGTCGTCAACAGTCAGGGGATCCCGTTTCCATGCTTTCGGATTCATGCCCGCCCATTGCCGGGCGCCCACGGCAACTGAGGCCAATTGCTCCGCGGTAGTGCCGTACTCATACATATGTCGGGCGGCAAGCAACCCGAACTGCCCCAATGGTGCCGGAAGTCCGTACGGCTGCTCGAATTGGGAGGAGGTCGCCTTGCTGTTCCAATGATTCAACTTTCGGCTGGCGCGGGTTCGTTGCCGAGATGCGTACACGATTAACGCGACCTTGCATCGTCCCGTCTGGATGGCAGCCGAAGCGTGACCAAGGAAGGCAACGAATGCGGCGCCGCCGAGGTCTGAGGAGTCAGCGTAGCTTGGTTGAATGCCGAGGTATTCGCCGACCTGAACCGAACCCTCCTCGCCCATGTAGTTGACGAACAGTCCGTCTACATCTGACATTGTCAATCCGGCATCCACCAGTGCCTCTCGAGCCGCCAACGCAATCATCGACAACTCAGATTGGTCCATCACCTCGCCCAGTGGCGCTTCGGCCACACCGACGATGTAGATGTCACGATCGGTTCCTGTAAGTGCCATACGAATCCCTTCACGCTTCGCCAACCGGTGTCGACGATGTTGTCTCATCATATATACTATGTATCTATCTAGCGACACAGTTCGGAAAATTCGCGTGTAGTGCCGCACTCATAGAAAGAGGAACCATGCCAGAGGCCGCTCTGATAGACACCGCGCCCGTTACCTACGGGCAGCGAGTCGCCGATTTTGCCGAATCTCGCGGCAAGCGCACGGCGCTAGTCTTCGTCGCACCCGACGGCACCGAACAGTCGATGACATGGGCGGAGCTGGACACGCGGGCGAATCAGATGGCACGGGTACTCGCACAGAATGGTGTTGGTCCGGATGCATTGCTGGCGATTTGCCTGCCATCCAGGCCCGAACATATCGTCGCAACAATCGCCGCCTGGCGCTTAGGGGCATGCACTCTTCCGCTCTCTCCCCAGATGCCGGAACGCGAACGCCAAGAAATCCTCGCGGTCAGCGAATTGTGGAGACCAACAGTGATACTTGTCGAACGCCAGAGCCAGTATCCCGACGCCCTCGGCCTAGACCAGTTGCCAGACCTAGAAGCGATCAATAGCGAACCGCTGCCGCAACTGACGGCGCAACCAGGCAAGGCGATCTGCTCCGGTGGCTCGACAGGCCGACCCAAGATCATTCTGGACGATCGTCCGTGGCAGAAGGTGCCCGGTAGCGAGAGCTCACTGCACAAATTTGGCTTGCGCGCCGATCAGGTTCAGCTCATAACCGGGCGTCTTTATCACAACATTTCTTTCAGCCTCACGCATAACGGATTGTTCGAGGGCCACACAGTGATCTTTTTGGAGAAGTTCGATGCGGAGCTCGCTGTTGACGTCATAGAGCGGCATCGAGTGTCATTCCTCGGTATGGTGCCGATTATAATGCAACGCATCGCCCGCCTGCCCGGGGTCATGGAACGTGATTTCTCAAGTATCGAGGCGTTCTACCACAGTGGAGCGGTCTGCCCTGCGTGGACCAAGCGGGTATGGCTTGAGCTGGTCAGACCTGAGCGACAGTTCGATTGTTACGGCGGCGCCGAGGGCACCGGGGTCATCGCGATTCGCGGTGACGACTGGCTCCACCGCGAGGGCAGTCTAGGTCGCCCGGTCGACACCAAGCTGAGCATCCGTGACGGTGATAGCAAGCCAGTACCGCCGGGCGAGATCGGCGAGATCTTTACTGGGCCGGTCGGTGGCCCCATGACCTTCCGCTATCTCGGGGCTGAGCCGCCGGAAGCGACCGCGGACGGTTTGGTGTCTCTCGGCGACCTCGGCTGGGTAGACGACGACGGTTACCTTTTCCTGGCCGACCGACGCGTCGACCTCATCATCACGGGCGGGGCGAATGTTTACCCGGCCGAGGTCGAGAGCGTTCTGTCCGAACATCCGGGCATCGCCGACGCCGCCGTGATTGGGATCAATGATGATGAGTGGGGGAAGAAGGTATACGCCATCCTGTTGCCCACCGACCAGACGGCACCTCCGACGGCGGAAGAGATGCGGGCATTCTGCCGCGAGCGGCTCGTCCCATACAAGGTGCCCAAAACTTTCGAATTCGTCCAGTCGGGGTTTCGTGACGAGTCAGGCAAGATGCGCAGGTCGCAGCTGGCGAGCTCGCGCAATCCTGTCGGCGCTTCGACAGTTGATGCCCGCACCAATAGGAATGAGTCCAGATCATGACCAATAAGCCGCATGCGTTCATCAATGCACGCCTCGTCGACGGAACAGGCAGTCCCGCGCGCGAACGGTCGACCGTCGTCATCGACGGAGATCGAATCGTCGAGGTCACGAGCGACCGTCCCTTACCAGCTTCCGTGCCGGTCACGGATATCGGCGGCGCCACCTTGATGCCGGGACTCATCGACTGCCACATGCATCACGCGCCTTGGGCCCAAAGCCTGGTGACGCATCCTGAGCCGCTTGCGTTGCTCATGTCCCGCACGGTTGCTGCGCTGAAGGCGACCGTCGAATCCGGTGTAACGACTGCCCGTGACCTCGGTGGCCTGGAGCGAGGCTTTGTTGATGCCATCAATGAGGGGACCATCTCTGGCCCGAGACTGCAGACCTCACTGATCATCGTTTCGCCCACGAACTCGCTGATGGACCACCACCCGGTTTCCGGCGGAGCCATCACAGCCAGAGGAAGGTTCGAGAGTGTTCCAGGGCTGCCGCTACCTTGGTGCGATGGCCCGATTGCTGCCCGCGCGAAAGTGCGTGAAGCCCTGAGAATGGGCGCCGATGTCATCAAGGTCGCCATGACCGGAAGCATGACGTTCCCCGCCCGCAGGACGCATCGACCCCTGTTCACCGTAGAGGAGCTAGCTGCGATCGTGGACGAGGCGCATCTGGAAGGAGTGCCGGTTGCCTGCCATGCGCATGGCGATCCCGGGGCCCTCATGGCGGTGCGTGCTGGCGTCGACACCATCGAGCACGGCACCTACCTGTCGGAGGAATGCGCGCTCGAGATGACTGAGCGGGGGACATGGTATGTTCCAACAATGTGTATCTCGGAATGGCACAGCACCCTGTCCCCAGAAAGCGTTCGCGCACACACCGCGGAGATGCCAGCCATCCACCGAGAGAGCTTGGCGCGTGCGGTTCGACTCGGCGTTCGTATCGCCGCCGGGACCGATACTAACAACCGTCACGGGTACGGCCGTACTGGCATGGAGCTGGAGTTGTTGGTTAGGGCGGGGATGACCCCGCCTGAGGCCATTGCCGTCGCCACCGATAAATCCAGTCAGTGCATGAACGTGGCGCAAGACGTGGGAACGATCATTGCTGGAAAGTTCGCAGACCTCATGATCGTCGATGGCGACCCCTATAAGGACGTTCGAATTCTGCAGGATCAGAGTCGGCGCAAAGCTGTGATGAAAGGTGGCGCATTCATGTACGGCTCCGTCGGCGCGCTCGAACGCGCACTTTCCCCTAGTGGCAGAACCACCTCATGACCATTGAGCCTCTTGAAAGCGAGCAGGAGTCCCTGTCCGGCGGACTCGGTCTCCCCGTATCCGTGGAAATCGAGAGCGGTCGCGCAACCGACTACATGGTCGGCCCTGTCGCGGCAGCCCTCGACATCATGGTCGAGTTCGAGCGTGGGCAGACCGAGCTGCGCGTATCAGACATCGCCCGCCGCCTCGACCTCACTAGAAACAAGGCTTTCCGTCTCATCAAGACTTTGGAATCCCGTGGATTCCTCCAGCGAGTCGGCGACCATTATCGGGTAGGAACTCGCTTGCTCACCCTGGGGGAGCAGGCGGCCAAGCCCATCGAGGCGCTGCAGGTCGCAGCTCAGCCCGAACTGGAATCGTTGCAGGCGGAAACTGGCGAAACGGTGTATCTGCTCGCCCCCGTCGGCAATGAGGCAATCTGCATCGCGCGAATCGAAAGCAGCCATTACCTTCGCATCTCGATCGATGTGGGGAACAAGCGACCGCTGTATGCCGGCGCTGGCCAGAAGATGCTGCTCTCCGGGCAGGATGAACGCCGCCTAGACCAAGTGCTGCGTCACAAAGGCCCGGTATTCACGAAGAACACCATCACCGATGAAGCAGAGTTGAGGGCCCAGCTTGAGGAGATCCAGCGGAGCGGCTACAGCTTGAGCCTCAGTGAAGTGGACCTCGATGCGGGAGCGGTCGCCGCACCGGTCTACGACTATTCCGGCGAGATGGTGGCCTCCCTAGTGATTGGCGGCGCCATATCGCGCGTGGCAGACAGGCTAGAGGCAGAATGGAGCCATTTGGTGGTTGCCGCTGCAGCGCGAGTCTCGGTCGCACTGGGACATCACCCAAGCGCGTAAAGGTACTTGCCACCCCGCTCGGACGTACTTCATCGCGCTCGAAAATCGTTCATATTTTCGCACCGGTCGGTCCATCGCGCTCTCGCTTGCCGAACAAAAACGTCCAAAACGTATAATACGTATAACACGTATCTGCATAGTGATTGATCTTGTGTTACGTTGAGTCGCAACCCACTTAGGGCGCGAGCAGAAGGACCTGCTCAGAAAGTACATCTGAACCATGGCCTGTCAAGGTCATCTCAATCAAGAGTGCAATGGAGCAACGATGATGAAGCAAACCCAAATGGCGAAGACTTTCGCCACATTGCTATCGATAGGACTGGTACTGACCGGGTGCAGCGCGACCGCGCCGTCGGCAGCGGTGCCGACAGAGATGCCGGTCATGAACCAGGCAATTCATGATGCCCTGCCGAAGAAGATCAAGGATGCCGGTGAGCTCACGGTCGTCATCAGCTACGCGAACCCACCTTGGTTCATCACCGACCCGGGCAAGACTGGGGAATATACCGGAGCCGGCGCCCAGCTCATGGATCGCGTGGGCGATGTCATGGGTGTCGATGTGAATATTGTGGCTATCCCGGACATCGCTGGCGCATTCGCAGCGATCAGCAGCGAGCGTTACGCTTTCGGGTTCCCCTATGCCGATTTGACCGGCGGACCCCAAGAACGCGCGGGTGCAGAATTCGTCGGCGTGCTTCAGGAGGTGTTGCCGTTCCTCGTGCTGGAAGGCAACCCCAAGAAGATCTCCAGCCTGGACGAGCTGTGCGGAGTAACGGTCGCAGCATCGGCTAACGCTGCAACTTACAAAGCGGCCGAGGCCCAGAAACTGAAGTGCGAGGCCAAGGGTGAAACCCTAGATGTGCTCGGGACCACGAGCATCCCGAACGGCGTTCTGGCGGTCCGTTCAGGACGAGCAGACGCCTTCTTCACCGGCGGCGCCGCGATCTTCTACGCGGCGCAGGAATCCGAGGGCGAGCTCGAGGTTGTCGGCGATGAGTTCGACAACGGCTTCGAAGGGGCGTTCATGGGGGCCCTGCTCCCCGAAGGTTCAGACCTGACTCAGCCTCTCCTTGGCGCCTTCCAAATCCTGTTCGACAACGGTGAGTATGAGACGATCATGAAAAATTGGGGCATGGACCGCGAGATGATCGAGAAGCCGGGGATCAACCTCCACACCGGATGGATCCAAAACAACCCATCGAGTAACTAATGAAGACGCTGCCGAAAGATCAGGCCGTACTAGAGAACATCGCCATGCAGAAGCCGCAGGACGGTCTGGATGCGGCGAAGGCACTCTCCCCGCGACGCCCGTGGACTTGGGTGATCACGGCAATAGCTGTGGTCTTTGGTGCACAACTCGTTCAGCTGCTCTTGACCAACCCCAACTTTGAATGGGATGTCGTTGCACAGTACCTGAACAGTGAGACTGTGCTCATTGGCGTGGTGATGACCATCCTGCTTACGATCGCCGCGATGGGCATCGGTCTGGTCCTCGGCGGCATCCTCGCAGTGTGCCGACTGTCAGATAACACCGTTTTGAGAACGTTAGCCTCGGCCTACATTTGGTTCTTCCGAGGCACGCCGCAACTTGTTCAGTTGATCTTCTGGTTCAACATAGGGCTGTTGGTGCCTGTGCTGAGCATTGGGGTCCCGTTCGGTCCCACCTTCGCCTCGATAGAGTCGAACACGCTGATCACGCCCCTGCTTGCAGCAATCATCGGACTCGGCCTGCACGAGGCCTCGTACCAGGCGGAGATCTACCGCGCAGGGCTGATGTCCGTCGACGAAGGACAACTCGAAGCGGCGAAGGCACTCGGCATGAAGCCAATGCGGTTATTTTTCAGAGTCCACCTGCCTCAGGCGATGAGATTCATCGTCCCACCGACGTTCAATCTCATCATCGGAATGGTGAAGGCGACATCCCTCGTCAGTGTGATCGGCGGCGCTGAGCTGCTCTTCTCCGTGCAGGAGATCTATAGCCAGACATATCAGACAATTCCACTTTTGATCGTCGCGTGCGTTTGGTACCTGTTCATCACCACCCTGCTCAACGGGGTGCAGTTCTTTATAGAGCGACATTACGGTCGCGGGTCGAGTCGCAACGTCAGCAATTCCCGGCTCGGACGACTGCTCGATCGGCGCGCGGCGCTGCGAGTACAAGAGTTGGCACGAAGGAGCGAAGTATGAGTGACCCTGTCCTGCGGATCAACAACCTCCGCAAAGACTATGCGGGTGTAGAAGTCCTTCGAGGAATCGACATGGAGGTGCGGGCAGGGGAAACGGTTGCAATTCTCGGCTCCTCCGGCTCGGGAAAGTCGACCCTCTTGAGGTGCATAAACTGCCTTGAGTCTGCAAGTGGCGGTTCCGTCGAGGTCGACGGTGACGTCATGGGCTACAAGCAAGAACGGAATGGCGTACTCCGTCGCCTCTCCGAAAGCCGGATCGCTGTGCAACGCCGCAGGGTGGGCATGGTCTTCCAGAACTTCAATCTCTTCCCTCACTGGACTGCCCTCGAAAATATTTCCGACGGACCTCGCTCGGTTCTCGGTCTCAGCAAACAGGACGCCAAGGTGCGGGGCATGGCTCTACTCAAGCGAGTGGGGCTGGAAGACCGTGCCAACGCATATCCGCGGCAGCTCTCCGGTGGTCAACAACAACGTGTTGCCATTGCGCGTGCGCTGGCCCTCGAACCCACAGTGCTGCTTTTCGACGAGCCGACCTCTGCCCTAGACCCGGAAAACGTCAGTGAGGTCACAGACGTGATGAGCGCGTTGGCCGCCAGCGGCGCCACCATGCTCATCGTCACGCATGAGTTGGGTTTCGCGCGGGCGGCTGCGGATCGAGTCGTGTTTATGGACGACGGAGTCATTCTGGAACAGGGGACTCCGTCGGAAGTTTTCGATTACTCCCGCGAAGCCCGGACCAGGGAGTTCGTTGGAAAAACATTGGCCTGAGCCGTTTCCGTAGCGCTGTTTCTTGATGATTGGACGATCGATGAGTGTTGAAGAGAAACAAGTGGGCGCGCTGTCGGGTCTTCGTGTGCTTGATTTGTCGCGTGTGCTCTCGGGGCCTTTTGCAACTATGACACTCGCTGATCTTGGTGCTGATGTGATCAAGGTTGAGCAGCCGGGGACCGGTGACGATACACGCGCCTGGGGACCGCCATCCCAAGGCGACCAGTCCGCGTACTTCCTGTCGGTCAACCGCAACAAGCGCAGTGTTGCGCTCGACTTGAAATCCTCGGAAGGGCGCGAAGCGGCGCGTGCCCTCGCTGACAAAGCGGACATCATCGTTGAGAACTTTCGTCCAGGCGCGGTTTCTAGGCTGGGCCTCGGCTATGACGAGGTGTCGAGGACAAACCCCGGAGTCGTTTACGCGTCCATCAGCGGATATGGACAAACAGGGCCCGATTCCCGACGAGCCGGATACGACGCAATCGCACAGGGGCGAAGCGGATTAATGAGCGTTACTGGGCAAGCGGATGGCGATCCGGTCAGAGTCGGTATATCACCCGCTGACCTCACTGCAGGCATGTGGGCATTGGTGGGTATCTTGGCGGCTCTTCACCGCCGTCAACAGACCGGCGTCGGGCAATGGGTCGATATCAGCCTGCTTGATGGCCAGGTCTCCTGGCTGACTTATGTGGCCAGTGGTTACTTCGCAACTGGCAAGGTGCCGCGTCGACATGGATCCGCGCATCCGACCATTGCCCCGTACCAGGGATTTTCGACTATGGACGGCGATCTCATGTTGGCTGTCGGAAACGAGGGTCTCTGGGAGCGGTTCGTGGACACAGCCAAGCTCAATGAGCTGAAGGACGACCCTCGATTCGCGCGAAACTCGGATCGAGTACACAACCGTGAAGAACTCGCCGCACTCGTTGGGAGACGCATTGCTACACGAACGACAGCCGAATGGATTGCCCTGTTTGATGAGGCTGGCGTTCCTGCCGGACCCATCAACAGCATTGATGAGGTGATGGTCGACCCCCAGGTGATTGCCCGAGACATGGTGTTGAAGGTAGAGCATCCAACAGCTGGAAGCGTGAGGATGCTCGCTTGCCCGATTAAAATGTCGAATAGTGCGACGACTCTTCGGTTGCCGCCGCCCTTATTGGGCGAACACACTGCCGAAATTCTAGCTGAGATAAGCGCAGACAGGGCTGAAGGCGCTGCGCGACGGGGACTGCATCAGGCGCAGGTGGCGCATGCGTGACCTGATTTCGCCGGAGAAATCATGGCACGGTGCACTCCGTTCGAACGCACCGCCGAACGCACTCTCGCTGACTATCACGGGTGCAGCAGCAGCTGTGACAGTGGGCACCGGTACGCGGCGCAACGTTCTCACCCCGTCAGATTGGCTGGAGCTTGAACGAATCGCAGTGCACCTGGCGTCGCGAGATGACCTCAAGATCGTTGTCTTTCGGGGCGCAGGGATGACGTTCAGCGCGGGATCAGATCTTCGATATTGGGCCGGTGAAGAATCAACAAGAATCGACGACGACTTCGCTCGCATTGAATCAGCACTCCAGGCGATCGAGGGTATACCGCTCCCCACCGTTGCGGTGGTGGAAGGCGTTGCGGCCGGGGCTGGATGCGAGCTCGCGCTCGCGTGCGATCTGAGGATTTTCAGCCAATCGGCACAGATCGGACTTCCGATCGTTCAGCTCGGGGTTCTAGTGAGTCCGCATTTTTCGCTTCGGTTGACATTGCTGGTTGGTGTTTCCCGGGCGCGCGAACTTCTCTACACCGGGCGCTTGGTGTCTGCTGCAGAAGCAGACAGGATGGGAATGGCCACCGCGGTAATTGCAGAGGAACAAGTCCACACGGAACTTGCACGATTGGTTGCGGAGATTTCGCGGCAACCCCGGTTGGGCTTAGTTGCTGCGAAGGCCGCATCCTCGGTTGCACTCCGAGATATGCGAGCCCAGCATGAGGTTCCGGGATGGATATTCTCAGATCCAGACGAACTCCCCGGCCGCATCGAGGCTTTTCTTGCTCGGTGAAGCGAATTTGGCCTCACTCGACCAGCGATGCTCCCATGCGCATCGACGGGCAACTGACACGCCCACAGAACAAAGTAATAGTCGTAATCGACGAGGTCCACACGATTCACAAAATGGTTTTCGCCGAGAATATCCTGCAAACCGAACCGAATCTCGGTCGGATTTACTGCGTGAAAAAACGCTTCCGGGTGATCTTCAAACTGCCCCTCGGCGAAGCCATCGAGCACGGACTGTCCAACGGCAGAGTCGAATCCCGGAATACCAAGATCAGGCTCATCACCCACGGCCTCTCCGGATTCAAATCCTCCGCCCCAATCATCGTCCTCGCTATGCCGAACTTGGGCGGCCACTCACTAGTGCACCTTGGCCGGATTAATCCACGTTCATGTCAAGAGAGCCCAGTTTAGGCACGGTTCATTCAGATCGTGCATTTGAGAGATGACAAGGAGGTTCCAGTAAATGTCGATGCCATGGACAAATAGTGAGTTCGTGCCAACAACGAACGTTAACGAGTCCAGAGGGTACGCGGTAAGAGCTGGCAGGCCAGCGCCTGCGGCGCCCTACGGGGCTGGTGGCACGGAGACTTACCTGGCTGAAGTCTTCGGCTTGGGCAAGTTCCACAAAGCCGGGCTCATCGAGGAGATGTCCACGGGGCGCACGTGGTGCCTCCAATCGGATGAGGGTGCGAGCCTGGGTGGCACCAATCGTGCACCTGCCCCGCTCTTGCATTGGCTGGCTGGCCTGCAGGCCGACGTCGCATCCCGAATCGTTGCAGTTGCTCGCAGCCGTTCCATCGCGCTCGAGTACGTCCACGTGGGCGTCAGCCAAGGTCTCGCTGCCAAAGGTTCGTTCGCGCGCGGTGAGGCCGTTGCGCTGATCTTCGGACTTGACTGGGACTTCGATATTCGTACCGCGGCGACCGAGACCGAGATCGATGACATCGTCGATACAGCCATGCGCGCATCGCCTGCAGTCGCAGCAATGCGAGACGCCAAGGAAGGCCTATTCGCCCTTCACACAAACGGCCAGTCGACCTCCCTTGAGGGTCTCACCGCCTGGGAGAAGCCGACCGTCGTTGATCCCAACGACCGCTACCGCACACTCCCAAGAGCGACCGGAGAGAAGACCGAGCAGATTTTCACGTTCGTTGATGGCGGCGGTAAGCCCGCCGAGGCGCAGGCTAAGACTGCGCCGCATTCGAGCAGGGACGACGCCAGCGAAGTTCCCATCGACTTCTACGTGGATGCCCGAGGTGAGCTGGATCTCGAGACCGGCCTTATGCGAGCCAGTACTGGGGTTCCGGACAGAACCTCAGACCGTTGGCTCATATTAATGGACCCGAATGGTCAGCTCGCGCCAACACCGCTGGCGATGTTCGCTATAGGAACCGCATTTTGCTACCACACTCAGCTCAGCCGGTATGTCAACGTTCGCAGGCTCGATCTCGCTGACTCAAGCCTTGCGCAGCTGGCGACCTACACGTCAGTCGACCCCAATAACAATGAAACGGCTCCAGCTGGTGAGATCCGTACCGACATGTTCCTCAACGGAGGCGCGTCTCAGGACGAGACTAGGTCGCTGCTGCGGGTCGCAGCCAATACCTGCTTTGTGCATCGAGCGATGTCCGTCGAGGTGTCCATGACGACGGACATCTCCGTTCACAGGGGGAATGCTACACGGTTGGGCGACAGTTTGACCTGACCTATGGTTTGGTTTCCATCCTCGGTCGTTAGTTTTGGGCGGTTACTGCTGTTGGGTGAGTGAACCGTCTGTAAGTCTTTCTTGTGGCTGGCCTGGGGCTGGCTGGCTAGATTGGTGCTGGTTCTACTGACCGGGCGTGACTCGTGAACCGTCTGACCCCCGCGGGGTGTCTTGCCAGGGATCTGTCCACTCGGTTAGGAGGGCCGGTGTCTTTCTGGCCCACCACGATGACTTGATTAGAAGCTTGCCCGACGTTCACGTCGTGGCCCCTTACAGGCATGTCTCGCAGTGATCTTCTCCCGGGCTGACGCCGGCAACGACGTCCACCCACCATCAGGAGGCACCGCATGTCCATCGTCGCAGATCACTACAGAACCGTCGTGGGAGTCGACACCCACGCAGCCACCCATACCTACGCCGTCGTTGAGTCACCCTCGGGGAAGCTGCTCGACCAAAAGACTTTCCCGACGACGCCAGCCGGGTTGTCGCGGGCAACCGTGTGGATCAGACGCCGAGCAGACGGCAACGCAGAGACAGTCTTGATCTCAGCCGAGGGCACGGGCTCCTACGGAGCTGTCATGGCACGACGCCTCACCGAGGGGGGCTATCGGGTCGTCGAGGCCCCGACGCCCTCCGCCAAACGTCTCCGCGGCAAGGGTAAAACCGACAGCCTCGACGCCATCACCGCTGCCCGTTCAACTCTGATCATGGACATCGAACGGCTCCGAGATCGTCGCGCCGGCGAAGTCCAGACAGCACTGAAGCTCCTGACAGTAGGCCGAGAGCAGATGAACACAGACCGGCTCCGGACCCTCAACGCATTGACCGCACTGATTCGGGCCCACGACCTCGGCATCGACGCTCGCCATGCCCTCACGCCGGGACAGATCGTCACGATCTCCTCCTGGCGGCACCGGGACGAACCCCTCGGCTCGACCATCGCCCGAAGCGAAGCCGTCCGCTCGGCCAAACGGATCCTCACCCTCGACACCGACCTCAAAACCAACAGGCTGCAACTCACCAACCTCGTCGACGAACATTCCCCAGCCCTCATCGCGATGCCAGGTATCGGAGCCGTCACCGCAGCGATGATCATGACAGTGTGGTCCCACCCCGGCCGGATCAGATCCGAGGGTGCTCTGGCGCAAATCGCGGGCACCTGCCCGATCCCCGCGTCCTCAGGGAAAACGATCCGGCACCGCCTCAACCGCGGCGGCGACCGCCAGCTCAACAGAGCGATTAACACCATCGCACTCACCCGCATGCGCACCGACGCCGCCACCCGCGAATACGTCCTGAAACGCCTCGCGGAGGGACGCACGAAAAGAGAGATCATGCGCTGCCTCAAGCGCTACATCACGAGACAGATTTACCGCACCCTGGCTGCAGCAGCCTCATCGCCAACCGCTTGACAAAGACTGTGAGTCTTGGGGTGGCTGGTCCGGGACTGGCTGGCAGAGTTGGTGTTGGTCGCTTCGCCGTGGTCGTGACTCATGACAAAACTGGCCCTCGCGGGTGCCTTGCCTATGAACTGTCCGGCCGTGGTGGGTGACCGACGCCGGCCCGGCCCACCTCAGTGGCTTAATAAGAAGCATGCCCGATCCGTGCGGATCGTGGCTCATCACAGGTATGCCCCGAAGTGATTCCTCTCCGGATCGGCGCCGGTCGTCAGCGACTGGATCATCGCCCATCTCAAAGAAAGGAACCCGGACACTATGGACACCATAGTTGCGCACACTCATCCGTTCGT
>Ga0307486_1000457_pt1 | contig 37532 bp, 41 predicted proteins | sample CBIW02metaG_FD_203663 | JGI IMG/M metagenome (GOLD analysis project Ga0307486, IMG submission 203663) | Sea-ice brine microbial communities from Beaufort Sea near Barrow, Alaska, United States - CBIW 0.2 | ecosystem: Environmental > Aquatic > Marine > Coastal | place: USA: Alaska | collected... | reverse complement strand
CGCCGGTTCTGCGATTTTCCGACCTGTTCTATCTGGCCCTGGCGATCATTATTGGCTACGCCCTATATGAGACCACGCTGTGGCGCCCTCAGGCGCGCATCGGTGCCCTCATTATAGGTTTGACGGCGGTTACGATACTCATTGTCAGTTTTCTGGTAAAACTGTTGCGCTCCAATCGACGGCTGGCCGCTGGTCAACCGGAAGTCACGGTCAATGAACACAGCAGTATGCACATGGATACCACCAGCTCTTTCGAAGGCCTTAGCCTGACCACTCAATGCCTGCGTTCCCTGGTATTTCTGGGCTGGATTCTGGCATTTGTTATCTCCATGGCGGTTATCGGGCTGATACCAACGATTCCCTTGTTCGTCATCACTTATATGCGCCTGGAACGCTCCGAGCCTTACAAACTGGCCATACCCTACGCAATGGTACTGACACTGTTTGTTTACGTCTTGTTTGACCAGGTCATGACGCTGCCTTGGCCACACACTGTCATTGGTGATTTTTGGCCAGTGCTGAAAATGATTCCGTCTGTGTAGTATCGGTGTAGTAAAGGGGGCCTCAAATGATTGACGTAACGCAGCAACGATTTCGCGGACTGACAACATGGGAGTTGATCGGGGAAGGACAAGCTGGATCGCCCGCGGAACAGACCCAGCAACTCCTGACGGACATTGGCCATGCGTGCGAGACACTCGGCGGTAGCCTGTCTGATCTGGTCTTTATCCGGTTCTGGATGCGCTCACGGGGTATCAGTAACGACGTCAGAGCGGTACGCCGCAAGCTCATCGACGACAAGGAGCGAACAGCATCGTCGAGCTTTTTCTCGACAAGCGTCTTCAAGGGATCTGGAGACGTTCGCATCGATGCGCTCTATTGCCCGGATCACCGCAACTCAGTCCGTAAACCGGTTGAGTTCGATCCGCCACGCCGATACCTGCATTACCTTGCCCGCGTAAACGGCCTGTTTACCTCAGGCATCGCCGAAGCGGGTGTCAGCGTTGAAGAACAGTGCCAGAAGAACCTGGCATGGCTAGACGAGGCGCTCCAGGCAGAGGGCTTTCAATGGTCCAATGTGTGCCAGCTTAACCTGTTCCGGGAACGCGGGCAGAGTATCGACTGGGCGCCAGTGCTTTCAGCGCTGGCAACCCGCAATGACCCCGAAGACACTGTCATTACCCTGTTCGATGTCGACGGTCTGGCCAGCCCGGACAAGCACCTGGAAATCGAGCTGATCGCCACGCGCCCCGACCACTGAACCTCAATGCATGCAGGAACCGCCATCGACCACCAGTGTCTGGCCAGTAATGAAGTCACTGTCCGCTGAGGAAAAGAACACCACCGCACCTAACATATCTTCTGGCATCTGAGTTCGTGGGATGGCTCGCGTTGAAGCAGCAGAGGCACGCCTCTGTTTGATAGCGTCGTTCGGATTCTCTTCGCTCATGGTACTGCCCGGCGCGATGCAATTGACGCATACACCCTCTTTGCCCAGCTCGTTGGCGAGTGTCTTGGTAAAACCGAGTATCGCAGCTTTTGACGCAACGTAATGAATTCGGTTGTCAGAGCCCTTTAGCGCCGTACCCGAGCTGATGTTGATGATCTTGCCGTACTGCTGATCACGCATGTAAGGTGCTACCGCGCAGGATGACAACCAGGCACCCTTCACGTTTACCGCCATCATGCGATCCCACTCATCGGGGTCGATTTCATCGAACGGTGCCCGTGACATCGGGACAGAAATAAAGATCGCGGCATTGTTGACCAGTATGTCAATTCGTCCAAATTTTTCTGCCGCCAGCCGGGCCATCTCTTTGACGCTATCGGGGCTCGTCACATCGGTGTGCACAGCCAGCGCCTGAAAGCCATCAGCACTAAGTTCTTCGACAACCGCCTCCGCCGCTTTGGCGTCGATCTCGGCAATGACCACGCTTGCCCCCTCTTCCGCCAGCCGCCGGGCATAAGCTCTGCCAATACCATGGCCGCCGCCAGTAACAATTGCCACCCTGCCGTTCAATCTTGCACTCATGCCCTGCTCCTATAGTTGGCTTTGGTATACAAACGCTGGAAATAATCAGACTGCAGGGGCGACAGTATCGCCAACCGTGACTCGTTTGAGAAGCCTGCGCTCGTTCTCGTTGAAATCGTTTCTGGCGTGAAGCACACAGCGATTATCCCAAATCAGGGTGTCGCCCACTTTCCAGCTGTGCTCATAGGTGAATTCTGGCCGCTCACAGTGATCAAAGAGCTCATTAAGCAGCTCGTCGCTTTCTGCCTCGGGAAGCTCCAGTATGCGGTCGGTCATTAAGCGGCAGACGTAAAGCGCTTTCTTACCGGTCTCAGGAAGGGTACGAACCACCGGGTGAACGGCTGACGGGGAATCTTCAGTCAACTGCTTGTCGGTCGACTTGGTCTGTCCATACTGGTAAGTGTTGAGCGCGGTAAGGCCATCCAGCTTGCGCTTGGTTTCTTCAGACAACGCATCATAAGCCTCGCACATATTCGAGAATCGGGTTTCTCCGCCCTTTAGGGGTAATTCGATGGAATGCAGCACCCCCGCTTTGTTAGGGACTTTCTGGTGAACGCGATCGAAGTGCCAGTAAAGCTCACCGTCTGGCAGGGCACCGAGCGCGGCATCGCCCTCGCGGATATTCGAGATCACCATGATTTCCGGCCGTGACGCCAGCGGGCTCATCCTGCGCGCGCTTTCGATCGGGCCAAAAGACCGTGCAAACTCGACCAGCTCATCTTCAGTCACAGGGCTGTCTCTTATGACCAGTACATGATGCTCAAGCCAGAGTTCGTTAAGTGACTGCGCCTGAGAGGGATCGATATGTGTCAAGTCAACGCCCTTGACCTCGGCTCCGAGCGCTGTCGAGAGAGGCACCGTTTGGTATGTCATTGTTATTCTCCAATGCAAAAGGCTCTGCGGAATATTTTTTAAGGTACACCGTTCCGCATAACAGAACAAGCCTCTTGAATACAACAGACATGATGCAATTGGCCCGGTGATTGCGCACCACATCAGCTCAAAGCGAAGGTTCTCGCCACTTCATCAGCGACTTTCATCAATGCCTGTGCCGCCGGGCTTGCAGGCTTGTTTCTCAAGCGAATCCGGTGCATGGAGCGTTTGAAGCAGGCAGGAAATTCCAGCACTTTTACCTTGCCAACACTCAGATGCTCCCGGGCAGCAGCCGAAGAGACCATGGCAAGTCCCAGCCCAGCCGCAACGCTTTGCACCAGTGCCCCATTGCCGCCAACTTCAATGGTGCGACCGACAGTCACTCCCGCCTGCTCCAGCAGGGCGAGGGTAATAGTGCGGGTACCAGAACCCTGCTCCCGCAGAACCCAACGTTCCTCGTCAAGCTCGGAGGGCTGGAGCGGTTGACGCGTCAACAGTGGATGACTCGAGTGGGCGAGAATAACCAGTTCGTCCTCGTACCAGAACGTCTGATCAACCATCGCATCCTCTACGGGCCCCTCAACAAACGCGACGTCCAGCTCATAGGCCATTAACCGGCGTTGAATCAGTTCGGTATTTTCGCTGATGATTCGAACGTCTATTGCAGGAAACTGGCGCAGAAACTCGGCAATAACAGGCGGTAAAAAGTAGGTACCAATGGTTCGGCTCGCACCGACCGTCAGGCTTCCGCGCTCGAGTCCCTGGCGCCCGCGAAGGTCGGCCATGGCCGATTGCTCCAGCGCAAAGATGGCGCGGGCATGCTGGTAGAGTTCAGCGCCCGCTTCGGTCAGCCTGACCTGTCCGCCTCGCCGCTCCAGAAGCGTTATTCCTAATTGCTCTTCAAGCTCCCGAACGGCCCTGGATACCGCCGGTTGGCTGATGTGAATAATTTCACCGGCGCGGGAAAAGCTTCGCTGCTCAGCTACTTTGGTAAACGTTCGCAATAAGTGCAGGTTCATCGCGTCTTCGCCGCCTCTTAGCATCAGTTTTTGTTATAGCAATATCATTTTTATATATTCGCATTATACGAGCCGATGGCATAGCTTAGTTCGAAAGACACAAAGGGTGACTTATGCTCCTTATCAACAACGACGACGTGGTCAAATTGCTGACCATGGAGGATTGCATCCGTGTTCAGGAAGCGGCCTTCACCCAGATCCCCTCAGGTGGCGCAATCCACCGACCACGTATCGACATGTACATGCCGACAGGTCAGGACGACAGCTACTATCGCTGGGGCTCGATGGAAGGCGCAAACGACGGCTTCTTCGCCATCCGAATGAAGTCCGATGTGATCACCTGGCCAAGAACTGCGGATGGCAACTGGACCGAAGAAAAGTACTGTCGCGAGCCCGGCACCTACTGCGGACTGATTTTCCTGTTGAGCACCCGCAACGCCGAACCCCTGGCGTTTATCAACGATGGCGCACTGCAACATATGCGCGTTGGCGGCGGCGCAGGTCTTGGCGCCAAACATCTGGCTCGGGAGGACGCCCACGTTGTTGGCATGCTGGGGTCTGGTGGCATGGCACGAACCTATCTGGAAGCCTTTGCCGCCGTGAGGAACATTCAGCAGTGCAAGGTGTTCAGCCCCAACCCGGAACATCGGGAGGCGTATGCGGATGAAATGTCGCAAAAGCTGGGCATTGAAGTGATCGCCGTAAACTCAGCGAAAGAGGCCGTTCAGGGCACAGATATTCTTTCCAGCTGCACCACCAGTATGAAGCCGGTGTATGAAGCCGACTGGATTGAGCCGGGCATGCACGTGACTAACCTTAGCCGGCGCGAGATCAGTGACAAGGCGATGGAGAAGTTTGATGTGGTCGTCCGGCAGGGCACCGCAGGCTTACAAATGCGCCAGACAGAGCGCTTTCAGGCAGAACGGGGATTCAGCCCAGCGGCGTTTATTGGTGGGACCCCCGAACAGATGAAACTCATCCCCGAGAAGAACCCCGAACCGGGCTTTGGTGGCGACAGCCCTGAATTCAAAGATCGAGGCAACGGCGGCGACAAGCCTGACTTTGCCGACCTGATCTCCGGCAAGGCCAGCGGCAGGAATCACCCCGATCAGGTCACCTTTTACCGCAACGTCGGCAATCAGGGCCTGCAATTCTCGTCGGTTGGCGGCTGGGTTTATTCCCAGGCCCTGGCCAAAGGCTTTGGCCGTGAGCTTCCAACCGACTGGCTACTACAAGACATCCGGGACTGACTCCCGATGCAAGGAAAACTATGACGCTTATCATCAATAACGACGACGTTGCCAAAGTTCTCACCGTCGACACCACCATCAGCGCACTCGAAGCATCCTACAGGGATCTCGTGTCGGGCGAAGCCACCTGCCGGCCCCGGATCGATATCCGGATTCCCACCAGCGACCGGAATAAAAATTACCAGTTCGGCTCCATGGAAGGCGGCTCTACCAAGGGCTACTTTGCTACTCGAATGAAGTCGGACATCCTATATGAAACCACTTACAACGGTGCCACCACCTCGGAGAAATACTGTGTCCAGCCGGGGTTATTCTGTGGCTTGATATTCCTGACCTCTGTCGAAAACGGTGAGCCTCTGGCGTTCATCAACGATGGCGTTCTGCAACATATGAGGGTGGCTGGTGACGGTGGCATTGGCGTCAAATACATGGCCAGAATGGATGCCGAAGTGGTTGGCATGCTGGGATCCGGCGGCATGGCGCGATCTCACATGGACGCGTTCATAAGCGTTCGCAATATCAAGAGACTTCAAGTTTACAGCCCCACCCGGGAAAACTGCGAAGCGTTTGGCCGTGAAATGGCCGCGAAGCATGGCATCGAAGTCCAGGTCTGCGACAGCCCCGAGCAGATATACCGGGGCGCGCACATCATAGCGTCACTGACGGACTCCGCTGTTTCAGTCCTCGACGGCACACTGATTGAGCCTGGCGCCCATGTCATTGTGGTAGGAAGCGAGGGCCGCCCCGACCGCGCCACCATGGAAAAAGTCGATGTGTATCTGCGATTCGGTGATACACCGGCACCCACCGGCCACCCGGAATTTGAAACAGACGCCGAGTACATCGCCTGGGAAGCGCGCCCGGATCTGCCCAAGTTCGGCAACGGCCGCTGGGGCACGCGAGCCCGGGGAGCCTGGCTGCCGGAGCGGCGAATCACCCTGGCAGACATCGTGAGCGGTAAAACGCCCGGTCGTTCCTCTGATCAACAAATCACCTGGTCCGAGCGGGGAAATCTTCAGGGCGCCCAGTTTTATGCTGTGGCCGGGAAGGTTTACGAACTGGCGAAAGCCGCGGGCCTGGGATACGAGATTCCCACCAGCCTGTTTCTTCAAGACATCCGGAACTAAGGGCCTGCAATGACCTTACTGCTGACCAACGACGAGGCTGAAAGCCTGCTGAACATGCCAGAGGTGATCGACGAACTGGCCATCGCCTACAGTGATCTGGCCCAGAATCAGGCGATCAACCGTAATCGGTCAGACACCGCCATCCCGCGCCCGGAAATAGACGCCAGCTATGTGTTCAAATCCATGGAGGGCGGCTACCCGCGACGGGGCGTTTACGCCCTTCGAATCAGCTCCGACATTATTCAATGGCCTGGCAAAGGTGAAGGCCAGCAACGCAAAGAAAAACTGCCCACGCTTCCCGGTAATCGGTGGCTTGGGCTGGTGTTGCTGTTCAGCATCGAAAATGGCGAGCTACTTGCCGTCATCCCGGATGGCATTATCCAACGCTTCCGGGTGGGAGCTACCAATGGCCTCGGCATCAAGATGATGGCTCGCCAGAACGCCCGACGTATTGGCCTGATTGGCGCAGGCTTTCAGGCCGGCACCCAGGCCCTGGCGGCCTGTGCGGTGCGGCCGATCGACGATATCCGCGTGTACAGCCCGACGCCGACAAAACGGGAGGCTTTTGCCAGGGAATGGTCCGAGAAGCTTGGAGTCCCGGTCACGCCGGTTGACTCGGCCAAGGATGCCGTAACCGAGGCAGACATCGTGCTCTGTGCCACCAACTCTATGCAGCCGGTGATCCAGGCCGACTGGTTACAACCCGGCATGCACCTGTCGAGCCTTAAGCGTTTTGAACTGCCCGTTGAGTGTTTGCGGCGAGCAGACCGGGTTGCCGTTCATACCCGTTTGTGGGAACCCGACATGCTGATGATGGGAGAAAACACGCTCCCTGACGACGCGCTCTGGGCCAAACGCAAAGCCAGTGACGGCATCGATTGGCTCAACCAGCCGGAGATCGGCCAGTTAACGTCCGGCCAGATTACAGGTCGGAACAATGACCAGGAAATCACCTGTTTTATGAACAACGTCGGGCTTGGGCTGCAGTTTGCCGCCGCCGGCGCGCTGATCCTCGACAAAGCGCGCCGCGCCGGACTTGGCAAAGAGCTACCGCTCGAGTGGTTCACTCAGACCGTCGTATCCTGAACTGGACTGAGCGCATGGGACTGAAGTTGCTGCAACGCATCCGCCAATGTCAAAACGTCTGCGTATTTATGATGCAGGTCAAACAGGCTAGTCTGGTGGGAAATCGGGTTCCGGTCAAAGACAGCTTCTTCAATCAGCACCGTGTGGAAGCCGAACGAATAGCTGTCCGTTGCGGTGGCCCGCACGCAACCACTGGTGCTTTCCCCGACAATGATCAGCGTGTCCACCTGGAGTTTCTGTAAGTAAGTGGCAAGCGGCGTCCCGTAGAAACAACTGGCACGCTCTTTGGCGATCACAAGCTCACCGTCTATCGGCGCAAAATCCGGATAGATGTCGTAGGCGTTGTCAGAGGTTCGCTTCTGTTTACGGAAGGTCGCACTAGCCTTCGCGCCGTGACCGGCATTGCGCAGATCCTTGGTGGAGAATAAAACGGGCAGCCCCAGCTTACGTATGGTTTCAAGGATTTGACGTGTCGGCTCCAACGCCCGCCAGGCGAATTCGCCGCAGGAACTGGGGTAGTCCTTGTTGAGTTCACTGATTGGCCGGTCACCGCCTTCGTAGCAGAGGTTATAGAGGTCAACCAGGAGCAGACCGCATCGACCTTTGATGCCGGTTTCACGGCGATACGGCGCGTATAGATCGTAAATATCCTGTGGGTACAAGTTCTGCCAACAGTGTTTTTCAAATTCGTTCTGACTGGCCATAAGACCTCTCACGGTTATTGGAGTCGCTCGCACGTCAGGCGAGTCATTTAACGTTACTTTTTAATCTCGCTATTCTATATTAAAGAACGCTGTTCCATTTTGTAAAACAAAAAAAGGTCATGGATATGAAACTCAGAATACCCGCGCTTGCCAGCTTGGCGATCGGCTGCTTTATGTCAGCTGCCACTGTCGCCGATGAAGCCAGTGAAAGGTCTTTTTACGAAAATCAAACCGTTGAATTGATGGTTGGGTTTTCCCCCGGCGGTGGCTATGACACTTACGCCCGAACACTGGCCCGCCACTTGCCAAAACATCTACCAGGCAACCCCAACGTGGTGGTTCGAAACGTCCCGGGTGCCGGCTCTCTGGTACTGATGAACCAGATCGCGAACTCACTCCCCAAAGACGGCACCGTGTTTGGGCTGGTCAATTCAGGTATTCCGTTTGAGCCAATGTTTGGCAACAAGCAGGCCAAATTCAACGTTCAGGAGGTTAACTGGGTTGGCAGCATAGCCAATGACACCGTTCTGGGCGTTGCCAACGTGGAAAGTGGCGTAGAACACCTGATGGAGCTGCGTGAGAAACGCATGACCATGGGCGGCTCTGGTGCTGGCTCCAGTACTAACTTTATGCCACGGGTTTTGGCGGACCTGTTCGACCTTAACCTTACCGTCATCGCCGGTTACCCGGGCTCAACAGACATCGTATTGGCGATGCAAAGAGGCGAGGTAGACGGCATCGGTGGCCAGTTCATGAGCACTATTCTGACCCGCTCCCCGGAATGGCTGGCCGAAGACCGCCCGGTGAATCACATCTATCAATTATCAATGGAAAAGCATGAGCTGTTGCCGGACGTTGATCTGGTCAGGGACATGGCCGAAACAGAGGATCAGCGTCTGGCCGTGGACCTTTTGGCCGCCAGCCTAATGTTTGCCCGCCCTTTCGTGGCACCCCCGGGCCTGGACCCTGAGCGCCTGCAGACCCTGCGCACGGCGATAGAACACACAGTGCAAGATCCTGGATTTCTGGCTGATGCTGAACGTCAGGGTTTGCCGGTTAATTTCGGTTCCGGGGAGGAGATGCACGCATTCTTTGCAAAAATCGAGCAGACGCCCCCTCACGTTGTTGAGATCGTCGTGTCAGCGAAGAATTGATCGAATGAACCTGCGCCTGGCAGCTCCGTCTGCCAGGCGCATTTCGGCAAAGGCATGACCATGGCTGTACCACTCAATCTGACTCTCGCCATAGAACGCTATGATCGACACTTTCCATTCTTCGACAATACCCTGCAACTGCCAAAAGGACTGAACCTTACGGTCTATCAGACCGGGCAGTCTGCCCCGCTGCGTGACGGCAAAGGTCGGCATGAACGTATGCTGCATGGCGGTGATTTCGACGTCGCCGAGTTTTCTTTATCCACCTTTCTTATGGCCCGGGCCCGAGGCCTGCCCATCGTAGGCATTCCGGTGTTTCCGCGACGCCTGTTCAGCCTCAGTCAGATGTGGGTGCATCCGGATTCCGGCTTGCACCAGCCTCGGGACCTGATTGGCAAGAAGGTCGCTATTTCCTCCTTTCAGACGACGCTGTCACTGCTCGCCAAAGGAGATCTGAAATTTCAGTACGACACGCCGTGGGAGAAAATTCATTGGTTGCTTACCACTAAGGAAAAAGTCCAGTTCGACTTCAAGCCCGGCGTCCAGGTGGACTATATCGGCGGCAGTCGGGAAGACGTGGCACAGAAACTGGCGAATCATGAAATCGACGCCTTTTTCCTGCCCCACCCGCCGCACTCAGTCGTTTCCGGAAAACTACCGGCCCGGCGCCTGATAGACGACTGTCGCGCCGCAGAGATCGACTATTTCCGCCGCGTCGGCGACTTCCCCATCATGCACGTGATCGCCATCCGGCAAGAACTGATTCAGCAGGAACCGTGGCTGGGCCGCGCACTTTACGATCTGTTCAATCAGGCCAAATCACTGGCCGAGGAATATTACGAGGACCCGGGCTGGTCCCGGCTGGCATGGGGACGTCATTACTACGAGCAGGAAAAAGCCCTGTTTGGCAGTGATCCCTGGGAGAACGGTTTTCAACGGAACCGAGCGAATCTCGAGCGCTTTATCCAATACTCCCAGGATCAGGGGATGATCGATTCGATCTACCCCCCGGAAGAACTTTTTGTGGTGGACACCCTGAACACCTGACAGCACAGAGCCTGAGCCTTGGAATTGATGGCAGACGCACGTCAACTCCGACCTCTAAAAATCATACAAACTCTTCCGTATCAATTTCGTTTTGTTTCATCGCGCTATAACGAGACCCGTGAACGGTGTTTTGATTAATCAGAGCATCTAACTGTGACACTTTCTCAGCATCCAGTTTTAGGGGCGCAGCACTCAGGTTTTCCCGCATGTGTTCGATTGAACGTGTACCCGGAATAGGTAGGATGAAGTCACCTTTGGATTTAAGCCATGCCAACGCCAGTTGTGTGGGGGTGCAACCGAGTTCGTTGGCGATAACGACATAGTCGTTCAGCAGCATCAGGTTCCGTTGGAAATTTTCTTTCTGAAAACGAGGCATACCTCGACGGATATCCCCTTCTGTCAGCTCATCCACATCCCGTAGCGAGTTGGTTAAAAATCCTCGGGCTAGCGGGCTAAAGGCTACAAAGGCGATATCAAACTGACGGCAGTGGTCCAGTACAACGATTTCGGCATTGCGGGACCAGAGTGAATATTCTGTCTGCACTGCAGCAATGGGATGGACGGACTGAGCACGCTTCAGGGTTGCGACAGATACTTCGGACAGACCTATGGCACCAATCTTTCCTTCACGCGCCAACTCGGCCAAAGCGCCTATGCTGTCCTCAATTGGTGTATCAGGGTCAAGGCGATGAAGGTAGTACAGATCAATATAGTCCGTTTGTAGGCGACGCAGGCTGGCTTCACACTGAGCTCGCAGAGTTTCCGGGCGGCCATCGATCTCCTTCTTGCCCGTCTTTGTGTTGATTGCCATTCCACATTTACTGGCCAAAAACAGTTTGCTTCGCTTGCTACTCAACGCCTTGCCGACGACGACTTCGTTCTTGCCTCCGCCATAGACCGTCGCGGTGTCAAAATGTCGGTATCCCATGTCAAAGGCCAAGTGTAACGCGCGAATCGCTTCGTTTTCCGATAGTGGCGTGCCATAAGCATGGGACAGATTCATGCAGCCAAGGCCGACACCAGGTTCGTTGAAATGGCTACTCAGCAGACTGTTCATAAGGCGTACTCTCTGGTTAACTCATTGACACTTTATTACTAGCCACTTGCGCAAGGCAGCGGGTCATCGGCAAAAGCCTGTATACCTCTATGCTCTCCCGTGGATCCGATACGGATATTACCCACAAGGGTACCCGCTACGGCCACTCCCACCCGGCCATGGTTTGCAGAAATTCCGGCAGGGGAATGTAAGCCAGTACCATTTCCGTGCTGACAGTCAAGGCCGCGACACCGAAGAAGGTCAGGAACATGCCGACAAAGATCCAGCCGCCAAACACTTCATGTTCCTTGTTGATCAACCAGGCAAAGATCACCCGGAATATGTTCGAGGTGGCCTGTATCGGTGCCACCACCGTCACTGGCGCAATGGACAATGCGACATAGCGCAGGGTTTGTGAGATGCCTACCAACAGGCCTGCCAAGGAAAACCACTTCACCGAAGTGAAGCTCATGGCCCTGACATGAGGCCATTGCCGGGCAAACAATATAATGAGGCCCACCACGACTGCGGCCGAAAAATAGGAGATAAAGGCGCCCACGACGCTATAGCTGGGACCCAGGTCCTCCAGGCCCATGCGCACGATGACGGGGCTGACTCCATAGCCCGTCGCGGACAACAAGGCGAAGGTATAGCCTTCCGCATAGTTGGGTTTGAAAACCGGCGGCCCGTTTTCTTTCACCTCGGTGACCGCGCTCTCCGCTGCCGGATTATTGGCCACGGCGGCGCTCTGAGTGTCCTGTTCAGACCTGGCCTGGGCAGCCGTTTTTTCATCTGCCTGCGCTTTCCTCTTTGCAATTTGAGCCGCGCGGTTCGTGGCCACCACCCCGAAAATGATCAGACCAATACCGGCGACCTTAAGTGGCGTCAGCGTTTCATCCAGAAGGATGATCGCCAGCGTCAGCGACAATATCATGTTGGCTTGCTGCCACGGCCCCGACAGATTGCCGCCGATCGCGCGTGTGGAACGATAGTTACAGTACCGTCCCCACACAAAGTGGAGGATACCGGCAAACCCCAGCCAGAAATAAGAAGAAAGTGGAAAGCCTCCCAGATTGTGGATCTGACCGGTAAGGATCATCACAATAAGCAACATGGGTACACCCATGGGCACTGTGATGACCAGTGCCTGGAGAACAGAACCGGTCAGCACACCACGCCGAATCGCGGCATTATTGAACCCGAACGTTGCCGCCGCCAACAATGCTAACAGACCTCCTAACATAGGGTTATTTCCTTTTTCGTTAATAATCCAAAGGCCGGAAAAGGTACATGGCGCCGGCACCTCAATCCGGCTTGGCGTCGCGATTCTTCAGGCTCAGCGCCAGCGATTCTCCCACCCGTTCCGCTAGGTCGACGAAGACTGCAGCAGCAGCGGGCTGACAGACTTCATCCGCGGTTTCCCGGAACAGCACGAGCCAGGTTTCCAAATGCTCTGCCCGTATCGAGGGATGCCTGACATGAACCGGCACCAAATGTCGACGCTTGTAACGCCTTCCTCTGCGACCGCGAATCAGCATTGCCGACCAGAACGCACAGATGGTTTCCAGATGGGCAGACCAGTCTTCATCCAGTATCTCCGTAAACACCGGACCGAGCTCAGGGTCTTTTGCGATTTTCCCATAGAAGGCGAACACTAGCTCACAAATCATCACCTCGGTAACCTCCGCCTCAACCGCAGTGCTGTGATACGGTCGACCGACGTTTTTCGCTCCGGCTTCTGTCATGGCTGCCCCCTACGGTATTCACAGCTATGAAATACCTACGACGTGCATTTATCTGTCAAAGCCAAGCGGCTGACGATGTTGCGCAAAAAGCAGGTCAGAGGCTCCCTAACAGCCTGCCACAAAGGGAAGTAGACCCGTTCCCTCCACATGAATTCCTTGCTGTGAAAGCAACGTGGTTGCCTGCCCACGATGGTGGATCTGGTGGTTGAACAGATGTAACGCCAGATGGCCAAACGGCTTACCAAAAGGCTTGCCCTGCGTATTCTGGTATTGCAGGGGGTGAGACATGTCGCTTTCCTGCAACTGATGCGCCCAGTCTATGATTATTTCGTCCAGAGTCTGTCTCCGTGCGTACAAGTCCGCCAATGTGGCCGCCATCCTTGTGCTGTACCCGTCAGGCCAGGCCACGGCATCGAGTGGCTGCAATGCCGCCGGGCTGGCGGGATGCGCCCTGAAACGTTTGAGCCAGGCAGTGTCGGCCACCACCAGATGATTGAGCGTGCCAAAGATGGAACCAAAAAAAGCGCCTTTGTCGGCGTCCACCGTCGCCTCTGGCAGTTGCCGAGCCGCGCCGTAGACCTTGTCGTTCATCGCCTTGTTGAAATACGCCAGGGCGCGGAGGTGGTCGAGTATCATCATGGCGGTTACTCCCGTTTTTTTGGTTTATGAGCGTTGCCTTCAATGACCGTTTAACCGCCTCGCGTCAGGCCACAATCTGTTCAGGTTTAAACCGCTGTCGTGGCACCTGGCTCAGATCCGTGCTTAAAAACCTCAGCACAAGGGCCGGTTCTGACGTGGGAACCCGGGTGGAGTGAATCTCGCCGGGTAGGTACGCCACCGCATCACCACCCTTGAGACGGTCAATCCGATCCACCTTGACGGTATTGGTGGCGGCATCGTAGGCATAGACCGGGATCTCCACTTCACCTTCGTATACGCCATAAACAACCCAATACGGCCCGTGGTCGTGGGGCGTATTAATACGATGCCCAGCGTGAAAGTGACTCATCTGAATGAATCCGTGGTCCAGACTTGTGTGGATCGGGACACCAGACGGTTTTTCAGCTTTCAGGGTGCGCACCCAATTGGCGTCAGGCGTTGTGGCATGGAGCCACTCAGCCATGAGCTTGCGCACACGGTGAGCGGTGTCCGGGTCCTTGATGCTGTCTGGCTGCCACAGATTGTTGATAGCCGCGATATAGTGCTCAAAGGCTGGATCTTTTGCCGACTGGTTCATTTTACTGGCCTCCAGGAAGCAGGGACTCATTACATGGCACGCTTTACCACATCAACTACGTCATCCGGATACTCATAGGTTTCGACAACGATTGCCTGGGCTTCTTCACCGGTCACGAAGCCAATGCTGAGGCTCTGATTCGCTGCATCCGCCAGAAACTCCGGATCCTTCGCTGTATCGGCCATCGCTTTACGCATGATTGCGACCCGTTCCTCAGGAACTCCGGGAGGCATAATATAAGGACGGGCCACTAACTGCCGCGCCAGAAACAGCCTCAACACTTTTGTCTGTTTATCGGTTTCCGCAAAATCCATGACTAACGGAACATCCGGCAGATCCGGGTGTTTCTCCAGCGCCATCTGGAACAGTAAGTTGACTCCACCATCTTCAATCCAGCCAGGTCTCTGCGTTCTGGCGCTACTCAGCAGCCAGCTACAACGCCCCTGGACTTCGCCACGCTCCATAGCCAGAAGAATGTCATTGCCACCCGGATATCCCGTAACAATATTGAATTTGAAATCGAAAAGTTCTGCCATAACCCGCGGGTAGATGTTGGTGCTGGCTCCGGCACCGGAAGCACCCACAGTCAGTGTCTTGGATTTGAGATCCTGCCAAGTCTGTACGTCGGCGTCCTTATTGGAAACACAGAGACTGGTTCCCTTGGAGAGACTGCCAAGCCAGACAATATCAGCGGCTTTGTACTGTGCCTGCTCATTGCCAAGCAGCGGCTCAAAGGCCATGCCCTGGTTGACGGTTGCGAAAACGGTCCCGTCGTTGGGAAGGGTATTCGCCATCTGATTCATTAACACAAGGCTGCCGGCTCCGGTGACATTCTTCGGCACAATGTCCGGGTTACCGGGAATATGCTTGCCGATATGACGGGCAAGCGTTCGGGCGTAGGCATCATAGCCCCCACCCGCAGAATGCCCGATCAACAGGTCAATGGTTTTACCAGCATAAAAATTGTCGGTGTTTTCGGATTGCCCGATAGCGCTGGCCGACCAGAAAAAAATGGTCAGGGACAAGCTCAGAGAAAAGCTCAGAGAAAAGCTCAGAGAAAAGCTCAGGGAATTTATAATTGTTCGCATATTATTCTCCTACTTGGCACAAATCACTTCCGGATTACTTTATAGGCTATCGCCGTTATCTGAGTGGCTTGCTGACAAGCAAAGCGCCTCTAGCTCTGCCACGGAAACAACGGACGCGTATTTGGCGCTGATGTCGAACAAGTTTGCGCAATGGGCAAAGTACGAGCGGTCGAAACAGCAATCATCAACCAGATACGTTGTGTATCCGTGGGAGCAGGCATCCACGACGGAAGCCCGCACGCAACCGGACGTAGAAACGCCACAGACAACCAGTGTGTCCGCTTTTTGCAGCTGAAGGTACGAGCTCAATGGGGTGGCGAAGAAACAACTGGCTTTCGCTTTCTCCAGCACCCATTCACTCTCTAACGGGGCGATTTCTGCCGGAAACTCTTGGCCGGCGGGCGGTGACGGCTTGGACCTCACACGCTTGGTCGCGCCCCCCGCAAAGGCCTGATCAAGGCTGTCATTGCGGGTAAACACAACTGGCCAGCTTCGATCACGAAACAGTTTCAGCAAACGCGCAATCCGTGGAAGCGATTCCCAGGCTACCTCACCACAGGCGGTGGGGTACTCACGAATCGCGTCGGCCACCGGCTGATGTTTAGAGCCGGTGAAGGCCAGCGTGACATCAATGACAATCAACACGGGGACATTCCCGAATGACTGACGCTCACCAAATCCGGACTGTCGATAGAGGGCCCGCTCCTCTTCTGGCACAACCTTCATCCACGCTTTCTGCGCTGACCAGTCCTGTTCATCCATAGCATTATCTCCTGAAAAAACGATAGCGCTGACTGATTACTGCATCGCCTGGTTCAAGAGCTCGACGATCTCCTTCGGATAGTCATAGACTTCTTTGAAGAACGTCTGCATTTCCTCACCGTCCACGAAGTCGATACTCAAGCCCTGATTGCTGGCGTCCTCAAGAAACGCGCGATCCTGAGTCGTTTGCTCAATCGCGTTGCGCAGGGTGGCCAGACGCTCGGGGTCCATGCCAGGAGGCGCCACATAGGGCCGACCCATGATCAGCCGCGCGCCAAGCAGGTCAACGACCTGCTGTTCTCTATCCGTTTTCGCCATCTCGCTGACCAGCGGGACATTCGGCAAATCCGGGTGCCGCGTACGTCCAAGCTGAAAGATGATATTCACATCGCTGTCTGGCGCGAGCCATTCCGGATTCTTGGCTTTGATCGTGCTCAGAAACGCACTGCCCATCCCGTCCACTTCGCCACGCTCCATGGCAAGACCGACATCGTTACTGCCAGGGTAGCCAGCAATCACTGTCATTTTCAGATTAAACAATGTTGCCAGCACCCGGGGAATGGTGTTGGTGTTGGATCCGGCACCGGTCGCACCTACCGTCGCGGCCTGAGTTTCCAGGTCCTGCCACTTATTGATGCCGGACTCTTTACGAAACAGACCTACCGAGGTAACCAGGCTGAGGTTACCAAGCCAGCTCACATCGTTGACGTCGAACTGGGCCTGTTCATTGCCAAAAAGCGGCTCGAAGGGCATGCCGGAGTTTACAGCACCGATGACTGTGCCGTCGTTGGGCAAGGTATTCGCGATTTGATTCATTAGCACCAGAGAGCCTGCGCCCGGTACATTCCTCACGACAACGTTGGGATTACCTGGGATATGCTTGCCAAGGTGGCGAGCCAGTGTGCGACCGTAAGTATCGTAACCACCGCCTGCAGAGTAGCCAATCATCAGTTGAACCGTACGACCGTTGTAGAAGTCAGCTTCGTCCTGCTCACTGGCCGTGACGGCAGCGGAAGATAGTGCGGCATAAGCGCCAAAAGCTAACGCACACAAAGACATTAAACCAAATGATCGCATCTGATTGATCTCCTTTTTATTATTCGGACTGAAAAGAATGTTATTCAGTTTTACAGGAGTCAGAGGCGGTTAAATAATGACTTAATGATATTTTTAAATATCAAAAAGGAATGTTTTCCAGCGGTAATTCGCAACAAAGAAAGGATACTTAATCAATTATTGCCTTGGGCAGTGAATGAGTTGCGCCCGACCAACGTCCGGGCATTCCTCAGGGTCCCGTCAATCACGCTTTCGGTGGCACCCCCATCAAGCAGGTCTTGCTTGATCTGCTGAAGATCCAGTTCCCGCCCGGTCAGACCCTTGAGCACATCAAAGAGGTGGCGCTCAGACCCAACCACACTCTGGCACGCCCTCGCCACATGCTCGGAAGCCTCATCCCGGGACATCGACCCGGCCAGAAGAAAAGTCGCCGCTTCGGCATAAATCAAACCATTGCCGCTATTAAGATTGGCATCGATTCGGTCGAGCGAAATATCCAAGTGCTGCAGCCCTTCCAGGCAATGACGCAAGGCGACCGCCGTGCCCATGAACATTTGTGGCAATACCAGCCACTCCTGGGTCCAGGCGACGCCGCTGCGCTCATGCTCGTGCAGCATGCATTGCTGCATCTGGCCGGCCAGCCCGGCATTTTGTCGGGCCATGGCCACCATGATTTCAGCATTTACCGGGTTGCACTTCTGGGGCATGGTGGATGAGCCGCCGCCGTTAGTGAACCGCAACTCACCCACTTCTGTCTGGGCCATGCGGAGCCAGTCTTCACCCATTTTCCCAAGACTGCCGGTGGTCATTGCCAGCCACCCGGAAAACTCCGTAAGACTGTCCCTCTGCGTATGCCAGCTTGGCGCGTACCTCAAATCCAGGCGATCTGCCAGGCCTAGCGCCACCGCATTTGCGTTGGAACCCATGGCGATCAGACTGCCGACTGCCCCGCCTAGCTGAATTTTTAACAGACGCGGTTTGAGTTCTGCAAGACGCTGATGTTGCCGAAGCAGGGGATCAATCCAGGTTACGATCTTCAAACCAAAACTCATAGGTACGGCTTGCTGGGTCCGGGTCCTGCCCGCAATCAGCGTACCGCGTTGTTGCTCGGCCAACTCCCCAAGCATTCCTATGACACTGAGCAGGCGTGACTCGAACACCTCAATAAGCGACCTGCAGTTGAGCACAAGCGCCGTATCAACAATGTCCTGACTGGTTGCGCCATAGTGAACCCAGCGTGCCGTATCTGGTGCCAGTGCGTTTTTGAGTGCCTTGACCAGTGCCGGTAAAGGAACCCCAGCCGAAGCCGTGCCCGCCGAAAGACTCGCCAGATCAGGCTCGATAGTCAGGGCCGCCTGATTGATGGCGCTGGCGGCCTGATGAGGAATCAACCCTGCCTCCGCTTGGGCCAGCGCAAGCTGACCTTCGACTTTCAGCATCGCTTTGATCTGGGCCTGGTCTGAGAGGAATTGCCCACACTCCTGATCCGATAACAGCCCGTTGTACAGGCCCGAATTGCCAAGGTTGGATTGACTCATAGTCACTCTCTTACGGATAGGATAATAGCATTTTCTGATGCTGAACGCCTGAGAAAAAGCTCAGCTCAGGCAATGGCTCAGAGATCAAAGAAGACGGTTTCCTGTTCACCCTGCATGTGAATATCAAACGTGTATTCCAGCCCATCGGGCGTATTGCAGCACTTGGCCAGCAACGTCACTTTCCGGCCTGCTTCTGTGCGGCTCAGAACTGGGTCGGTGGCGTTAGCGTCAACTTCGTCGTCAAAGTACACACGAGTGTAGACATGATTGAGCAGCCCCCGCATGAACACCGTAACGGAAATGAATGGCGCGTTCCCTGGCTGGTCAGGCCCCGGCTTTATGGTTTTAAACACAAAGCGTCCATCGTCGCTCGCCCCTGTGCCACAACGACCAAAACCCTGAAAGTGCGGGTCAAGCGCGCGTTGACTGCGGGCATCGTTCGGGTGTCGGTAACGTCCGGCGGCGTTTGCCTGCCAGATTTCTACCAAAGCGTCTTCCACAACTACGCCCTTGCCGTCAAACACCCGCCCGGTGAGCGACAATCGCTCTCCCTGTGTCTGTTCCGATACCAGGCAATGATTGGCAATTTGCGTGTGGGGGTAATTGGCTTCTACCGGGTTGAGGCCGTAGTGAAAAAATGGGCCAATGGTTTGGGACGGACTTTGGAAATGACCTTGGGAAAGCGATTGCCTGGCGCTCATTCAGTCCACCTCCATCGGCGTGGCGGAAGTACCACGCAAAACAATGTCAAACACGTACCCCAGTGCAAACCCCTCCTCCGTTACGTCAAGAGAAAATTCGCTGACCAGACGGTTCCTGGCCGCTTTCGGAATACTTTCGAAAATCGGGTCAAACGCCAACAGCGGATCTCCCGGAAAGTACATTTGCGTGATTAACCGGGTGGCAATGGTGGGGCCAAACAGCGAAAAATGAATGTGATTCGGGCGCCAGGCGTTGGGATGATTACCCCAGGGATATGCGCCAGGGCGGATGGTGTAGAACCAATAGCAGCCCTGCTCATCCGTCATGCAGCGGCCGGCACCCAGAAAATTCGGGTCCAGCGGTGCATCGTGCTGGTCCTTTTTATGAACGTAGCGCCCGCCGGCGTTCGCCTGCCAGATTTCGATCAACGTGTTAGGCACGAGATTGCCATACTCATCCAGTACGCGACCAGTGACGACAATACGCTCGCCCAGGGGTTCGCCATTGACCCGCCCATTACGAGTGAGATCGTGATCCAACGCCCCAACAACCTCATTGCCAAACGCCGGACCCGTCATCTCCGCCAGCTCGGGATCAATCTTCACGAGGCTCTGGGAGGGGGCCCGCAACGCCGTAGATTTGTAACCCTGGTCCAGGTAAGGCGGCTGTGATTTCCAATCGCGCTGGCTTGTTCCAGTCATATGGCGTCCTCTTTGTTGGTCGGCGCAGCCTCGCCCAGCTCCGCATAGACCTTCTTTGCAATACGCATCGCGTTATTGCACGCGGGCGCACCGCCGTATATCGCCACTTGCAGAAGCACTTCCCGTACCTCCAGCATGGTGGCCCCGGTGTTTATAGTCGCACGAATGTGCATTGCCAGTTCATCTTCATGCCCGAGCACCGCCATCATGGCAATGGTAATCAGGCTACGGTCTCGCTTGCTTAATCCGGGCCTGCTCCACACCGAACCCCAGGCGGACTCAGTAATGAGGGTCTGGAAAGGTTCGTCAAACGTTGTTTTGCTTGCCTCGGCGCGGTCAACGTGAACGGAGCCCAACACCGACCGACGAACACTCATTCCGCGCTCAAACCGGCATTCGTGTTTACCCTGGCTGACGATAAACTGATCAATCATCGTGGCCAATGCGGCAGGCTGTTCAATGCAGGGCAAATGCCCGGAACACGGAATCACTTCGTACTTTGCACCAGGAATCAGGTCGGCCATCGACTTGACCAGCTCTGGCGGCGTAGCCCCGTCCTTGTCACCCGCAACACACAGAGTCGGTAACGAAAGCCGGCGGCATATATTGGTATTGTCGGCATCCCGGATCGCCATGCAGGTATTGATATAGCCTTCCACCGGGGTCTGCGCGAGCATGTTTTTCCATATCGCATGTCGGGCCGGGTTCTGCGACTGGTACTCAGCGCTGAACCAGCGCTCAAGCACCGCATCGCAGATGGCGCCCAAACCATGCCCACGAACGGATTCGATGCGCTTGTTCCACATCTCCGGCGTGCCAATATGAGGCGCTGTCGCACAAAGAATCAGCCCCTTCACCAGGTCCGGGCGCCTGTCAGCCACACACTGCGCAACCATGCCCCCGACAGAAAGGCCGCAAAGATACACCTGGCTCTCACTCAACTCGTCGAGCAAATGAATGAGATCACTCACATGCGTTTCCAGCCCGGCCCCACCCTCGCAGGATGACAGCCCATGGCCGCGCATGTCGTAGCGCAGAAAGCGGTACTGATTGCTCAACAGTTCAACCAATGAAGACCAGATGCGAGCATCCGTTCCCAGTGAGTTTGAAAAGACAATCAGAGGCCTATGTTCGGGGCCCTCAAGCTGATAGTTGAGGTAACCGCCGCTTACGGGTAACGCGTTAATGTTCATGGAATCGCATGCTTCTCGTGGCGTAAAGCCTGAGTTTTGATTACCGGCGGCTGTAAGTAAATTAACAGTTCCTGATTTTTACATACGGAAAAGGTTATGAATTGACTCACACAAAGCAAGGCGTGCCCGAACACGGACTGGTAAGTTGCACATGGGATTGTGCCTGGAAAGCGGTATAAGGCACCCTTGGAACAGCTCCGTCAGGTGCCTGCTGTCTGCCTTTGCAACAACGCAACCAGCCCCTGGCTGTTCAGAGTTGCGACGCTAATTCTGAATTCAGAAACGCAATGGTACGTGACCACGATTCAGCCGCTGCGTTGGGTTCGAATCGATCCTCACGACTTTCGTTATTAAAGGCATGTCCGGCGCCTTTATACATATTCAGTTGAAACTGCTTGCCGTGATGCTCCAGAGCGCTTTGAAACTCCGGCACCGTGGCGTTGATCCGGTCATCGTTCTCACCGTAGTGGAGTAACAGCGGAGCAACAATTCCAGCGACCTCGTCCGAAGCCGGCGATTTGCCGTAGTAAATAACCGCTGCGTCAAGGTTCGGGTCGGCGACCGCAAGCTCTCCCGATACTTTGCCACCCCAGCAGAAGCCAACACTGGCGACTTTACCGTCAGAACCAGGTAAATGACGAAGATAATCCAGGCTTGCCAGATAGTTAGCGCGATTCTGATCGTCGTCCAAAGCGCCAATAGCCGAGCGCGCCGTGTCTTCATCCTCAGGTGTGCCACCGGTCAGCGACAGTGCGTCCAGAGCAAAGGCGACAAAACCTTCCTGAGCGAAGCGCTGCACCACTTTTTCGATATGCCGGTTCAGGCCGGTATTTTCATGGATAACCAGGACCGCCGGGTGTCTCCCCGCATCACTGGGATGGGCAAGATAACCAGACAGCTTGCCCGCCGGGGTCACAAAACAGGGCCTGCCTGTCGCAACCTGGAAATTCGAATCAACCACGGTGGTACCCTCATTAATGATGTGTGTTGGCCAGCAAGCCATCAGGCGGCTTGTTGGCCGGTTCACGGTTAGCGATGAACGGTGACGATGTCCACCAGCGCCGGACGACCTTTCTTGACCTCGGCAAGCGCACGACGTATCGCGGGCCCGACCTCTTCAGGTTTGGTGATCGGGCCTTCGCCGTAACACCCCATGCCCTGAGCGATGGTGCCGAAATCCGGCTCAGGCCCAAAAATATCCATACCAATGTGAGCCTTGGTCTCATCGGTGCCGCGCTGCTTCGCCATACGAACCTGGTGCTCCCAGTCGTTATAGTAGGCACGGTTGTTAAACATGATGATCAGCAAAGGAATTTTATGTTTCGCCGCCGTCCAGAGTGCGCCGGCGTCAAACATCAAATCACCATCTGGCTGCAGGGCCACGACGACTTTGTCGGTATTTTTATAGGCCAGGGCTACACCGATCGACATACCAATCTGGGTCGCCGTGCCGAGCGACTGGCCGCCATGCCGGTAGGGCTTGTCAAAGTCCCAGATCTTGCGGGCCCAGTCACGCAACGTGCCTGTGGCGCAAACCCAGTCCTCGTCCTGAATGACATCCCACACCTCACTGGCAAGACGGCCCAACGCCAGTGGTTCGCTGTCCCAGTTTTCCCGGGCGTCTTCCTGCCATTTAGCCCAAACCTCATCGTGACGGCGGCCCAATACGTCTTTGCGACCCTCAATTCGCTTGGCAAGTGCCGCGTCACCCTCAAGACGACTCCGGCCAATGCGCGTCATTTCAGGCATGGCCAATGCCGGATCCCCCAGCGCACTGAGGATTTTCGGCTGGTAACGGCCATAATCCATGGCCCAGGACGACATGCCGATTTCACCGAAACCGACTTCCATCCACTCGCAATCTTGCGGAACCAGCGAAGTGACAATGCGGTTGGTGCTGTCCAGGTGAGACGTTGGCTTTTCCCAGTCCCGTACATCAATACCAAGAATCAGGTCGGCCTTACGCAGCGCGTCCTTGTCCATTGAGGCGCACAGCGGATGTTTGTTGGGGAAACACAAAGAATCGTTGATGTCCCAGACCGGCACGCCCAGGGTTTCAGCCAGCGCCACGAGGTTGTCAAAACCATCGTCGTGCCGTCCAACGTACTCCGTCAGAATCAGGGGGTTCTTGGCGGCGAGCAGTTTATCCACAATCTTATCGAGGGTGGCCGGGTCAGCTGCCATCAGAGCCGGTTGTTTCACCATCCCCGCCGGCGGCATTCCCAGATCCAGGTCCTTATCCAGCGGTTTTTCCTGCAGCCATGCGTCGTAACACATGTAGATGGGGCCTTGCGGCTGGGTCACCATGGTGGAATAAGCTCGCATGAAACTGTCAGGCACACCTTCAATGGCCGTGGGCTGGTAATCCCACTTGGTGTAATTGCGCACCGCTTCGCCCTGAACCAGCGCCGTATGACTCCAGTCAATGTGAGGCCGGCGCTTGCCCTCATCCATGGGCCCGGTGGCTCCCATGATAAACATGGGCGCCCGGTCCAGGTTGGCGTAATAGATCGCCATTTGAGCGTGCAACAGGCCAACCAGATTGTGCAGAATCACGCCCATGGGCTTGTTGGTTGCCCGGGCATAGCCGTGGGCAATCTGGACCGCGATTTCTTCATGCTGACAGACCAGCAACTCTGGCTGGTTGCCGCCGTAGTTGATAATCGAATCATGGAGCCCACGGAAGCTGGCGCCTGGGTTCATCGCGATGTAAGGAAAGTCGTACTCGTGTAGTAAGTCTACGATGACGTCAGACTGGTATTTCTTGTACGTTGGATCGTCTTTATAACTCATATTGACTCCGATTTATTCTTGTTAGTTGAGCCCGCCTTCCTCTTTCGTAAGCGGTTTGACGTGCTGGCCAAGATAATCAGCGTCTGGTCCGTACAGCAGGTTTTTCACTTTCTCTGCGTCCAGATGCTTCACCAGCTGATCAACCTGACCAAACAACGGCAACGGCAATTTGCCGTCCTGTGCCAGCGTCAGTGCCAGGTCCATATCCTTCTCATGCCAGGTAAACCGGGTGCCATCCCAACGCTCCAGCGTGCCGTTGGTTCCGGGGCACTGGGTCAGAATTTCCCGCATGTTCTGGGCGTCAATGCCATAGCGTTTGGCAAGCAAAAGCACCTCGAAATTGGCAACACACGCCGCCCAATGCAGCATGTTGTTGCAGGCTTTTGCTACCTGCCCTGATCCGACTGGGCCAACGTGGTGAACGTCTTTGCTGTAGGCTTCAAGCACCGGTGTAATCTTGGCTACATGCTCCTTGGTGCCGCCGCACAAGCTTCCCAGGGTGCCGTCTCTGGCGCCTTCGCGACCGAAAACCACCGGCGCGTCAACAAAGCCGATGCCCTTGGCGTCACATTCAACGGCCAGTGCCTGCATGGTTTTGGGGCTATTGGTGGCAAGGATGGCAATGGTGCTGCCTTTCGCCGCGGACCCCAGAATTTCACGGGTAACAGTTTCGGATTGCTCATCGGTTGCAACAATGACCAGGTGAACTTCCGCGCCCGCCACCGCAGCGGCCAGACTGTGAACAACCTTGATACCGTTGCCGGCAGCATCCGTGCGTCTTTGCTCACTGATGTCAAAAGCAGTGACGTCGTGCCCTTTATCTCTGACATGAACGGCGATGTCCCGGCCCATATCCCCAACACCTATAATGCTTACTTTCATTACTCTGCTCCTCAGTCATTTTTTGGGTCTCGGAATGACCAAAACCCACACTTCAAGCCCTTAAAAACGAGGGCTATATCAAGAAACGCTGATCCACTCCCAGGCACGGTTGACACCCATCGTCATCAGGCCAGCCAGTATTGGCAATAACAACACCGACAACAGCCTCAGCCTGAGAAACGAAACCCCAAGTAATGGAATTTCATAGATAATCACACGGTGAAAAGCGAAAATGGTCCAGGATGTTATAAACGCAATCAGCGCAGAATCCGCAGCCCCCGCTTTGGCGAACGTCGCGGCGATAGAGAAAACCACAACCGGACCAGAGGGAATGACAAGTCCAATGACTGTGCCGATAAAAATGGCGGTTATGCCCGCCTCATCTCCCAGAAAACGACTAATAAACTCCGTAGGGATCAGCTTCGCAACAAACCCGGCTGCCACCAGAGCGCAAAACATTCTTGGTACCAGCATCGCGAACTGCTCGACGGCTCTGGTCATCCCCCGCCGAAAGGTGCCATCCCGACGCGAGAGCGCATAACTGGCCAGCACAATCGGCACCGCGTAGATGATCGCCATACCAACCGAATTCATTTCCGCTCGCCTTCACTCTGGGCATCCGGTGCCGGACCCTTTGACACCGGTTGTGGCTGGCGCTCTTCCACCAGCGAAAGCGAGAGCGGGAGCCAGCGAGCGATCAGGCCGGCGAGAATAGGCAGCGGCAAGCAAACCAGAAACCTCGTCAGGCTGAATTCAGCGCCCATAAACGGCAGATCCCAAATCAGAATTCGCTGCATGCCAAGGATCGCCCAACTGGTTATGTACGCCACCAAGGCACCACGATCTGCTCCGGCACTCCCCATGACCGCCAACAGCGGGTAGGCAGAGGCCGGTCCGCCGGGAGTAATGACCCCGGCTGCGGTCGCAATGACCAACCCCCGAAACCCACTTTTTTTACCAATCAACCGCGAGAGCCGGTCCCGCGGCAGCAGCACCCAGATCATTCCGGCGACGGTCAGTGCAGCGATCACTCTGGGCAACATTCCCGTCACCAACTTCAGGTCTTCCCGGACCGCGGCTTGAAACGCCTCCGGCCCAAGCATTTGATAGCACACCACGCCCATAGCGATCGCGAACGCGAAGAACCACCAAAAACTCTTGCCAAATCCATCGCTGAGCAGCTTCAACAGCCACTGGCGATTGGCGTCAGAGATCACAGCACCACGGCCCGGATCCCGGCTTAATGTTCGTGCGCATGATGGTGGTGGTGATCATGATCATGGGACTGGCCCCACTCCGCGGGCTCCCGGTGGCCTTCCATAAGCGCCTCAATGACTGGGCGCAAGACGTCAGCCCCCGGCGGCAATTGGCCAGCTAAAAACCCGGCCAGGCGCGCAAACGCAATCGCCTGCCCTGCAACGCCGTCCATGCGCTCACCCATGCCAAGATTGTTGGCGTCACTCACGGCCCGGGTCAGCCCGGCCTGAAACAGGCCCGACATGTAATTGCTTCGCGCCTCTTGGGTAGATAGGTCCGAAGGCGTGCTGGCATCGACCGCGGACGGCGTCACGCCGTATTTGCTAGCCATCTGCAAAAGACGCCCAAACAGATGGTCATCAATGTAATCTTCTTCTTCAAATTCGCCGCACATGGCTATACCCCGTTATTGTTAAAATAAGGCTGGTTGAAGTCAGGCTGGCGTTAACCAAGCTCAAACTTTGCGATGTAATAGTTCCAGCACTTCTCGAACAGGCCGCGCTTGGCAAGGCCTTTGCGCGCGCCTTCCGTCTCTGCATCCGAGAAAACGTAACCGCCGCCCAGAGGCGCGGCCAGCACTTGCCGTTCAGCGTTCAGTTCAAGGTAGATCGCCATTACGGCTGCCTCCAGAACATCCTCGGCCGCCACAACGGAACCATGAGCCCGAAGCAGTGCCGCCTTGCCCTCGCCTAGGGTTTCCGCGACCTGACCGGCGATCTCATCATTATTTACCGAACGCGGCGAAGGATAGACCGGGATATCGCCCAACAGCGCGCCCTGTGCCAGGGTCACCTGATAAGGCTGACCGGCACTGGTCAGCAGCGTTGACCATTTCGGGTGGCCGTGCACAACCGACTTCACGTCCGGTCGCGACTTGTAGATCGCCAGATGCAGGGGCAGCTCAGCAGGCGGGCGCGGCTGACCTGGATCAACCGTGCCATCAGGCTTAACCGTCGCAAAGTCCGCTGGTGTCAGCGCGCTACGAACGGAATCTCCGCTGTTAATCAGAATGCGTCCGTCAGGGAGGCGGACGCTGAAATGACCGTTGAAATCTATGATTCCAAGGCGCTCCAGAACACCGATACCCTGAATAAGCTGTTTGCTGAATTCCGATACCGTGGACGCTGTGGTTGCCAAAATGCACTACTCCTCATTATTCGCGAGAGACCGGCGCCGGTATCACGCACGTATTGCATACAGTGTTTCACTGAAGGCGTCGGCATCCGACCCCACCACCAGTGAGATCACAAAAGGCCGAACAGCGGCCAGGGTGACTTCAAGCGCTTGCCGGTCGTCCTGTTCGTCCAGTACAAAGCCGGCGGTCATCAGGTGTCTGCCAAACGCAGCATCACCAACAACAGAGGCGGCCTGCGCCACTTCTCCGCTGCGGGCAAACATGACGACCACATCGGTACTTGCAAGCTCGTCCGACAGCCGGCTCAACTCGCCATCCGGCGCCTGCAACACCAGGTCGTCAGCATCGACGCTCAAACCCTTTGCCGGCTTTCTGGCGCCAGCCGCCGGCACCACCGTCCGAAAGCGCGCGCCGTTCCACTCCAGCCCCGCCATTTCGCACATCAGGTCGGCAGATGATGCCTCCAATCCCAGCACCAGAGTCGAACGCCCTTTGGAATTCGGAGTGTTGATTCGGTATCGGCTCTCTGCCGCGGTCGTTGCTCTAACCGTCTGACTGGTCATAAAACCTACCATCCTTCTGAATACGGGGTCTGCCAGCCGGCTTACGTCACACCGAGGTATGAGGCTTGCCGGTGGCGGCTTTCAGGTCCTCTGCACAGACGTCCTCAAACGCCTGCTCAGGGGGCAGCACTACGGATACTGAACGGGTCCGATGGTGTGCCGGGTCAACGCCTGGAGGAGTTACCCCCTTATCCCGCAAAGCAGTCACCGCCTTCTTCAGCATCTGGCGCGCCATGATCACACCGTTATCCGTCGACACCAGATTCTCTTTGGTTCGGTCAACAATCGGCCCCATACTCTCCTGTAGCGACGAATCCTGAATCGCAATGCTTTTGACACCACTGTAATAACGGCCTTCTCTCTGCGCCTGGCGGTCCATGAGGTAATCATTGGTTTTGTTCGCTTTCGGAATATAGGTGCCAGGCACGTATTCACAGTGAACCCCGTGGCCGGCTTCCAACGCTTCCATTTCAACGTCGGACAATGCCCTGGTGGGGTGGTAGTCGAAACTCCAGGCCCAGCAGGTCTCGTCGTCAATTGGAATCCAGAAATGACCGTGAAGGGGGTGGTCTCCGCGGGGCGGCACCATGGTAAAACAGGGCATGACCCAGGGCGTGATGCGCCAGTAGTAATTACCATCTTCGGCGTTTCGGCGAGCACCGACGTAAAGGCCGCCGTCATGCTTGACCACTTCGAAGAACGGCATTTTGTCAGAAAGGTTGTACTGATTACCGCGAGCGCCCTTGAACAAGGGATCTGTGTTCAGGCTGCCACTGTGAAGAAACGATACGTGGCTGGAATCGATACCACCCTCCATAGCCTGCATCCAGTTACATTCCTGGAACCGCTTGGAGGTGAACGTCTGATTTGACGGCACGGTGGCAAATTCGAACTCGGGATAGGGAGGCTGATTATCCTTCGGCCCCATGTAGGTCCAGAGGATGTCGCCGATTTTGACCAGCGGGTACGCCTGAAGCTTGATCTTTTCACAGAAACCACTGTCTGCCGGCTCCGACGGCACGTCGATGCATTGGCCCGTGGTGTCGTATTTCCAGCCGTGATAAGGGCAGCGCAAACCACCCTCCTCATTTCGGCCGAACCAAAGTGAAACGCCTCTGTGGGCACAAAACTCATCCATCAGACCATATTTCCCATCGGAATCCCGAAAGGCAATCAGTCGCTCGGACAGAAGCTTGACTCGCACCGGCGGACAATCTTCTTCCGGTAGTTCCTCTGCGAGCAGGGCCGGGATCCAATATTGACGGAACATTTTGCCCATGGCTGCGTCTGGACCCGTCTGGGTGAGCAGCTCGTTGACTTCTTTGCGCAACATTTTATTAATTCTCCAAAGTTCAGTTTTCTAGTTTCCGAGTGAATCTACGCCCCAGCCAAATCACTATTTATTCCTTCATGTGGAACGCTGTTCTTGCTTTTTTAAATTTACATGGCAAAAATAGGGGCGTCAACTAACAGGAGTGATCACATGACAGATAATCCAACACCGACTCGACTGTGCAGCACCGACGACGTAGCCTCCGGAAGCGCGCTGCTGGTGGAGATCGATGATTTGGAATTGGCCGTCTACAACGTCGACGGGCAGTTCTACGTCACCGACGACCGCTGCACCCACGGGCCCGGCTCGCTTTCCGAGGGCTACCTTGACGGCTGCGTAATTGAGTGCGATTTCCACAATGGTGCCTTTGATATCCGCACCGGCGAAGTGGTGGCACCTCCGTGTATGGTTCCTCTCAAAACCTATGAAGTGGTCGTTGAAAACAGCGACGTCATGGCCATGCTGTGATCATTTTTAACTGAGCCGGTACACTTGGACGACCTATTGCTCGTATGCCGGTATAATCGGGGACATTGCAATTTACCAAAGCAAGTACACCCATCGCTTATGCGACGTCGTCAAGGAGATACCCGCTTATGAGCAGCATCACAACATCAAACACCAGTGGCAAACGTTCAACAGCGTCGACTGATGAACCGGCAGAGAGCAAAAAAGAAGGAACACGACTGTCTTCGGTAGCAGCGGCCATTCGACTATTGAAAGTGTTCAATGAAGAAAACGCCGAATTAGGCATAAGCACGTTGTCGCGCCAGTTGAAAGCGTCCAAGAGCACGGTCCACCGTCTGGCGTCGACGCTACTGGCAGAGGGCCTTCTGGAACAGGACCCGGTCACTGAACGTTATCGTCTCGGGCTGGGTCTGTTTTCGCTGGGTGCGCTGGTTCGCCAGCGCCTGTCAGTCACCGGCGTGGCAAAAGACCTGCTAACCGACTTACGCGATGAGGTCAGGGAAAACGTCGAACTGGCTGTGCTCAAAGGCCATTCGATTACTTATATCTACGATTTTGAGAGCCCTGAAGCCGTGCGGCTGCGCCCACGACTCGGCCTGTCCACGCTGGCAGTGGACAGTACGCTGGGCATGGTGATGATCGCGTTCCAGAGCGAAGAGAACATCAAGGACATACTGAACGGCGCAGATCCTCGCCTATCAGCTGCCAGGCGAAAAGAGCTCTACAAAGAAATTGAACAGATTCGACTGGATGGTTTTGCCGCCGAGGAAGAAAACGCAAAAATGGGTGCTATCTGCGTGTCGGCGCCCGTGCGCAACGCCAATGGCAGCGTCACCTCCGCAATCGGTGTCACAGTGCCTGACCAGCGGGTGGATGCGGACAGAATGAAACTGCTTGCCCGCCGCGTGGTGGAAACAGCCCAAGCCATTTCGCTCCGTCTGGGTTTCATCCCGGAGCAAGCGGACTTACATACATGACAAAAACAATGGGAATGAATAGCGATGGTGCAAATCACGGTCGAAGGTAAGGAAGAGCAGTCATTTGAATGCAGTCCCGATGACACCATACTGAGAGCAGCCCTGCGGGCCGGAAAGGGTTTCCCTTACGCCTGTAACGTAGGCTCCTGTGGCAACTGCCGCTTCCAACTGATTGAGGGCGAAGTGGAACACGCCCGCAGGGATGCCCCAGCCTGGGGCGAACGCGACCTCAAGCGTAACCGCTACCTGGGCTGCCAGGCGCTCCCGAAAGGCAACTGTCGCATCAAACTCAGGTTCGATGAATCGTATGCGCCTGAGTTCGCGCCGGCGCGCACTGAAATGACGCTGAAAGACAAAGGCACTATTACCCACGACATCACCGAATTTTTCTTCGAGCTGAAAGATTCCAACCCTTTCCTACCCGGACAATACGCGCTGCTTAGGTTACCCGGTGTCGACGGCGGCAGGGCCTACTCCATGAGCAACATCACCACCGATGGCTCACAATGGCACTTCCAAATCAAACGTGTGCCACAGGGCGTTGCCACCACCTGCCTGTTCGACCAGGTCAGGATCGGCGACACCCTCGAACTGGACGGCCCTTACGGCACCGCTTTTCTGCGCGAAGATGCGCCGCGAGACATTTTATGCCTGGCAGGCGGATCCGGGCTGTCGCCCATGATCTCAATCACCCGCGCAGCTGCAATCAGCGAAAAACTGAAAGGCCGCCAGATTGACTTTGTGTTTGGAGGCAGGGCGACCCGGGATGTGTGCGGGCGTGAATTCCTGACTGAACTCCCAGGCTTCGGTGAGCGCATCCATTTTCATGCGGCGATTTCCAACCCCGGCCCGGAAGATGCGGAATGGGACGGGCATACCGGTTTCATCCACGACGTAGCCCACGAGATTTTTGGCGACAGCATCCGCGACAAGGAAATCTATTTCGCCGGGCCGCCGCTCATGGCCCAGGCTGTGCAGAAACTGTTGTTTGAACTGAAAGTGCCACCTGAGCAGATTCATTTCGACGAGTTTTACTAGCCGATCGGCCCAACCTTCCCCAGCTCTACTGACAGGAACGTCAGATATCTGGGGTCTCACCTGAACTACGAAAAGAATATGCTTATGTTATCTGCTCAAACCAGTAAATACGCGCTCGGACTGCTAGCGGCGCTGGGAATCGCGGGCACTGCCCAGGCGCATTTTCAGGAACTGATTCCCGACACTGAGATTGTCACCCAGACCACCGGACGCTCGTTGGGTCTGCACCTGCAATTTACGCACCCAATGAGCGGCGGGCCAGTGATGGAAATGGGCGCCCCCGCTCAGTTCGGTGTGCTGACAGTCTCTGGCAAGGAAGACCTCAGCTCACAGTTGATGGCAAAAATGGGTGCGGAACCAAGAACGTTTGCAGCCAGCTACGCCATCAAACGCCCGGGTGACCTGGTGTTTTACGTGGAGCCCGCACCTTATTGGGAGCCCGCCGAAGGCGTCATGATCGTTCACTATACCAAGACCGTGGTATCGGTATACGGCGGCGAGGAGAACTGGCAGGCCGAGGTGGGCTTCCCGGTTGAGATTACCCCGCTCACCCGCCCTTATGGGCTTTGGACCGGCAATCTCTTCACCGGCATTGTCAAGCAAGAGGGCAAGCCCGTGCCGTTTGCGGAAGTAGAAGTCGAATGGCGTAACGATGGCAGCGTTGACATTCCGGCCGACGAGTACAGCACTCAAGTGGTTCGGGCAGACGCCAACGGCGTCTTCAGTTACGCCATGCCGCGCGGGGGCTGGTGGGGCTTTGCCGCTTTGCTGGAAAGCCCCTCGACCATGAAGAATCCAAACGGTGACCAGGTGCCGGTGGAAGCCGGTGCACTGATCTGGGTCCACACACGGGATATGAAATAGAGGATCGGACATGGCACACATACCTGATGGTGTTCTCACTACGCCGATCCTGATCGGCGGCGCAGTTGTGACCGTGACAGTGGTGACGATAGCTATACGTCGACTCCGGTCGGAACAGATCCCCCAGGCTGCGGTAATGGCGGCCACTTTTTTTGTTGCTTCGTTGATCAGCGTGCCCGTCGGGGTCAGTAGCGTGCACCTGATATTGAATGGACTGATGGGATTGTTGCTGGGCTGGGCCGCCGTTCCGGCAATCCTCATCGCCCTGGTATTGCAGACCGTCTTCTTCGGGTTCGGCGGCCTGCTCGTACTGGGGGTCAACGCCATGAATATCGCATTGCCAGCACTGATCTGCGCGTTGTTTCTTCGCCGCCCCCTGCGGCATGCAAGTCAAAAAGGTGCGTTCGTTATTGGTGCGGTCGGCGGGGCATCAGCGGTTGCCATGACCGGACTGCTGGTCTGCGCCGCCCTGGCCTTGAGCGGCAACGCCTTTATTCCAGCCGCCAAGGTACTCATCGCAACGTTTATTCCACTCGCGTTTGTAGAAGCGGTGGTCACCGGAGCAGCTCTGTCATTCATCAAGCGGGTCGCACCGGAATTGCTGTTCATGAAGGAGCCAGCCTATGGCGCGCAATAGCCTTCTGATGTTGTTACTGATGACGTTTATCAGCCCGGTCGCACAGGCGCACCTGCTCAAAGTATTTGCATTTGTCGAGGGCAACCTCATCACCGGCAGCACCTATTTTGTGGGTGGTGCACCGGCATCCGGCGCCCAGGTAAAAATCATGAGCGCCGACAATCGGTTGCTGGCCACCCTCAAGCCAGACATTGAGGGCGAGTTCAGCTATCAGGCAACCACCTTTGCAGATCATGTCATTGTGGCCGATACCGGCGATGGGCACGTCGCCCAGTGGCGGGTGCCTGAAGCCGAAATGACGGGTACAGGCACCTCGCTGCCTGATCAGCCTGTGCTGACGTCCAAGCCGGTTTCTGACGCCAGTGACAATCAATTGTCCGCCATGGTCGAAGCCGCCGTTGCACGGCAGGTCCAGCCGCTGCGTAAGCAGATGATTGATTACGAAGAACAGGTTCGCTTACAGGACATCATCGGTGGCATTGGCTACATCCTTGGCGTCTTCGGGCTGATCGCCTGGTGGCAGCAAAAACGCAAGGCGGGCCAATGAGTAGCATTACCCTGCAACTGTGCGATGGCCAGCAAAGCTGGCTGACTCAGCGGGACCCCAGAATCCGTGTGATCACCGCCGTGCTGTTTTCATTGGCGACCGTTAGCCTGGATCATCTGGGGTTACTGACCACAGCCCTGATTATTGCGGTCAGTACGGCTCTGGCAGCCGGGCTTCGGCCCTTGTTGTTGCTGAAGCGCATCGCGGCTCTCGAGACATTCATGCTGGTCATGCTTGGCCTGCTGCCATTTACCACATCCGGCTCCCCGGTCTTTTCCGTTGGTGCACTGACCGCCAGCGAGGAAGGCCTCAAGCTGGCGTTTACGATCATTCTCAAGGCCAACGCCGTCGTACTCATGCTGTTGGCACTGGTAGGCACACTGGAGCCAGTTGTGCTTGGCCATGCCCTGGCCAAGCTGCGAATTCCCGCAAAACTGGTGCATCTTTTTCTTCTCACCGTTCGCTACATCAGTGTTTTGCACGACGAATACCAAAGCCTTCGCCGCTCCATGCGGGCCCGGGCATTTACACCCCGGAGTAACTTTCACACCTGGCGCAGCCTGGGCAACCTCCTTGGCATGCTGCTGGTGCGTAGCCTGGAACGGTCTCAGCGGGTGATGGCAGCTATGAAATGCCGGGGGTTCGATGGGCGTTTCTATTTGATCAATGAGCAGTGCTGGCAGTGGAGGGATAGCCTGATGCTATTTTCCGCCCTGACTATCTTGAGCCTACTTGTCATTCTGGAGTTACTTTTATGAGTCAGCCACTATTGTTGTTAGAGCGGCTATGTTTCAACACGGCAGATCGAACCGTGCTCAACGGTGTCGATTTTGAACTGTACGCCGGCGAAAGAGTGGCAATCCTCGGTGCTAATGGCGTCGGCAAAACCACACTACTTGAAATGATTGTTGGCCTTAATACGCCAACCTCAGGCCGCATCGTTGCTTTTGGAAAAGAGCGGCATCGCGAACGCGATTTCCGCGAGGTTCGCGCGCGCGCCGGGCTGTTGTTTCAGGACTCGGACAACCAGTTGTTTTGCCCGACAGTGCTGGAGGACGTTGCCTTTGGCCCTCTCAACCTTGGCCGACCAGGGCACGAGGCCTTAAAGATCGCGCGCCGCACCCTGGACGATCTCGGCATCAGTGATTTTTCCGAAAGGATCACCCATAAGCTGTCCGGCGGCGAAAAACGCCTGGTAGCGCTGGCGACGGTGCTGGCGATGGAGCCGGACGTGCTGCTGCTCGACGAGCCAACCACGGGGCTGGATGATGCGACCGAACAGTTGCTGACCGATTACTTGCTAAGCCTGCCGCTTGCCATGGTTTTCATCTCCCACGATGCCGCCTTTGTTGAACGCCTGGCCACCCGGGCGGCCATTTTAAAGAACGGCCAACTGGTTGACTCGGTATTGCATCGTCATCCCCACGTCCATGCTCACACCCATTTGCACGTGCACCCGGCCGACGAAGAACCCGTGCATCCTCATCTGGATGACCTGGCTGTACCTCATGCATCGGCTTTGCCGCTGCAGCATGACGAATACACCGAAATTCAAGATGACTAAGCCCGCCAAAGAGTCAGTTGCGCAAAAGCTGGAACCTGGCAACAACCCGCAGGTTTCGCTGTTGAAACTCGGCCTGATTCTCTTCAGGATCGGAGCGACGTCGTTTGGCGGTTTATGGGCAGCGACGCATAAGCTTGAAAAAGAGCTGGTCTCAAAACGTGGCTGGCTGACAGTTGATGAGCAGAAAGCCCTTATGGTGGCAGCCACTCTCATTCCAGCGCCAAAATTCCTGGCCTTCGGCGGCATGATTGGCTTTCGTCTGCGTAAATGGCCCGGCGGTATCGTGGCTCTTTTTTCCATTCTCGCGCCCCCCGGGCTGTTCGTTCTTGCTGGCGCCATTGTTCTGAGTCCCGAAAACCTCGGTAGCGCCATGCCGGTACTTTCCAGATCTGTCGGAATTGGCGTTATCGGCCTGCTTTTCGGCAATGCCCTACACCAGATCAGAAATGCCAAAGTTCCATTGCGGGAATGGGTAACCGGCATTGCAATCGGCGCCTCGGTTGCGGTCTTCACGATCATGGGAGCACCGTTGATCGTTGTGGCTATTTCGGGACTGATCATCGGGATCTGCCTGATTCGTCCCAAGCAGGTGAGCAACCAATGACGGGGGACTCAGTCGGTTTTCTCGAGATCGTCATGATTATCACTTTCAGCACTCTGTTTTCAGTCGGCGGCGGCAACGGCCCTCTCGCCATTATCCAAGACCGCTGGGTCAACTCAGGCTTGCTGGAACCCGCCCTGTTCTCTTGGGCATTAGCGCTGGGTTATCTCAGCCCCGGCCCCAAAGCGGGGTTCCTCTCCGCCATTGGCTATTACATGTACGGCCTGCCCGGTGCATTTGCAGCCATGATTGGCGTTATTCTGCCAAGCCTGGTGGGCGCGGGTGCCGTCTCATACTGGTTTGACCGACTGCAGCCCGCCATAAAACGAATCAGCCTGCCCGCCGGATTTGTCATCGCCGGCATGATCTCGGCGGCCGCCTGGAAACTGGCCGAACCGATGGCGCTTAGCACCATTGAATTAGCCTCGATTATTGCTATTGCGGTATGGGTCGTGTGGCGAAGCCCGGAACCGGCCATTATCGTTCTGGGTGCCGCCGCTTTGGGCCTTATCGGATGGATTGCTGGCTGACGCTGTCCGCAACCCATGCCAAAAAGGCATACGGTTTTTGGTATGAAAGGCGTTCAAAAGATCATTTGTCTTTGTCTCGCCAAAATGAATTAATAAGGGATTGCAAGCATTATAGACAAGCACCACCGTGGCCAGACCAATAATGCCCGCGACGATCGGCAGGCTTACTTTTTACCTGGCAATAACGACCCAACTAGGAGCCGCACATGGCAAGTAAACAATGGAACGAGCCCTCGGGGGGCAAAAAAGCCGGTTTCGGAAAGTTCACGAAGCTCGCCACCGCCTACGACAAATTCATGGAAGAGGAAGGCATCCCGGTTTTTCGCGACCTCGGCGTCAAGAATGTCCGCGACTTGCCTCTAGCACCGTGGAAACGCACCGGTGGCAAAGGAAGCTACATCCAGCTTTACGGAACAGAAGGCAAGTGGGGTTGCTATGTGGTGGAGGTACCACCCGCTGGCGCACTGCACCCTGAAAAGCACATGTTTGAGAAAATCTACCTGGTGGTTGAAGGTCGCGGATCCACCGAGGTTTGGCTCGAAGGCGAGAACAAAAAGCACGTGTTCGAATGGCAGAAGGGCTCAGTGTTTTCAATCCCCATGAACGCGTGGCACCGAATCGTTAACGCCACCAACGACAGCGCTCTGTTGCAGGCCGGCACCACGGCGCCCGTTGTGATTAACGCTCTGCAAAACGTTGACGCTGTTTTCAACAACCCTTACGTGTTCCACGACAGGTTCAGCAGCGCCGATGATTTCTACAAAGAGCACGACGAGATAGAACCGGACCCGGTGCGCGGTCTGGCCATGCGTCGTACGAACTTTCTTCCCGATGCAATTAACTGCGAGCTGCCGCTTGATAACCGTCGCTCCCCTGGTTACCGGCGCGTCGAACCGTTCATGACTCAGAACACGTTTTACTACTGGATTGGGCAACATGAGAACGGTCGTTACTCCAAAGCACACGCTCACACGTCAGCGGCGATCCTGATCT
>Ga0307486_1000454_pt1 | contig 37619 bp, 33 predicted proteins | sample CBIW02metaG_FD_203663 | JGI IMG/M metagenome (GOLD analysis project Ga0307486, IMG submission 203663) | Sea-ice brine microbial communities from Beaufort Sea near Barrow, Alaska, United States - CBIW 0.2 | ecosystem: Environmental > Aquatic > Marine > Coastal | place: USA: Alaska | collected... | reverse complement strand
TACCACCGCCCACGCCCACTTCTGCGGCAACATCGGCGGGTATGCGGAGACGAGTCCGCGCAGCTACCACCGCACCCTGACCTTCAGCAAGGCTGCTACCTGCACGATCACCCGCAACAGAACGGGTGGCAGCTATTACAACTTTGAAGGCAAGCCGTGCCCCACCATGCTGGCGTTCTATCCCGATATCAATACCGGTACCTACACCGGTCAGGGGCAGGGGCCGTGGAATCTCGCGGCGAACTCGCAATATGTTCTCTACGGCGGTGAGTTCACGATTGTGAACAACAAACGGCAGCAGGGCCTCGTGCGCTTCGCGGTGTCGTCGATCGCGCCCAACAAAGAGGGTCCGAAGGCCGCGGGGACCGATTTCAAGCCCACGCTCAGCACCCCCAGTGCGAATTCGGTCAAGGTTACCTGGAAGTCCAACTATGACCGCGACAACGAACAGCTCAGCTACCAGGTGGTGCGCAACGGTGTCGTGGTGAAAACGCAAACCGGGCTGTCCGTGGACTGGAACCGGCCCACCATCAGCTGGACCGACACCGGACGCTCCGGCGGAACAACCTACACCTATCAAGTGCGAGCCACAGACCCGTTCGGCAACACGGTGACCGGGTCCTCGACCAGCATCAAAGCAACCGGCGCTGCGATCAAGTCGGCGCCAGGCGCGAGCATCACACCGCTGGCACCCGACGCAACATTGACGCCGGATACCGCACCAGTTCAGGAAGCCCCGGTGCCTGAGGTTGCGCCAGTGCCGAACGTTCAGCCCGTGCCTAACGTTCAGCCTGCGCCGGCCGCTCCAGAGGTGAACCCGGTCCCGGAGGTGAAGCCGGTCCCGGGCCAACAACAGCCGATCCCCGCAGTGCCGATCCCGACAGTGCCGACGGCGTAGATGGAGCGGAACTTGTGACTGAACTGCAGGGGGTGCCCGACAGCTGGGCGGTCCCCTCCAGTTCGCCCAGCGTCAGCTTTGCGCAACGACCCGGCCGATGAGGTTACGGCGGCGCTCCTGGGAGAAGAGCGGGTTGACCAGAGACGGTTCGGGCAGGGTGGGCTGCGCCTTCATCGACGCCGCCAGTCCAACGAGCGCGGCAGCGATGTCGAGCTCAGGGGAGTCGGTACGACGCACCCCGAGGCCGCCGACGACCGGGAGGACTTCTCCGGCGCCGCCATCCGCAAAGCCGACCGCACGCACTCCGACCCGCCAGGCTTCGATGGGCACCAATCCAAATGGTTCCGGCGTCGATGGGAAGCAAGCCACGGCATCGATTTCAGCGGCGATTGCTGCCACCGAAGCCGCTTCACCGCGGTATTCGACGCGCGGGTCATCTTTCACGAGTGCCTGCAGGGAGTGCAAGGCGTCGTCCTGTCCGGGGAACGGCGTGCCAAACAGAAGAAGGCGCCAGCCTGAGCCTGAAAGCGCCGGCGACTGAAAGGCTCTGGCCACCTCCAGGTGCCCCTTGTGTCCATTGACCCGCCCGACGACGGCCACTGTAAGCGGTTCATGCACGGTGCGTTCCGGGACCGCATCGACGGCGCTGAACACCGGAGACGTGACCGTCAGACGGTCCCGGCCAACACCGTGGTTATGCAGCCACGTGGCGGTGGCTTCACTGCACGCGCACACCGGGAAGGTGCCGCCGGCTAATAGTGTTCGCACGAGTATGCCGCCAACTCGGCCCAGAAGTAACTCATGCACCGAGACGTAGAATCGTCGGCGTCGCAGCCGAAGCACGGGAACGTAGGCGCTGAGCGCCAACGTCCACAGCACCACGACGTCCGCGAGGGCGACGTCGGCGCGCAGGGTCAGCGGATGCAGCAAATCGGTCAATTTGCTGCGCCGCAACACCACCAACGACGAATCAACGACGACGGACACCAAGGCTCCGAACTGCGCCAAGTCGCCGGCCAACGGACCGGCGTGCGGAACAACGAGGAGCACCTCGTGCCCGAGGCTCACCAGGCACTCCACTTCCTGACGGAGCACCTTGGAAGCGCCGTAGGTATCGTTACTGCCGTGCAAGATGGCAATTTTCATGGTTCGCCTTGTTGGTCGCCTTGTTGGTCGCAGGTTGGTCACATCGAGGGTGAATGCCCGTTTTGCACACTGTACAGCGTGTCCGACCGCCCCCGTTTTGGGGTCCGCCCGCCCCCTAGGAATCAGGGTGCGCGCCGTGTATTAATGGCTGCACGGTCTAAATACGCTGCCCACGAATATGCCTGCTCGTGTAGCCAGCCGAGCAACTTGGAGTTACGCGATGTCAGTGCACCACCCCCACGACGACAGCACCAGTCCCGGCGCGGGAGTCGCGCCGACCAATCGTCGGCGCATCTGGTGGATCGGCGCAGCTGCTGCGCTGGTCGTGGGTGCACTCGTCATCGCCGGGGTCGCCGCATCGAACGGAGCCTCGCCGATTGCGCCGGGAAGTAGCGCAAATCCAACGCCGAGCCCGCGGTCGACCGCGACACCGACCGCGATGCCATCGCCCACCCCGTCGACCACGGCAACTCCGCCTGCCGCGACCCCGACGCCGACCGATGCCACTGTCATCGAACCGGCTCCTCCCGCCGCGCAGGAACCGGTGCCGCTCACCGACTCGGCGGCTGCGGTACCTGGCGTCGTCTTCAGCGTCGGCACGCTCGATGCGGTCGACGGGGTTGCGCGGGGTCCAGGCGAGGTGGGCGGCCCGTCCCTGCGTTTCACCGTCACAGTGCGCAACGACACCGCCGACACGGTGTCACTGACGTCCACGGTCGTCAACCTGTTTTTCGGCGCCGAGCTGAATCCGGCCACTGAATTGACGGCTTCCGGTGGCGCCCCGTTCTCTGAATCGGTCGCGCCGGGGGCGACGCAGCAGGGGGTATTCGTTTTCGCCGTGCCGACCGACCAGCGTGATCAAGTGCGCATCGCCGTGGACTACACCGTCGGCGTGCCGATCGTGCTGTTCGAGGGGGCCGCCCCACGCTGATCGTCGCGCATCAGGCGCACTCGCGCGGGCGGACAATGTACCCCAGATAGGGGGATCCATCCCTGAAAGTTTCTCACTATACTCCGAAGAATGCGGTGGGTGCCGCAAGTCCTGGCCCTCTTTTTCCGAGTAAGGAAACTTCGTGCGACCTCTCCCTGCGTCTCGCCTGCACGTCGGACAACTCGTTCTTCCGTCCAGGGGGGCCGCCCGATCGTCGCACGTCGGCTGGCTCGGCCTGTTGACCGTCGTGACCGTGCTCACGGGCGTTTTGACAGCACCGCTGATCGCACAGGCCGACACGAGCCCAGTGGATGCGGGAACCCCGGTCACTGTCGCCGCAGACGCCCTGCCCACCACCCAGATCAACGGTGTCGTCTGGTCCCAGGTGATTGTCGGCAACACGGTCTACGCCGGAGGCGAGTTCAGCAAAGCCAGGCCGGCAGGCTCGGCCGCCGGAGTCAACGAGGTCGTGCGCAACAACCTGCTCGCGTACAACCTGACAACCGGTGTACTGGACGCGAGCTTCAATCCCAATCTCAACGGTGTCGTTCGGTCTCTTGTGGCCTCTGCAGACGGAACCCGCCTCTATGCCGGTGGATTCTTCACGGCAGTCGGTGGGGTGACTCGTTATCGTCTGGCCGCGTTCGACACGGCCAGCGGCGCACTGGTGTCCTCGTGGGCGCCGACAGCCAACGCCTCGGTGAAAAGCCTGGCCGTCTACGGCGACACGATTTATGCCGGAGGGGTGTTCACCTCGGTGAGCGGTGTGGCCCGCAACCAGATGGCGGCCTTCGCCGCTTCGAACGGTGCGGTGCGAGCCTGGAGTGGAAACCCCGCCGGAGGCGCCGTCAATGCAATAACGGTCTCACCAGACGGCACCAAGGTTCTCATCGGTGGCTCCTTCACCTCCTACAACAATTCGACTTCACCCGGATACGGCCTGGCCGCGACGGACTCGGTCACTGGCGCGTCCCTCCCCTGGGCCATGAACACCGTGATTCGCAACGCCGGCGTCAACGGATCGATCACGAGCTTGACCTCCTCCGCCGACGGCGCCTTCGGCACCGGATATGACTACGGGAGCGGGGCGAACTTCGAAGGCACATTCCGCGCCAACTGGAACGACGGATCCCTGATCTGGATGGAAGACTGTCACGGCGATACCTATTCTGCGGTTCCGTTCGGCAACGTCGTCTACACCACCGGGCACACACACTATTGCGGCAACATGGGCGGCCCGGCCGAAACTTCACCGCGCTCCTATCACCGCACCCTGACCTTCTCCATGGCTGCGACGGGCACTCTCGCGCCCAACGCGGTCGGGAACTATGACAGCTTCACCGGCAAGCCGAGTCCCAGCATCCTGACCTTCTACCCCGAGATCAATACCGGTACATTCACCGGTCAGGGACAGGGTCCATGGACCATTACCGGGAACGGGCAGTACCTGCTCTACGGCGGAGAATTCACCAACGTGAACAACAAGGGTCAGCAGGGGCTGGTTCGCTTCGCCAGCACCGCAATCGCTTCCAACAAAGAGGGCCCGCGCGTGGCCAACGCGGCATTCGCGGCATCCGCCTTCGTGCCCACCGTTGATTCCCTGTCGGCTGGTACCGCCCGCATCGGCTGGAATGCCGCCTTCGATCGAGACAATGAGCAGCTGACCTATGAGGTACTGCGTGACGGTGTCTCCGTGGGCACAGTGACCGGCCCGTCGACCGACTGGAACCGACCGCCGATGGGCTTCACCGACACCGGGCTGACAGCGGGCCAGACGTACGCCTACCGTGTTCGCGTACGCGACTCCTTCGGAAATGTGAAAACCGGCGACCCGCGCAGCGTGACCGTGTCTGGTGCCGGCGCTTACAGCGCCTACGCCAAGACCGTGCAGAGCGACTCGCCGTCGTCGTACTGGCCGCTCGGTGAACCCAACGGCACGACCGCCTATGACTGGGCGGCAGCCTCGAACGAAACCACCGGCACCGGCGTCACCCGGAACGTCACGGGCGCGCTTGCGGCAGACACTGGGGCAGCATCACGGTTCAACGGAACCACTGCGGGAACGGCAGCATCCTCGGCCTTCGAAACGCCACGCGGCGCCTTCTCGGTGGAAGCGTGGGTGAAAACGATCACCACTCGTGGCGGAAAGATCATCGGACTCGGCAGCTCGGTGACCGGGGCGTCGTCGTCGTACGACCGCCAGGTCTACATGGACAACGCCGGACGGATCTGGTTCGGTGTGAAGCCCGGAATTCTCCGCACGGTCAACACGACCGCGTCATACAACAACGGCCAATGGCACCACATCGTCGGCACTGTCGGCTCCAGCGGAATGTCGCTGTACGTCGACGGCGTCCTCGCCGCCCAGCGCACCGACACCACGTCGGCGGCGCCGGGGCAGGGCTACTGGCGTATTGGCGGTGACAACCTGAGCGGTTGGACCAGCCGACCGCTGAGCGATTATATCGCCGCCGACATCGACGAGGTCGCCGTATACCGAACCGCTCTCAGCGCCGCTGCAATTGCCCGTCACAACTCGGTCGGCCGCACCGGACCGACCGCAAATGTGCCACCCACGGCGTCGTTCAGTAGCGCGGTCAGTTATCGCGATCTGAGTGTCGATGCGGCGGGATCCTCTGACTCGGACGGAACCATCACGAGTTATACCTGGAACTTCGGTGACAACAGCACCGCAAGTGGCATCACAGCAGCGCACGCCTACGCGGCGGCCGGCAGCTACACGGTGCGCCTCACCGTCACGGACAATTCGGGAGCGAGCACCGTCACGACCCGAACGGTCAATGCCACCAACCCGCCGGCCAACCTGCCGCCGACAGCCGCCTTCAGCTACCAGGTCACACCGCTCGCACTCTCAGTGGATGCCTCCACCTCCGCTGACACCGACGGCACCGTTACGGGCTATAGATGGGACTTCGGTGACGGAGGTACCGGCACGGGCGTCACTGCGGCCCACACCTATGCCGTCGACGGCAGCTATCAGGTGACGCTCACGGTGACCGACAACTCCACTGCGACCGGGCAAGCCACGCAAACAGTCGTAGTGCCGGCAAACGACCCGAACGCGCCGCTGGCCGCTGATTCCTTCACACGGAGCGTGGCAATCGGACTGGGTGTCGCCGACACCGGCGGAGCCTGGGTCACCACCGGCGCAGCATCGAACTACTCGGTCGCAGGCGGCGTCGGCCGACTCGCAGCGGCTGCGGGATCTACCGTCAACGCGTATCTCCCCGATGTGTCGTCACTCAACACTGACGTGCTCGTCACGACGACCCTTCAGCAAGACGTGACCGGTTCCGGCGCTTACACCTCGCTGATCGGTCGCCGAGTCGGAACAGACGATTATCGAGCGCGCGTGAAGACTCTGTCAACCGGGGTGGTGCAACTGCAGCTCATGCACGGTGCCACCAGCCTGAAGACACAGAATGTCGCCGACCTCACCTACACGACCGGCAGCGCGTTGCAGCTGCGCGTTCAGGTGACGGGGTCGGCACCGACGACGATTCGAGCCAAGGTCTGGGCGCTCGGCGCTCCGGAACCGGCGGCGTGGCAGTCCACGGTGACAGATTCGACCGCCGCGATGCAGGCATCCGGTGCAGTCGGACTCGCCTTCTATCTGGGATCGACCGCGACGGCGCCCGTCACCGCCACGTTTGACAACTTGATCGTCACCCGAGCCAATTGATGCTGGCCGCACCTGCGAGTTCATCGTTTCGTTTCTGCAAAATTTGCACCGATAGCACCACAACAGAGGGGGTTGGGCGTGTCAACTGACCACCGAACAACGACCGACCTGAGGGTCGTAATTGCCGTCCTGACCTACCGGCGTCCTGCCGACCTCGAAGACCTCCTGCCGGAGCTGCTCGATCAGGTCGGCATGGTGCAGACGCCGGTGGAGATTGTCGTTGTGGACAACGACCCCGACGCCGGCGCTCGCGCTCTCGTTACGGAGACCCAGTGGCACGGCGCCAAACAGCCGGCATCGGACTGGCTTGCACCCGTCCGATACGTGCACGAACCGACCCCGGGTATCGCCTCGGCGCGTAACCGTGCGTTGCAGGAAGGTGGTGACGCAGACCTGCTCATCTTCATCGACGACGACGAACGGCCCAGCGGACACTGGCTCGTACAACTGATGGACACCTATTCGATCTACCGGCCCACGGCCGTCGTCGGTCCGGTTCTTTCTCAGTACGATATCGAGCCCGAACAGTGGATTCGCGCCGGCGGGTTCTTCGAACGCCGCCGTTTCACCACCGGCACCGAGGTGTCGCTCGCCGCGACGAACAATCTGCTGCTTGATCTGGCGCAGGTGCACAAGCTGGGGCTCAGCTTTGACGAACGGTTCGGGCTGTCGGGCGGGTCCGACTCGTTGTTCACCCGGCAGCTCCACGAACGCGGCGGGCAAATGATCTGGTGCGATGAAGCAATCGTCATCGATATCGTTCCGGCCGACCGCCTCACCCGGGAATGGGTGCTGCAGAGGGCATTTCGCATGGGGAACACCTGGAGTCGCATCAACCTCGACGGCACCGAAGATGGCAAGCGCCTGCTGGTGCGCCTTACATTGCAGGCGCGCGGCGCCGCGCGGGTCTGTGGCGGTGTCGTTCGTTACCTTGCCGGATCGCTCGTTGGTCAGGTTCCGCTGCGTGCCAGGGGACTGCGCACGGCCGCGCGTGGTGCCGGGATGCTGGCCGGCTCGGTGGGATCTGTGTACCACGAGTACAAGCGCGGCTAGCAGTGGCACCCTCGACGGGTCAGTTGCCGGGGGCGTGTGAACGCACTGCTCCGATGGCACGTCCATAGGCTTCGAGGTGGTCGACGGCGCCGAGGGTCCACTGGCGTTGCGAAAGATCGGGGGAAAGCGTGCTGAACGGACGCCGGGTGCGCGCGCACGCCTCGGCCAGTACGGGGGCCGATAGCGGCCCATCGTAGGTGAGTACCCAGTCATGACCGACTTCGTCGGCCAGTGCGGTGGACACCGTGTTCTTTGGTATCAACACCGGGCGGTCGAGCGATAGGGCAAGCAGAGCGGCACCGGAGTTGTGCATCTCGGTGTACGGCAACACGACCAGTTCGGCGGCACCGATGGCGTCGGCCAGCTCGGCATCGCTGGCGTGCCGGAGCAGGACCTCGATGCGCGGGTCGCCAGCCGCGGCGAGTTTCAGTCGCTGACCTGCCTCGCTTGATTGGGGGGAACCCACGATACGCAAGGACGGTGCTGCGGCAGGGATGGCGTTGAGGCGAGACATGTCGGCAGTTCCCGTGCCGAGGTGATGAAAGGCCTCAATCAACGCGTCTACGCCCTTGTACGGGCGAATCAGACCGAAGTAGAGCAGCCGGCCGGGCACAGGCGTGCCCGGCACCTGGGTCGAATACCAGTCCCGGTAATCGCCATGCAGGATCGTGCATTCCAACGCGCCTGGCGGTACCGGGGTGAAGGGATTGAGCCGAATCCACAGCGTCGTGCGCTGGTCGATCCGTCGAAGCAATTGTTGATCGCGTGAGGACGTCGACTCGTGGCTGCGCACGTTGTGCACCGTGCGCACTACCGCGGTTCGCCGCAGGCGCAGCCGCGCTAAAAACAGGCGGAACAGTATCCGTCTGGCCAGCGCTCGCCCCGGTGTCCGACCCTGCAGTAGGATTTCAGGCCAGTGCACGTGGAAGACGTCGTACCGGGCCAGGAGCGCCCGACGCCAGGTGAACCCGAGCACCTCCGCTGGCGGGCACAGGGACCGGCTCAGTTGCAGCAGGTATGGATTCGTTGTCGCACGACCCTCCGGAAACGACTGGAGGACCCGCACTATGACGACCGCGTCGATTCCGACGCGCGGGAACTACGGCGGGCCGCTTCAACGAGAGAGGTGCGGAGCACCCGCGTAGACGCGTCGCGTTTGGTCGTTCCAGGAGTCAGCTTGGCGGCACCGGTCACCGGAGCGAGGGGCCCGTAATATACCTCGGCGCGGCGTTCACGTACCTGGTTGAGAACGATGCCGAGAATGCGGGCATTCACCGCTTCCAGGGACTCCAGAGTGGTTGTCAGCTGTTGGCGCGTGGTCGCCTTGTAGCGGGCAACGACGATGGCCCCATCGGTGAGGTGAGACAGGCCCAGGGCGTCGGTTGCCGGCAGCAGCGGCGGCGAATCAACCACGATGAAGTCGTATTCCGACAGCAGGCGTTCCATCAGCGCCTTCATCGCCGCCGAGCCGAGGAGCTGCCCCGGGTTGGGGGGCACGGCTCCGGAGGGCAGCACGTCGAGGCCGTCCGACCAGCGCACGATGGCATCGTCAGGCCCGACATCGCCGAGCAGCACGGTAGTGAGGCCCACGTCGCCTTCCAAATCGCACAGTTCGGCGATTGAGGGGCGTCGCAGGTCGGCATCAATCAGCAGCACCCGCGACGACCGTTCCGCCATGGCGAGCGCCAGGTTGATGGCTGTCGTTGATTTGCCGTCGCGCGTGACCGCCGATGTGACGACAGTGCTGCGCGGCGGGCTGTCGACGTCGATGAATTCCAGATTGGCCCGTACCCGGCGGTACGCCTCGGCCAACGCGCTGTGCGGCATCACTCTCATCACCAGGCCTGCCGGATCGGTGCGCTTTTTGCGCCCGACCGTCCCGAGCAAGGGGGTGGCGGACACCCGGTTGAGATCCTTCTCCGTGCTCACCCGAGTGTCAAAGACCTCGCGGGCCAGGGCGTACACAACGCCGAGAACCAGCCCGAGCAACAACCCGGTGATGACGATCAACTGCGTGTTCGGCGCAGACGGGCTACCGGGGAGCTGGGCAGGAGAAACCGTCTTGACGGTGATCGATGGCAGGTTGTCTGGCCCCTTCGGGGCCAAATTCTCCACCGTGGTGGTCAGAGAAGTAGAGACAGCATCGGCGAGGTCAACGGACTGCTGCGCCGAGCGGCTGGTGACGGTGATGTTGATGAACACAGTGTTGAGGGGAGTGACCGCCGTGACGCGGGTGGCGAGGGCCTGGGAGGAAATATTCAAACCGAGCCTGCTGATCACCGGATCCAGAACCGTTGGAGTCGTGGCGAGTTGTGCGTAGGACTGCACGAGGTTTTGCGTGAAAGTTGACGTTTGCAGAAGCTCGCTGGTGGTTTCACCGCGATCGCTCGTGACGAAGACGCTGTTGGTCGCCTGGTACTCCGCGGGGATTGTGGCCGCATAGCCCCACGCCGCCGCGGCGCCGAGAAGACCGGTGATAAGGATGAGCAGCCACCGTCTCGTGACGGTCCTCAAGTACTCGATAGGTTCCACAGCAGTCTCCGTCCGGTTGCGCCCACCATACAATCAAGCTGATCAAAACTCACCTCCCAAAGCGAGGTGGGAGCATCCCCAGAAGGGGGCACACGGCAGGCTGGCCCGCTGCGAAGAACTAGGCTCGTGCCACTCCGACACGACCCAGTGCGGTCATATCCCGAAACCATTTGCCGAGCGCGAGCGCGAGATAGAGAGCATTGGCGACGAAGAGCAGGGCGTACAAGCCGAAGAAGGCCAGCGGAGCGCCGAGCAGCACAAAGGCCAGGCAGAGCACGCCGTAGTCCGTTGGAATACCGAGCAGGGACCGCAACACGGTGCGGGGAGCTGCGGGGAGTGCGGAGGTCGGCGCATGTTTGGCCTTGAGCAGGTCATTCAGAATCATCGCGAAAAATGACACGGCGGCGACGGCAGCAAAACCGATCGGCACGAGCAGCCACGCCGAATTCGTCAGGGGAAAGTGCATGAACACCGTGATGAGCACCGCAAGGTGCAGCGTGGAGATCTTAACGGAGTCAACGACATGGTCGAGCCACTCGCCAGAGGGCGACCCGCCACCGCGCAACCGTGCAACCTGGCCATCGGCCGAGTCGAAGGCATATCCAATGGCGAGCAAGAGCCACACGGCGACGCCGAGCCACCAACTGGGTTCACCGATTGCGATCAATCCGATGGCACAGAAGGTGAAAACGGCGCTGATTGCCGTGACGTTGTTCGGGGTGAGACCCATGCGAAACGCGCCAGCGGCGAGATAACGACCAACCCGGCGGTTCACGTAGACGGAATACGCTGGTGCTCCACGGGCGGCGGTCTTCTGTGCCGACGACAAACGCCGCACGGTGTCGAAGTATGTTTCGGTCGAAAGAGTGACCTGGGCGGGAGTGCTCGTCATGAGGGGATCCCCCCGGACGGTGCCGTTGAGGGGTGCCGACTCACGCTGTCGGGAAGACTCCACGTCGATACTCCGGCGCGACCATTGCTTTGGCGGTGCGTGCTGTAGCCCACGGCCACGCGCTTGGCGAGGCTTTCGTAGCTGGCCGCGACGCTGTCCCAGTTGTAGAGGTTGTCGGCACGTTCTTGGAGGGCCGCGGCCACCTCGGCGGCTCGCTCCGGGCTAGCCTCGGCATCTTCGATGAGGGTGCTGAGGGCGCCAGCCTCCGAGAAGAAGGCACCATTGGTGCCGAGCACCTCACGATTGAACACGACGTCCCAGGCGATGACGTTGGTGCCGGCGCCCATCGCGCGCAAGAGCGAGGGATTGGTTCCTCCCACTGAGTGGCCGTGCAGGTAAGTATTCGCGTGCGCGTAGAGCTGATCGAGCTGCTCCTGGTCCCACACGCTTCCGAGCATACGAATGCGAGGATCGGCGGCGGCCAGATCGCTGATGCGGGTGGTGTGATCGGCCGCGTAAGGCGCCGATCCGACGACGACGAGCGGCAGTCGTGCCCCGCTCGAGCTGTACCCCTCGACGATGACGTCGACGTGGTTCTCTGGCTCGAAGCGAGCGACGACGAGGTGGTAACCGCCGGGACGGAGCCCAAGTTCACTGAGGCGATCGGTGGGGGTGTCGTGCAAAATGCGGGTGCCGTAGGAAATCAGCTCGGTCGGAATCGAAAACTCGTCCCGATAGTAGTCGACGATGCCCTGCGCATCGGCGATGAGGGCATCCGCTTCGCGAACCGATGCTTCCTCGGCCCACCGGTAGTACCGTCGACCCGCTCCTCCCCACTTATCGCGCTTCCATTCGAGTCCGTCGACGTGTACAACGGTGGGAATTCCGCGCAGGCGCAATAAGGGTACGAAGGGGGCGTTGGCGGCGTTGAACACAAACGCGACATCGGCGGGGCGGTGCAGAGTCGCGTGCAGCACCGATAGCCCGGTGTGGCTCAGAGTCTCGAGAACCTTGTGTCGCAGCGACGGCAGTTCGACGAGTTTCATGCCCAGGTATTTCGGCGGCACCGGCTGGTCCGCGCGGCGACAATAGACCGTCACATCGTGGCCGCGGTCAACGAGCCGTCGCCCAATTTCTTCTACGGCGGTTTCAAAGCCGCCGTAGGCGGCGGGTACTCCGCGGGTACCGATCATTGCGATGCGCATACGCCGATGGCTGGTGTGCGCACTCTGGTTCGTCCCCGCGGTCATGTCAATATGCCCCTACTGGTTGGATGACGGTCTTGAAGGTGCGCCAGATGATCATCAGGTCACCGGCGAGCGACCAGTTCTCGACGTAGTACAAATCGAGCCGCACGCTGTCTTCCCAGCTGAGATTGGACCGTCCGTTGACCTGCCACATGCCGGTCAGGCCGGGCTTAATGTACAGCCGGCGGTGCACGTGGGTTTCGTAGACCTGAACTTCTTCCGGCAGCGGCGGGCGCGGTCCGACCAAACTCATCTCGCCGACGAGAATGTTCCATAACTGGGGCAGTTCGTCGAGCGAGTACTTGCGCAGCACCCGGCCTATTGTGGTGATCCGAGGGTCATTGCGAATCTTGAACAGCACTCCAGAGGCCTCGTTCTGGTCGAGCAGGCCGGCCAGATCGTCTTCCGCGGTCTGGACCATGGAACGAAACTTGATCATGCGGAATGTCTGCCCGTTGCGGCCACACCGTTCCTGGCGAAACAGCACTGGGCCGGGACTGTCGAGTTTGATGAGCACGGCGATCACGGCGAGCACAGGTAGCAAAAACAAAAGCGCGAGTGACGTGGTGACGATGTCCAGGGTGCGCTTGAGGGCGTGCCGCCCGCCTTCGAACCGGGGAATTTCGACATGGATCAGCGGGAGGCCTTCAACCGGACGGAAGTGGATTCGCGGGCCAGCGACATCCGTCAGGCGGCTGGACAGAACGAGCTCCGCCGATGTTCCCTCGAGGTCCCAGCCGAGGTTGCGTATGTAGGAGCTGCCGCCGCTGGGCTGCCCGGCCACGATGACCGTGTCGACGTCCATGGCAGCGGCCGCGCCGGCGACATGTTCGAAATCAGACACGATCGGCACCATGCGTTCGCCCGCTGAGATCTCGTCGCCGACGCCGTCTTCCAAAGCGGCGCCGACGATGTAATACGCAGCGCCGGAATTGGTGTCGATTTGACTGACGACGTATTCCACGTCGTCACGGTTGCCGACGACGATCACGCGAGAAAGGTAGTGGCCGAACTTGCGCTGGTGCAGCAGCCATTTGCGCCACAGCCACCGTTCCAGAAGGAGCGCGACAATGCCGAGGGGAAGCGCCAGAACAAAGTAGAGCCGGGCGATGTCGATGTGAAAGATCAGAAAGGCGATGGCAAGCATGCCGAAGTTCACGGCGCTGGCGTTGACGACTTGCTTGTATTCGCTCGCTCCGACACCGACGACCCGAGAGTCCCTGGTGTGGAAGAGTTCGAGTGTTACGAGCCACGTCACCACGATCAGCAGCGACACGAGCCAGTAGTTGGCGTTGAACGATCCCGATGCAGCCGGAATGTCGTCCGCGCCGAACCTGAGCACCAGGGCAAGGCCGACCGCGAGGACAATGACGGCGATATCGGTCAGTCTCAGCCGGCTGCGGTAGAGCCGCGCCCAAACCAGCCCGGAGGAGGGGGTATCGACGGGGATATCGGCAGGTGTCGACAGCGTCTGGTCAACGAGACGAAGTTTGGGGGCGGGGTGGGCCCGGGTGAAGGACGCGGCCGAATCTGACTCACTCATGCGTCTTTTCCCCTAGGTTCGAACATGAAATCGGTGCCAGGTGGAGCCGGTGAAGCGCTGTGGAGCAAACTCGTGCGAAAGTGATTCTGACGGTGGATCGGCGGGTTGGGGAGGATGTCACGTTTTCATTCCCTGCATTCGGGTCACAGGAACAGGTGGTCATTGTGACAAAGTGACGATGCTGGCACTTGTCGGTGGATGGAGCGGGCGAGAGAAGCTGATTCTTTCTCAGCAACTTACTGGCAGACACTACCCCGATTCGAGTCGCCTGCGCTGTAACCTCTACAGGGGACAAAATCTGCTGAGTCGGTAATTTTGGATGGGCCGGTGGGCCCGACGAACCGCCACTGGCGTTTTCCCGCCCGAGATTCCGGGTAATAGGCAGGCTCTCAGCGTGGGCCCGGCTTTCGGCCGGAACGCGCGTGTGCCCGATATTGGGGGTCCTAGGCTGGTCGGAGTGCATCGACTGCTGGGAAGAGTTCACATGAACGTAAGAATTGCGAAATTTGCCGTTATTGACGGACATAACGACCTCGCCTGGGCTTGCCGCGAACATCGTGACTATTCAGTTTTGGGGTTGGACTGCGAGCAGGACTCGGCGCGCAGTGCGTTGCAAACGGATATTCCCAAGTTGCGCCGAGGGGGAGTGCAGGGTCAGTTTTGGTCGGTGTGGGTGCATACCGACCTTGAGGGCACGGATTCGGTGCAGGCGACGCTTGAGCAGATCGATTTCATTCACCGTCTCATTGCGGCCTATCCCGATGATTTTGAGCGAGCCCTGACCGCCGACGACGTCGAGCGCGCCCGGGAAGGGGGAAGAATCGCATCACTCCTCGGGGTCGAGGGCGGCAACCAGATGAATAACTCGCTGGCGGTGCTCCGCGAGTACGCTCGCTTGGGCGTGCGCTATATGACGCTGACCTGGAACTCGTCGACGGACTGGGCTGACGCGGCTGTCGGCGACGTGACCCACAATGGCGTCAATGAGCGGGGCCGGGGTGTCATCGCCGAGATGAACCGGATCGGCATGATCGTCGACCTTTCGCATGTCTCCGCCGCGACCATGCAGGATTCCCTCGACGCCACCACACTGCCCCTGCTCTTCAGCCACTCCTCATGTTTTGCCCTGAATCCGCACCCGCGCAACGTGCCGGATGCGATTCTCATTCAGCTCGCCGCCAACGACGGTGTGCAGATGATCACCTTCGTTCCGGCCTTCATCTCGGCCGACTATCGACGCTGGGAAGATGGCGGTTGCGTTGGCGACAAGCCGGTCGTGACAGTGGCGCACGTTGCCGATCACGTGGAGCACGCCCGCAGTATGGCCGGTGTCGATCACATCGGTCTGGGCGGCGACTTCGACGGCTGTGCCGATATGCCGGTCGGCCTGGCAAACGTGTCAGATTACCCGAACCTCTTCGCCGAGCTGGAACGCCGGGGCTGGAGCGACGCAGACCTCGCAAAGCTCGGTCACCAGAACGTGCTGCGCGTGTTGCGTGCGAATGATCCGGCCTACCGCGCATTCATCGCGTAGCCATTCGGCGTTGCACTGCTGAATAGCCATGGTCCAGTGGGTGTATCCATGGTCGTAGATGGTCGCGAAACGCGGCCTCTGACGACGGATCAGTACCAGGAACGCGACCAGACGGGTCGGGGGAGTACCCGTCATGTCGTGGAAATCGCCTCTTCTTCCTGTGTAGACGGTGTTGCCGTCGCAGGCCAGTTCCCGTGCGGTGGGACCACCGGAGCTGCCGCTCCGGTGGTGATGACGATGGCGCTCATGCGAGACCGCCGTTGGTGAAGATGACCTGGCCATTGATCCAACGGGCGGGGCCGGCGAGAAAGGCGACCGTCTCGGCGATGTTATCCGGCTGGCCGAGTCGCTCCAGGGGAACCGCACGTGAGAGTCCCGCGACAGTGGCCTCGTCCTTGCCGTCGAGGAAGAGCGCGGTCGCGGTGGGCCCGGGAGCGACAGTGTTGACGGTTACGTCCTTGCCGCGCAGTTCGCGGGCGAGGATGAGCGTGATGCTTTCGACGGCGGCCTTGCTAGCGACATATGCGCCGTATGACGGGAATTCGGTGCGGGTGACCGACGTGGAGAAGTTGATGATGGCACCACCGGGACGCACCCGGCGTGCCGCTTGCTGCGAGACGACGAACGTTCCGCGAATATTGGTCCGGTGCATTCTGTCCAAATCGTCAAGATTCAGGGTCGCGATAGGCGAAAGGATCATGACGCCCGCCGTATTCACGACGACATCGATCCCGCCGAACTCGGCCTCCACCGTCTCGAACGCGGTCGACATTGACTCCTCGTCGGCAACATCCCCACCAACGGCGATCGTCTGGTCTCCCGCTGCCAGGATCGCGGCGACCGCGGCGTCGGCTTTGGCCTGGTTGCCGGAATAGTGCACGCCGACGGCGGCACCGTCTTTCGCGAGTCGTTCGGCGACGGCCCGGCCGATACCGCCAGAGCCGCCGGTGACGAGAGCCACCCGAGTTCTGGCGTTGAAGTCGGGCACGATGCTTGCAGTCATGTGGTTTTCCTTCGTTTCTTGATTGTGGGATCCTCGTTCAGGCGCACCGAATACCACCCCGGGTGAGTGAGGCGAAGAATATGACGTCAACGGGTCAGCGCTGGCCGGACTGGATGCGTCCCAGCCACTCGTCCAGAAGCCCCGCTTCGCGATCCGTGAATAAGTCGCCCGGCGCGGTTGGAACTGCGCTTCGCAGGGTGATCGCCGCGGCGCGCTTCGCTTCGTTCACGTCGGGCGTCCGACGAGAATCCGCAGGCTCGAACTGAAAATGATATCGCGCATCAGCGTTGACAAGGCCCGGTCCGGGTAGAGCGCGGGGTGCAGAACGAGGGCCAGGGCGACCCCGGTGTTTGGTGCACGTGATGTGGTTGGAGTTGACGCCGCTTGCGATTGGCCAGCTGCGGGTAGGTCCAATTCCTATTCCGGATCGATCTCGGGGTTGATGAAGAAATTGTCGCGAAAAAGTCCTGTTTGGTCGTATCGTCGCTTGAGCTCGCGGAGCCGCTTCAGATGCGCTGGCGGGAACGCCCGCGCCAAGCTGTCCGGGCCGGTGTCGGATTCGAAGCTCAGGTACATCCCCTCGAAACGCGGCTGAAGGCGCGCCCACCAGAGATCGATCCCGGAGTGTGGTGATCCGAACGCGACGAGGGAAAAGTTTGCCTCTCGCCAGCCGTATGCGGTCTCGTCAGCGCCGATATCGGCGACCGCTCCTCCGACTGAACGAATAGTGAAAAAGTGGGAGGCGCCCGATTCCAGGAGCGCCTCGATCTCTGCGGAGATTTCCGAATCAAGGTGTCGCGCGAATGCGGAGTGCGCATGCGGCTCACCGGATCCTTGTTGGGTTGAGGCGTCGTCGAAGAACGCTCCCATGACATCTTCGTAGCTTCTGAGGGATACCGATTGTTGGGCGATCCGGTCCACCCGCAAGATGGGCTGCAGTCGTTCGACGACTGTGCCTGGTTGATCCGAGTCGACAACGATTGTCGCCAATACGTAGGTGAGTTCGCCTGGCCTCGTCGCACCGATCAGGACTGTCGCACTGACAGATCGAGCGGATGCCTCAACCGCGGCTCCCCAACGCTCAATGAAGGTTGCAACGTTCGAGACGGCGAAGGTTAGTTGCGCGAAGCCGATCCGACCAACTGGATTAGCTTCGAACTCGAAAGTCACCGCAACGCCGAAGTTGGCGCCGGCTCCGCGCATAGCCCAGAACAGATCGGGGTTTTCGACGGCGCTGGCATGCACGAGTTGACCGTCAGCGGTGACAACGTCTACGGATCGGATGTGGTCGATAGTCAGCCCGTGTTCACGGGCAAACCAGCCGATCCCTCCAGCGGTGGCAAGACCGCCGACACCCACCCCGCCGTAGTCTCCGCTGGTGATTGCCAAGCCGAATGGGGTGAGGACTCGGGCGACGTCAATCCAACGGGCGCCGGGGCCGATGCTGACACGGCGGCCGCCTAGCGGCTCGATATGGTTGATGGCACTGACATCGATGACCAGTCCACCGTGGTTTAGCGACCTGCCCGACAGCCCATGTCCAGCGCTAAAGATTCCGAGGGGAACGTTCCGATGAGCGTCAGCGAAGCGAACGGCGTCCTGCGTTTCTTCGGCGGTCTGCGGACGTAGAACGAGCCCGGGAAGTCCGCTGCGGAGGTAGCTGGCCGTGTAGCGGCTATAGCCGGCATCCCCAGGCTCGACAGAACGACCGGCAAGCGATGCGGGCACTCCGTCGTAATCGATGCCCGGACGGCGCTGTGCCTGGGCTGCGCGCGTTCGACCGGGGCCGTGATTCGTCACTTGCTCGACCCCCTGGCCTCATCGACCCGCGCGCGGACCACGGGAACGACTCGACTCGCGAAGCGGTGGATGAGAGTCGGGTCATCGGCCCCCAGCAGGATGAATACGCTCACACCGTCCTCTAGCGCCAGCCGCACAAGATCATCTGCGGTCTCCTCTGCCGTGACATTGAGCAGACGAGTGATCTGGCCCGGGTCCCGACCTGAGGCAATCGCAGCCTCATCGATGATCGCGTTGCCTCGGGCGTAATCGCCAGGCTGAAGTACTGGCAAGCCGGGTAGCCACCCATCCGCCTTTCGGCCGATCAGGCGTTGCATGCGGGGCTTGTATGCGCCAAGCCAGATCGGAATGTCGTGGGCAGGACTTGGACCTCTCTGCACACCCGTCACGGCATGGAACTTCCCGCCAGCGCTCAACGGCGCGCCGTCGGCGGTGTCCCACAGCCCGCGGATGATGTCGAGGGCCTCTTCCAGCGCAGCGATCCCGTCACCAACAGAGAGTTTCCGGCCTCCCATGGACTCGACGGCGTCCCAGAAATAGCCCGCCCCGAGACCGAGCGCTACCCTGCCGTCGCTGAGCAGGTCCAGGCTCGCGGCTGCGCGAGCGAGCACGGACGGCGGGCGCAGCGCCAAATTCAGCACATTTCCGGACAGGTGAATCCGGCTGGTCTGCGCGGCGACCCAGGTCAGGAGGGTCCATGTGTCATGGAAGGCGGCTTGGTATGGATGGTCCTGGAATGTGACCAAATCCAGTCCGGCGCTCTCGCTTGCTTGAGCAAGCTCGACAGCACGGCGCGGAGGCGCATTGATGGGAGTGACGAAGGAACCGAATCGGAGGGTGTGACCATAGTCGGGCATACGTCCAGCCTTCCTGACCAGTCGCAGCATGAACAGCGGGCGGTAACTCGGTTATGATCAGTAAGTGACTGACACGGATCTGGCCGAATGGCACCGAATCGATGACGACGCCTGCCGCCAAGCGGCGCGGGTGCTTGAGATCGTCGGCAAGCGCTGGTCAGGCGGGATACTGCTTGCGATCGCACGCGGAGCAGAAAGATTCAGCGAAATCACCGTGACTGTCCGTGACTTGTCCGGTCGAATGCTCGCCGTACGCCTTCGCGAACTCGAAGAGGCAGGTCTCGTCGACCGCGTGATCATCCCGACGATGCCCGTGGGTGTCCGCTATCGTCTGACCGATCGAGGGCGAGACCTGCTCTCGTCCCTGCAGCCCCTTGCCGGATACACGCACCGGTGGGCATAGGCGCGCACGTGTCACGACCGTCGTCTGGAGTGGCGGCGGGAGACAGAGCCCACCGCCGGCGCATAAAAAAGGCCACTCCCCAGTGTTTCCTAGGGAGTGGCGGTGGTGGCCCCGACCGGCGTCGATCCGGTGACCTTTCGAGTTTCAGTCGAACGCTCTACCAACTGAGCTACAGGGCCCCAAAGAGGCGCTCAAGCGCTCCTTCTAAGGAAAAAAGCCCTTCCTTTCGAAAGGGCTATTGCCTTTGCGACCCTGACCGGACTTGAACCGGCGACCTCCGCCGTGACAGGGCGGCGCGCTAACCAACTGCGCTACAGGGCCTCGTTGTGAAACTGTGATTCTGTGTGCGAGGCACTTGATAAGACTATTCTATTTTTTTGCTACTTTGTGCACGTGCTGTTCGCGTAGCCCCAACGGGATTCGAACCCGTGTTAACGCCGTGAAAGGGCGCCGTCCTAGGCCACTAAACGATGGGGCCGTGAGCCATAACTTTCATGGCTGCCGAAGAGTAAGCATACGGACTTGTGGCGCGAAGGCCAAATCGGCGCGCGCAACATCCGCTGGACTGACGACCATTTTGCGTCGCTACTTCCGGCCGCGCCTGCAAATGGGCGGGTTAGCGGGCCGATCACGGGTTAGATTCACCTGTATGGCTGGGTGAATCATGCCCGCCTTGTTACTCTGAAGAATCTGCTGCGGCGCATTTTGCGACTGCACAAGCCTGTTGGGAAACAATGATTCGTACTAGAACCGTGATCGGCCGTGGGACTGACAGGCCCGCCCGCCGCTTGCGTGCGCCCAATCGGTGGCCCCGACGCACCCTGGCGTTGACCAGCCTCATGGCAGCTATGACCCTTCTGGTCACTCTCGTGAGCCCGGGCGTCCCCGCCAACGCCGTCGACTACCCGTCATGGCAAGATTTGCAGAACGCCAAGGCGAACACCGCCTCGGCCGCGGCGCAGGTAACCGCTATCGAGAATCTCATTGCCGGTCTGCAGGTGCAGGTGCAAGAGACTCAGGCCGCCGCCGAGAAGAGTGCCAACGAACTTGAGGTTGCCCAGCAAGAGTTCGACGATGCCACTCGCCGCGCCGCTGACATTCAGATGCAGGCGGATGCCAGCAAGGCCACCGCGGAGGCCGCCACCAAGCAGGCGGGCCAGCTGGCGGCCCAGCTCTATCGCACCGGTGGCACCGATCTCAGCGTGAACCTGTTTCTCGAAGGTCAGGGTGACGGGGCAGACGCCGACCTGCTGCTGGCAAAACTGGGCAACATGAGCAAGCTGGTGGAGCGCAGCTCCGATGTGTACGACGAGGCGCAGTCCGCAACCAACAGCGCGCAGTCCCTCGGGGACCAGGCCAAGGTCGCTCAATCCGAACGCGAAACCCTGCGTGTCGCCGCCGAGGCTGCGTTGGCCGCTGCCCAGGCGGCGGCCGAGGCCGCAGCCAACGCCCTCGCTGAATCCGAAGCCAAGAGTGTCGAACTGGAGCAGCAGCTGCAGTTCATGCGCGATGCCCAGGCAACGACCACGGCCGGGTACGAGGCGGGTGTCGCCGAACGCGCGCGTCTCGAGGCCATTCGCGTCGCGGCTGAAGCCGCAGCAGCGCGGGCAGCCGCTGCTGCCGCTGCCGCCGCTTCTGCAAGCAGCGGTGGCTCCGGTGGCTCGGTGAGCACGACCGGCTGGGCCGTTCCGGCCAACGGGCGAATCACCGGCGGCTACGGACCCCGATCGGTCATCTGCAGCGGGGGTGGCCAGTGCAGCGGCAGCTTCCACTACGCCACCGATATCGGCACCGGCTGTGGCGCGCCCATCTACGCCGCCAACGCCGGCGTCGTGACCTGGGCTGGACGCCTCGGAACCTACGGTAACTTCGTGAAAATCAGCCACGGTGGCAACGTTTCGACGGGTTATGCCCACATTCGGAACGGCGGCTACAACGTGCGCGCTGGACAGTCGGTCTCGGCCGGACAGGTCATCGCCTATTCCGGAGACACCGGGGCCGCCAATGGCTGCCATCTGCACTATGAAGTGTGGATTGGTGGGAACCGCATCAATCCTGCTCCATTCATGGCCGACCGGGGAGCAGCACTTGGCTAAGTCCACCACCACGGCACACGGTCCGACCGCACCCTCGCGGGTGCGTACCGCGTCGAAACGGCTGCTCTCCGCCGTAGCGATCGGAACGGTTTCAGCGGTCACAGCATCCGTTGCTGCTGCCGGCGGAGCGGCCTTCGCGGCCCCCGACTATCCGAGCTGGAACGACGTCGAAAAGGCCAAGCAGAACGAGTCGACCAAAAAGGCCGAGATCGCGACTCTCGGCGAATTGCTGGACGGCCTCGCGGCCCAGGCGGCCACAGCCGTGACCACCGCGCAGATCGCGGCCGAGGCCTACCGTGTGACACAAGATGCCTTGGAAAGCGCGACGTCTCGAGAAACCAGCCTGAGCGAGCAAGCTGCCGCGGCGGAAGCCACCGCCGCGACGTCGAAGATGCGCGCCGGTTTGATCGCCGCGCACCTCGCCAAATCCGGCGCCAATGGCCTGTCACTCAACCTGTTCCTGAACGGCAACAGTGCCGACGATCTGCTGAGCCAGCTAGGCACAGCCAGCAAGCTCAGCGAACAATCTGAGCAGATCTATACCGAGGCCGTGCAAGACAAGAACGCTGCGGAGTCCCTCGGGGAGCAGGCCGCGTCGGCGACCGCGGAGCGCGAGCGTCTCACCGAAGAGTCCAAGACCACCTTCGAGGCGGCCGCCGCCAGTTCCACGGCCGCGCAGAACGCGTATGACACCCAGCAGCGCAAGTCGAGCGAACTATTCGAACAGCTCGCCCTGCTCAAGGACACCACGGCGGAAGCCGAACGCAGCTTTCAGGCCGGCAAGGATGCGGCCGCTGCGGCCGCCGCGTTCGCAAAAGCGCAGGCATCCGCTGCTGCGATAGCGGATGCCGCGGCGGCTAAAGCCGCGCGCAAGGCTGCTGCCGCCGGGGGCTCTGGTTCCGGTTCGGTGATGCCGGTCTCGCCTGCAGCTCCGGCCGCGCCCTCAGCATCGGCGATACCGGCAGCACCGGCACCGGCCTCACCGGCACCGGCCGCACCGGCCCCAGCAGCGCCGGCACCCGCACCGGTGCCGGCGCCCAACACGAGTGTCGTCGATACCGCGCTCGCGTTCGCCCGCGCACAGCTCGGCGACCGGTACGTCTTCGGAGGTTCCGGACCCGACGCATGGGACTGCTCCGGTCTCACCAAGGCCTCCTACGCGGCGGCCGGCGTGTACATCGGCACCCACTCGGCGACGAATCAATACAACACGATGGCTCAGCAGGGCAAGCTGGTCTCGCTCGCCCAGGTGCAGGTGGGCGATCTGCTGTTCTGGGGCAGCCCCGGCAACTACTACCATGTGGCGATCTACGTGGGCAACGGTCAGATTCTCGAAGCACCCAACCCCTCATCACGCGTGCGGGTGCACAGCATCTGGTCATCCTGGGCCGTCGCGCCGTATGTGGGACGTCCGGCCGCTTAACCTGGAACGGGCTTCTTTCGCTGGAATACCAGCGAAAGAAGCCCGTTCTCGGTTGAGGCTAGTGGCCCTCTTCGGCCAGCTTCGCAATTCCGTCGACCACGATCTGGTCGGCTTCGGCGGCATCGCCCCAGCCTTCGGTCTTGACCCACTTGCCCGGCTCAAGGTCCTTGTAGTGCTCGAAGAAGTGCTCGATTTCCTTGCGCGTGTACTCCGGAATGTCGAGGACATCCTGAATGTGATCCCAGCGAGGGTCGCCGGCCGGAACGGCGATGACCTTGGCGTCTGAGCCGCCGTCGTCGGTCATGTTGAACACGCCGACAGGACGCACGGAGACGCCCACGCCCGGGAAGAGCGGGTAATCCAGCAGCACGAGAACGTCAACGGGGTCGCCGTCCAGCCCGAGGGTGTTCTCGAAGAAGCCGTAGTCGGTGGGGTACATGAAGCTCGTGTAGAGCACACGGTCGAGGTATACCCGACCGGTTTCGTGGTCTACCTCATATTTATTGCGGCTCCCGCGGGGGATTTCGATGACTGCGTCGTATTCGGCCATGGCCTTGTTTCTCCCTTGATCTAAGTCTGCGGATAACGTTACTGGATGGAGTCAACCCGCCGCCCGCGCCTCACGCCGGCCATCGCCGACATTCGTCGCGCCGTGCGCGCGCTGTTACCGGCCGAGGGGCTCGTGCTGGTCGGGCTGAGCGGCGGCGCCGATTCGCTCGCGCTCGCCGCAGCGACCGCCTTTGAGGCCGGGCGGGTCGGCATTCGTGCCGGAGCGGTCATCGTCGATCACAACCTGCAAAGCGGGTCAGCGGATGTGGCGGCGTCGGCAGCCGAGACCGCTCACCGGCTCGGACTCGACCCCGTGCTCGTGCTGGGTGTGACCGTCGGCGCCGACGGAACCGGGCCGGAGGCGGCGGCGCGCACTCAACGCTATGTGGCGTTCAACGATGCTCTCGAGCAAACCGGGGCGAGCGGCGTGCTGCTAGGGCACACCCTCGACGATCAGGCCGAAACCGTGCTGCTCGGTCTCGCTCGCGGCTCCGGACCGACGAGTCTGCGCGGCATGGCGGTGCGAACCGGGCCGATTCTGCGACCGTTGTTGGGCATCCGACGTGCGACCACCCGGCAATTCTGCGTTGACGCGGGTCTCGAACCGTGGACGGACCCCCAGAATTTCGACCCGCAGTACACCCGGGTGCGCGTACGGGAAACCGTGTTGCCGATGCTTGAGAAGGAACTCGGGCCCGGTGTCGGGGTGGCGCTCGCCCGCACCGCAACGGCACTCCGGGAGGATTCAGACGCCCTGGACCAGCTCGCGCGCACGGCGCTGCACTCACACTGGGCCAACGGTCAGGTCACGGCGGCCGTGCTTGCGGCACAACCGGCGGCGGTACGGCAGCGCGTGATTCGTTTCGGCGTGGAAGAAGAGTGTGGAGTGTCGCTGAATCGAGTTCAGACCCTGGCCGTGGCGGCGCTCGTGACGGATTGGCACGGACAGGGAGCGCTCAGCCTGCCAGGTATTAGAGTTGTACGGCAGGAAGGGATTTTAACCTTCTCAACACTTGCACCCACTTGACACAAAGGAATGCTCTTTCCACATGGAACCTCGCGACATTGACGGCGACCTCACCGAGATCCTGATCAGCGAGGAGCAGATTCGAGCTCGACTGGCCGAGATGTCACGCCAAATCGAAATCGACTATGCGGGCACCGATCTCTTGCTGGTCGGTGTGCTCAAGGGCGCGGTTATGGTTATGGCCGATTTGGCCCGCGAACTGCATCACCCGGCCACGATGGACTGGATGGCCGTCAGCTCCTACGGCTCCGGCACGCAGTCGAGTGGCGTCGTGCGAATCCTGAAAGACCTTGACACCGACCTCTCCGGTCGCAACGTGCTCATCGTTGAGGACATCATCGACTCCGGCCTGACCCTGTCGTGGCTGCTGGCGAACCTGAAAACTCGCGGTCCGGCATCCATTGAAATCTGCGCGCTGCTGCGCAAGCCGGATGCCGCGCGCGTCGACATTGACGTGAAATATGTCGGATTCAACATTCCGAACAAATTCGTGGTCGGCTACGGCCTCGACTACGACGAGAAGTACCGCAACCTGCGCTCGGTCGGTATTCTGGCCCCGCACGTCTACTCCACCGTCGCGCCAACCGCTCCGTAGTTGCAGCGCACATACCAGCGCCAAGTTTTCCTTTGGGCGAACACACGGCATTCCCATGTAATCGAGCGCTAGCCTGAGGTCACCATGAACGTCAAGAAGCTACTCCGCGGCCCGATTCTGTACATTCTGCTCGCCGTCATCGCTGTCTGGGTGGGGTCAAGCCTCATTACCATGTCCGGATTCCGCGAGGTGAGCACGCAAGAAGGGCTCTCCTACCTGAAATCGGGCAACGTCGCCGAGGCGACGATTGTCGACGGCGAACAACGCGTCGACCTCACGCTGACCAAGGCGAGCGGCGACCTCGGCACGCAGGTGCAGTTCTATTACGTCGCCCCGCGTGGCGAAGAGATCATCGCTGCCGTGACCGCGGCGAACCCCAAGGATGGTTTCACCGACGAGGTGCCCCAGCCCAACTGGGTGCTCTCCGTTCTCAGCTTTCTGCTGCCGGTTCTGCTGATCGGTGCCTTCTTCTGGCTCATGATCTCGATGCAGGGTGGTGGCAGCAAGGTTATGAAGTTTGGCAAGTCCAAGGCCAAGCTCGTCTCCAAGGAGAGCCCGCAGGTCACCTTCGCTGATGTCGCCGGGGCCGATGAGGCCATCGAAGAGCTCGAAGAAATCAAGGACTTTCTTAAGGAGCCCGCCAAATTCCAGGCGGTCGGCGCACGCATCCCCAAGGGTGTGCTGCTGTACGGCCCTCCCGGAACCGGTAAAACCCTGCTTGCCCGCGCGGTAGCGGGGGAGGCCAACGTCCCCTTCTATGCGATCAGCGGCTCGGACTTCGTCGAAATGTTCGTCGGCGTCGGTGCCAGCCGTGTGCGTGACCTGTTCAGCCAGGCCAAGGAAAACGCGCCCGCCATCATCTTCATCGACGAGATCGACGCCGTCGGCCGTCACCGTGGTGCCGGAATGGGCGGCGGGCACGATGAACGCGAGCAGACCCTCAACCAGCTGCTGGTCGAGATGGACGGCTTCGATGTGAAGGCCAACGTCATTCTCATCGCCGCCACCAACCGTCCGGACATTCTCGACCCGGCACTGCTGCGCCCCGGCCGGTTCGACCGTCAAATCGGCGTTGACGCCCCCGACATGCTTGGTCGGAAGCGCATCCTCGAGGTGCACTCCAAGGGCAAGCCGATGGCGGAGGGCGTTGACCTGGAAGTTCTCGCCCGCAAGACGCCCGGCTTCACCGGCGCCGACCTGGCCAACGTTCTCAACGAAGCCGCCCTGCTGACCGCTCGGTCCAACGCCCAGCTCATCGACAACCGTGCCCTCGATGAGGCTGTCGACCGGGTCATGGCCGGGCCGCAGCGCCGCACCCGTGTGATGCGCGACAAGGAAAAGCTCATCACGGCGTACCACGAGGGCGGCCACGCCCTCGTCGCCACCGCGATGAACTTCACCGACCCGGTCACTAAAATCACCATCCTGCCGCGCGGTCGAGCCCTCGGTTACACGATGGTCATGCCCCTTGAAGACCGCTACTCGGTCACACGCAACGAACTACTCGACCAACTGGCCTACGCCATGGGCGGACGCGTCGCCGAAGAGATCATCTTCCACGACCCGACAAGCGGCGCTTCCAACGACATCGAGAAGGCCACGGCGACCGCTCGCAAAATGGTGACCGAATTCGGCATGAGCGCTGTCGTTGGTCCGCTCAAACTCGGACAAGGCTCTGGCGAAGTTTTTCTCGGACGCGACATGGGCCACCAGCGCGACTACTCCGAACGGGTTGCCGAGAGCGTCGACCGCGAGGTGCGCCAGCTGCTCGAAGACGCCCACGACGAGGCCTACGAGGTGTTGATCAAGAACCGCGTGATTCTCGACAACCTCGCGACCGCGCTGCTGGAGCATGAAACCCTCGATCAGCACGCCCTCGCCGAGATCTTCGCCAACGTCGAGAAGCTGCCGCCGCGACCGCAATGGCTCTCGAGCGACAAGCGACCGGTATCTGACGTGCCGCCGATCGCGATGCCAGCACCGAAGGCTCCCATTGACGGCACCGCCGCTGACGGGGGCATCTCCAGCGGCGACGCCGCCCCCGCAAAACCGAAGCGTGCGCCGGCTCGCAACCCCCGCCCTGCAACCGCCTAGGCGCCCGTGGCAGTGGACAGGGCGCGGATCGAGGTGGCCGTCTCGGAGATTCTCGCTGCAATCGGTGAGGATCCAGAGCGGGTCGGTCTGGAAAGCACCCCGAGACGGGTAGCGGATGCCTACGCAGAGTTCTTCGCTGGCCTCGACCAAAACCCGCAAGACCTGCTGCAGGACTTCATTCCAGTCGGCGACAGCACCGGCGAACTCGTACTGCTGCGCGATATCGCCTTTCGCTCGATCTGTGAACACCACCTGTTGCCCTTTCTCGGTATCGCTCATGTGGCATATCTGCCGCGGGACCGGGTAGTCGGCCTCGGGCGGCTGCCCGCCGTGGTGGAGGCCATCGCCGCGCGGCCACAGCTGCAGGAACGACTCACGGAGGAGATCGCCGACGCCCTGCACGAAGGCCTCGACCCGCGCGGTGTGCTCGTCGTGCTCGATGCCGTGCACGGCTGCGTCGGCACCCGTGGCCCACGCCAAAGCGCGAGTTCGACCGTGACCATGGCCTCGCGGGGGGCGCTGACCGAACCGACCGCTCGCGCCGAGATCATCGCGCTGATTGCGGCCGGCGGGTGACTCTCATCATGGGCGTGCTCAACGTCACACCCGACTCCTTTAGCGACGGTGGACGGTGGGCATCAACGGATGCCGCCATCGAGCACGGCCTGCTGCTGCACGCTCAGGGCGCGGACCTCATCGACGTGGGCGGCGAATCGACCCGCCCAGGAGCCACCCGTGTCGCACCTGAACAAGAACAGCGCCGCATTCTCCCTGTGGTCGCCGAGCTCGCCCGGCAGGGCCTGCGCTTGAGTATCGACACGCTCAACGCTGCGACGGCTCTCGCCGGCGCGAAAGCGGGCGCGAGCATCATCAACGACGTATCCGGCGGGCTCGCGGACCCCGGCATGGCCGGAGTCGCCGCCGACACCGGGCTCACCTTCGTGGCCATGCACTGGCGCGCTCACGCCCAAGAGATGGACACCCTCGCCGACTACGGCGACGTCGTCACCGATGTGGTCGCCGAGCTGAGCGCCCGGGTCGACGCGTTGACCGCAGCGGGAGTGGCCAGGGATCGGATCGTGCTTGATCCCGGACTCGGGTTCTCGAAGACGGCGGAACACAACTGGCAACTGATCAATCGGATCGACGCCGTCGCCGGGCTGGGCCTTCCGGTCATGGTCGGGGCGTCCCGCAAACGCTTTCTTGCGGAAGTGCTGCCGGTCGGTGCGCCCGTCATTGATCGCGACCTTCCCACGGCCGTCGTCAGCGTGCTCGCAGCCCAGGCGGGCGCCTGGGCGGTGCGTGTGCACGACGTCACCGCGACCCGTACGGCCCTCAACGTGCTGAATAATGTGACTCGTACGACGCCGGTCACCCACCAGGAATTGCCGGGCGGCACGTCGCGTCCGTCACAATGGACCCATGACTGATTCGATCACTCTCACCGGTCTGCGGGTGAACGCCCACCATGGTGTCTACGACTTCGAGAAAGAAAACGGCCAGGACTTCGTCATTGACGTGACCGTCTGGCTGGATCTTCAGACAGCGGCGGCGAGCGATGACGTGACTGAGACCATCCACTACGGCGAACTCGCCGAGGAGGTCACCGATGCTGCCCGGCAGAATCCGGTCGACCTCATCGAAACCGTCGCCGAACGCATCGCGACCGTTGTGCTGGCCCACCCGCCGGCTCGACGCGTGCAGGTCACTGTGCACAAGCCGCAAGCGCCGATTTCGGTACCGTTCACCGACGTGGCCGTGCAGATCACCCGGTCGCGACCATGATCGCACCGGTCGAACGCGTCGTACTCGCCCTCGGTGGCAACCTCGGTGACCGGGCGGCGACCCTGAGCGCCGCCGTGCGCGATCTCGCCGCTCTGCCGGGTGCGCTGCTCGTTGACCTCTCGCCCAGCTACGAATCCGCCGCAGTGAAACTCGATGGCGTCGACGAGAATGCACCGCGCTACCTGAATGCCGTGGTGACCATCGACTACAGCGGCGACCCGTACGAACTGCTCGACGCCGTCAATGCGATCGAGGCGCAGCACGGCCGAGTGCGTGCCGAACGCTGGGGGGACCGCACCCTCGACATCGATCTCATTCTTTTCGGCCGGCGCAGCGTCGATGACGAACGCCTGACCCTGCCGCATCCGCGTGCGGCGGAGCGGGACTTCGTGCTCGCTCCGTGGCTGGACCTCGACGTGGAGGCCGCCATTCCCGGCCGGGGGCTGGTGCGCGATCTGCTGGCCGCCACCGGCAACACGGTGGCTCGCGTAGCGGCCGCCCCCGCGTCCGCACCGGGAGCGTTGTGATGAAGCGTTCGCACACGACCGGACTGCTCGCTGCCGTACTCATCGGTCTGGTGATCGGCTTTCTGCTCGAGATCGCGTTCGCGGCATCCGGTGCCCCGATCGTCGTTCCGCCCGTGACCCTGCCATTGACACTGCTGCTGCTGGCAGCGGTCGTCGTGAGCCTGGCTCGGCAGGTGCGCCAGAGCAGCCGTCGCAAAGCGCTGCGCCGCATCGACCCGTTCTGGGCCATGCGGGTTGCTGTGTTGTCGAAGGCGACGTCACTGGCGGCCTCGCTCCTGCTCGGCGGCGCCCTCGGCATCGTGCTGTACATTCTCACCCGATCGGTCGTTCCAGCCGTCACATCGTTGTGGCTCGCGATCGGCACCGCCATCGGCGGAGCCGTCATGCTGGCGGCCGGCCTCGTGGCCGAACATTTCTGTACTCTGCCGCCCGATGATGACACCGATGAGTCCGGAGGCACACGTGCCTGAAGTGCCTGAAGTGCCTGCGTCCGCTGCGCTGCCGCCCGAATCAGGCGAGCCCGGCCCTGTACCCGGCCCTGTGCCCGAACCTTCTGAGCGGCTCGAACTGACCGAGGTAGGCGAGTGGAAACGCGTCTCCCCGAAGTACGTGTTGGTGGAGATCGTCGGCACTATCGTGAATGCCGTCGTCGTCTGCGGCGGCGCAACCCTGCTCTGGCTGCTGCTCGACCAGACCTGGGCGATGTGGGTGGGCATCGTCGTGCTGGTGCTCTCGATCATCAACCTGGTCTTTGAACCCCGCCGCGTGCGTGCCATCGGGTACCTGCTGCGCGTCGACGACCTGCTCTTTCGCCGCGGCATCCTCTTTCAACGCTTTGTCGCGGTGCCCTACGGGCGCATGCAGCTGATCGACATCAACCGTGGCCCCGTCGCCCGTTGGCTGGGCCTGGCCGATCTCAAGTTCGTGACGGCCGCGGCGACCGCCGGGGTATCGATTCCCGGGCTGGCCGAGGCCGACGCCGAGAGTCTCCGGGACCGGCTGGTGGAGCTCGCGGAAAGCCGTCGGGCGGGACTGTGACCGAGCCGGATGCTTCGGCTCCGGCGCCCCTCGCGGCGCCGCGCACCGACCTCACCGACGGTGGCTGGCATCACCTGCATCCAGCGACGCCGCTGCTGCGCGGCGGCATCTTCATGGTCGCGATACTCGGCTTCATCGTTGCCAACCTGCGTGAACGACTCATTGACCTGTTCATCGGCGACGAGAACTATGGCGGCGATCCGATCGACGCCATCTACGAGCGTGGGGCGACCGGCTGGGCGCTCCTCATCATCGCCGGTGTGCTGCTCGTCATTCTTGTGGCGTTCTACCTCTCCTGGCGCATGCACACCTTCCGGGTGAGCGGTGAGAGCGTTGAAGTGCGCAGCGGCCTCGTCTTCCGCAGCAACCGGAAGGCTCGGCTCGACCGGGTACAGGGGGTCAACCTCACCCGTCCGTTGATTCCGCGATTGTTCGGTGCGGCGCGGCTCGAGATCACCGTCGCCGGGCAGGACGGCAACGTGCAGCTCGCCTACCTTGGCTCGAAACTAGCGGATGACTTGCGACGCGACATCCTTCATCTCGCCTCGGGGCTGCGGCAATCAAGCCAGCCAGCGGACGTGCCCGATCCTCTCGCGTCCACGTCAGATACTGCGGCGGCCGCCGCACAGTCCGGCCCCGTTGAGAACGCGGCACCGACCCTGATCGGCCCGGCCACGGCTCACTCCGCCTTCAACGATTTTGCGACGGCACGGTACAACGAATTCCGGGCTCCGGAACTTGACCCCGACGCCGCACCGCCCGAGTCGGTCGTGCGCATCCCGCCGGGACGGCTCGTCGGGTCGGTCGTGCTCAGCGGCTTCACCATCTTTCTCCTGCTGGCCGGAATTGGACTCATCGTCAGTGTGATCGCGGGCAGTAGCGGCTGGGTGCTGGTGGCCGTGCTGCCAGGACTCATCGGCAGTTTTGGCTACTACTTTTCCCGCATCACCAAATCGTTGCGCTTCAGTATTGCGGGCACACCCGACGGGGTGCGGGTCGGCTTCGGTTTGCTCTCCACGAGCAGCCAGACCCTGCCGCCGGGGCGCATCCACGCGATCCGGGTGTCGCAGCCCATTCTCTGGCGCCGGTCAGGGTGGTGGCAGATCACCATCAATACGGCCGGACAGGCCTCCGGCCGTAGCTCGACACCCGCCACCAGCTCGATCATCCTTCCGGTCGGCACCGTCGCCGATGTCGAAAAGGTGCTCGAACTGGCGCTGCCCGGGTTTGAAACGCAGACTCATCGTGCCCTAATCGAAAACGGCATGCTGGGTGGTCGTAAGCGTGACGCCGGTGTGGCCGACTACTACAGCAACGCCCCGGCGCGGGCGGTCTGGCTGCGCCCGTTCTCGTGGTGGCGCACCGGATGGGCAGTTTCGGACCAGGTCGCGCTGATCCGCCGCGGCGTGCTGTCGCGGGACCTGATACTCGTTCCTCTGGCGCGAATGCAGGGCGTGCGCATCAGCCAGGGGCCGCTGCGCCGCCGGCTGCGCCTGGCATCGGCGGACCTGCACACCGTAGCCGGGCCGGTTGCAGCCTCGCTCAGCGTCATCGACGTCGACGAGGCGCTCGTTCTGTTCAAGTGGATGTCTACGGGCGCGGTGCGGTCTGCGCTGGCCGATACCAGCCACCAATGGAGCCGGGCCGCGGCGCCCGTACCAACCCCGGGAGCGACCGAATGAACGCCAAACCAGGACGCCTCGGCGTCGGAATCGTCGGTGCCGGCCACGTCGGTCCCATCCTCGGCGCGGCGCTCGCGGGTGCCGGCCACGCTATCGTCGGAATCTCAGCTATTTCCCAGGCCAGCCGTGATCGCGCCGAGGCGATCCTGCCGCTCGTACCGATCTTGACCGTGCCCGAGGTCGTCGAACGCAGCGAACTGGTCATTATCGCCGTGCCGGATGCCCAACTGGAGAGCCTCGTAGAGGGCCTCGCTGCGACGAACACCTGGCAGCCCGGCCAGCTTGTGCTGCACACCTCGGCCCGCTACGGCACCGCAGTTCTCGCGCCGGCGCAGGCCGCCGGCGCTATCCCGCTCGCCATCCACCCGGCCATGGCCTTCACCGGCACTAGCCTGGACCTGGCCCGGCTCACCGACAGCTACTGCGCCGTGACCGCATCCGGCCCGGTACTGCCGATCGGGCAGGCGCTCGCCGTGGAGATGGGCGCCGAGCCGCTCATCGTCGCTGAGGAGGACCGAGCCAGCTACGCCGAAGCCATCCAGATCGCCACCGCATTCTCGACGTCGATCGTCGAGCAGGCCACCCGGCTGCTCGCCGGAATCGGCCTCGAGCATCCGGGGGCAATTCTCGGTCCGCTGCTGCGCTCGGCGATGGAAAACGCCCTCGGGCGCACTAACCCGGAACGACTGGACCTCGCCGGATTTGACCAGATTGAGCACCATCAGCATCCGCTTGACGACGATCGGGAGATCGAATGAGCACGATTGAAGTACTCAGTACCATCACCGAACTGCAGGATCGGTTGGGGCAAACCCGCGACCGTGCGGCGGTGACCGGCGGCGACACCCGCATTGTGCTCGTGCCGACCATGGGCGCCCTGCACGCCGGACACCTCGAACTTGTGCGGCGGGCGCACGCGCTCGGTGACATCGTGGTGGTGTCGATCTTCGTGAATCCGCTGCAATTTGGCGCCGGCGAAGACCTCGACAGCTATCCACGCACCCTCGACGCCGACCTCGACGCGCTCAAGTCCGAGAACGTGTCGTTCGTGTTCGCGCCGACAGCCCGAGAAATGTATCCAGGCGGGGAGAGCGATACCCGGGTGACCGCGGGTCCGGTCGGTTCCCTGTACGAGGGCGCCGCGCGCCCCGGCCACTTCGACGGCATGCTCACGGTCGTGGCGAAACTGCTGAATATCGTGGCACCGGACTCAGCTGTGTTCGGCCAGAAGGACGGCCAGCAGGCCTTTCTCGTGCAGTGCATGGTCGCCGATCTCAACGTGCGCAGCGCGATCGAGGTCGTCGACACAGTGCGCGAACCGAGCGGGCTGGCCCTATCGAGCCGCAATCGGTACCTGGACGACGCGCAGCACGCGGCGGCGCAGGCGCTGTTCGCCGGCCTGCGAGCGGCCGCGGCTGCCGCCCAGGATGGCCCCGCCGCCGCGCTCGCTGCGGCGCACGCGCCAATTGCCGCCCAGCCGCTGGTTAAGCTGGACTATCTCGTGATTGTGCACCCGCAGACTTTTTTGGCCGTGCATGACGACTATCGCGGGCCGGCCCGTATTCTCGCGGCCGCGCGGGTCGGCACTACCCGGCTGATCGACAACATGTCCCTCAGCCTTGGCTGAGTCGCAGCATCCGCTCACACCTGAACTGACAGCACCAACGGAGAACCGCATGAGCCAGAACCCCACGCCCGCCTTGAACGACGACGTCGAGGGCTTTTCCGACGCGGAGATGAACGAACAGAAGGCCGTGCGCCTCGGCAAGCGCGACCGCTTGAACGAGGCTGCCGCGAGCCCCGCCGGCGGTGCCTACCCGGTATCGGTGCCGGTCACTCACACGATCCCCGCCGTGCGCGCCGAATTCGGTCAGCTCGAAGCGGATGCCACCACGGGAGTCATCGTCGGTCTGGCCGGCCGCATCGTGCACCTGCGCAACACCGGCAAGCTCTGCTTCGCGAGCTTGCAGAGCGGCGACGGAACCCGCATTCAGGCCATGGTTTCGCTCGCCGCCGTCGGCGAGGATTCACTCGCCGCGTGGAAAGATCTCGTCGACCTCGGCGACCACGTGTGTGTCACCGGCGAGGTCATCTCGAGCCGCCGCGGCGAGCTGTCCATCATGGTCACCGACTGGCAGGTCGCCGCGAAGGCGCTCCTGCCACTACCCAACCTGCATTCCGAACTCAGCGAAGAGACCCGGGTGCGCAGCCGCTACCTGGACCTGATCAGCCGGGAGCAGGCGCGCACCAACGTGTTGTCCCGTTCGAAAGCCGTCGCAAGCCTGCGCAGGACGTTCACCGATCGCGACTTCATCGAAATCGAAACCCCGATGCTGCAGGTCATGCACGGCGGGGCATCCGCTCGCCCGTTTCAGACCCACAGCAATGCCTTCGACACGGAGCTGTTTCTGCGCATCGCGCCGGAACTCTTCTTGAAGCGGGCCGTCGTCGGCGGCATCGACCGCGTCTACGAGATCAACCGCAACTTTCGCAATGAGGGTGCCGACTCCACTCACTCACCCGAGTTCGCGATGCTCGAAGCCTATGAGGCGTACGGCGACTACAACTCCATCGCCGATCTCACCCAGACGCTGATTCAGGATGCCGCGTTCGCGATCGCCGGATCGCACGTCGTAACCTGGGCCGACGGCACCCTGTTCGACCTGGGCGGTGACTGGGACCGTATCGGCATGTACGACAGCCTGTCGGCGGCCGTCGGTATCGTGATCACCCCCGACACGCCGCTGGCCGACCTCGTCGCCCTCGCCGCGCAAGAGGGCATCGAGATCGACCACCCGATTCACGGCAAGTACGTTGAAGAGTTGTGGGAGCACTTCGTCAAGGGCGATCTCGTGCGCCCCACTTTCGTGATGGACTTTCCCATCGACACGAGTCCGCTCGTTCGTGGCCACCGTTCGGTGGCCGGCGTCGTCGAAAAGTGGGACCTGTACGTGCGCGGCTTCGAACTGGCCACCGGCTACTCCGAGTTGGTCGACCCGGTCGTGCAACGCGAACGCTTCATCGAACAGGCGAGTCTCGCCGCCGGGGGAGACCCCGAGGCCATGCGTCTCGACGAAGAATTCCTGCGTGCCCTGGAATACGGCATGCCGCCGACCGGGGGCATGGGCATGGGCATCGACCGTATGCTGATGGCCCTGACCGGTCTCGGTATTCGGGAAACGATTCTGTTTCCGTTGGTGAAGTAATGGGCTACCTCCCCGACGATGAGGTGAAGCCCGATAAGGGCGGCCGCAAACCGCCGTCGATGAACCGCATCGCCCTGTGGGTGATCATCGGCGGCATCGGCGTTTACTACCTGGGGAGCGGCGTTATCGGCCTGCTCGGCAAGTAAACGGTCTGCCCGCCTTTACGCGTAGGCTAGGCATGTGATTGAGAACTTCTGGGGTAACGCGCTCTTTTCGGTCGTACCCACCATTGCGCTCGGCCTGATTTTCTGGATGATACTGCGCTCAATCCTGCGAGCCGACCGCACCGAACGCAAGGTGTACGCCCAAATCGAAGCCGAAGAACGCGCCCGGCTCGGTCTAGACAAACCGGTCACCTAAATACTGATGTTCGGCATCGACGGCCTGACCATCACCGTTCTGCTGGCCTTGATCGTTGATTTTTCTGTGCGCATTGTGGCCATCATCGTGGTTCCCCGCAACCGGCGGCCGATGTCAGGCATGGCCTGGTTGCTGACCATCTTCTTCATTCCGTACCTCGGGGTGCTGCTGTTCATGCTCATCGGATATCGGACGCTGCCCAAAAAGCGTCGGGCCATGCAGGAGGAGATCAACAAGTTCATCCTCGACAGCACCGAGGGCATGGAACGCGTGCGCCGGGACCACCCGTGGCCGAGCTGGCTCGAATCGGTCGTCGAACTCAACCGCAACCTCGGAGCGATGCCGCTCGTCGGCGACAACACGGCGAGCCTGATCAGCGAATACCAGGTGGCGTTCGACACCATGATCGCCGACATCGACCTGGCCAAGAAATACGTGCACGTCGAGTTCTACATTCTGTCGCTCGACCACACCACCGCCCCCTTCTTCGATGCCCTGGAGCGGGCGCAGCAGCGGGGCGTGACCGTGCGGGTGCTGCTGGATCACATTCAGTCGATGCGAAAGCCCGGCTTTCGGCAAACCAAGAAACGCCTGACCGCTGCCGGTATTGCGTGGGAGCTCATGTTGCCGGTGCAACCGTTCAGGGGCAAATGGCAACGGCCAGACCTGCGCAATCACCGCAAACTGCTCATCGTCGACGGTCTGGTCGGGTTCATGGGATCCCAGAACATCATCGATCGTTCGTACAACATGAGGGCCAATATTCGTCGCGGTTTGCAGTGGAAAGACTTCATGACGCGGCTGGAGGGCCCGATCGTATCGGGGCTCAACGCGATCTTCATCACCGACTGGTACAGCGAAACCAACGAGCTGCTCAACCGGGATATCGAGCCCGTACACCCGCGGCCGGTGACCGACGCCCTCGACTGTCAGGTGGTGCCGAGCGGCCCCGGGTTCCAGGGCGAGAACAATCTGCGCCTGTTTCTCGCGCTGCTCTATTATGCGCAGGATCGCATCATCATCACGAGCCCCTACTTCGTACCAGACGAATCGATCATGTACGCCATCACGACGGCCGTGCAACGGGGGCTGCACGTGGAGCTGTTCGTGTCGGAAATCGGCGATCAGGCCGTGGTCTATCACGCCCAACGCTCCTACTACGAGGAGTTGCTGACCACTGGCGTGCATATCTACATGTACAAGGCGCCCTACATTCTGCACGCGAAGCACTTCACGATTGACGACGAGGTTGCGGTCGTCGGGTCGAGCAACATGGACCAGCGTTCGTTCAGCCTCAACATGGAGGTATCGCTGATGGTTCGCGGGCGGTCGTTCGTGCGCAGCCTGCGGGCTATGGAAGACGAGAATCGGTTGAACAGCCGTGAGCTGACCCTCGAGGAGTGGCGCAAGCAGCCGCTGCGCTCCACCATCCTCGACAACCTCGCCCGGCTCACTTCGGCCGTGCAATGAGGACCGCCGCGAGCACACCGGTGTGAGGAACGAATGCAGCATCCGTCACGCCTACGGCGAACAAACACGCGCGAGCGGCGCAGGCTGGCTACTCTCGATGTAACGGCACCAACTGCCCTGGCGCCAAGGGAGCGATCATATGTTTGAGAGATTTACCGACCGAGCTCGTCGTGTCGTCGTTTTGGCCCAGGAAGAGGCCAAGATGCTCAACCACAACTACATCGG
>Ga0307486_1000452_pt1 | contig 37745 bp, 31 predicted proteins | sample CBIW02metaG_FD_203663 | JGI IMG/M metagenome (GOLD analysis project Ga0307486, IMG submission 203663) | Sea-ice brine microbial communities from Beaufort Sea near Barrow, Alaska, United States - CBIW 0.2 | ecosystem: Environmental > Aquatic > Marine > Coastal | place: USA: Alaska | collected... | reverse complement strand
AAGGATTATAGCTCCAACCCGTAGGAACATCACCCCCCATTTTCATAAACATGATCATGTTTGGCATCCCGGGAATAAGAATGGTCAATGCAATAATCAAGGCACCTACCATCGTCCCGTTATAATAGGCGACAGCCGTTGGAGCCCAGAAAATAAGGGGAGCCATACTGATCCATAAGCCTATAAAGCAACATATCCAAACACTGTACGGGCGGTTAGGTTTAAGGGAACGCCATCCAAAAAACACCAGCAATATTCCACTGATAATATCGCTCCAGCGCATTGCTGCAATTCGATCAGTAAGGGAAAGCCATACAGCCCTTCCTCCACTTGGTTCTACGGCGTTTTTTGCGTAATCGAATGTGAGTGGTGAGGCGATCATCCAGACACCCAGCAATACCACTGCCCAAAAGACCCAAAGGCTTTGTTTGTGATGCATCTTCAACATTTCCATTCGGTCGTCCATGCCCATTTTCATATTGCCCATATCCATACCTTCACCGCTGTGCTTGTGTAAATCATGATCCATGTTCATCCTCGGGCGGGTAACGCCTCTTGAACCCATGCCTTCGTCCTTATGGTTTTGATTTTTTTCCTGATGTTTTGCCATGTTTTTCGATTTTATACATTTTTAAAACTCAATATCTATTATTATTCAGGATCTCAAATATTTACTAAAACACTAACTTCGGATTAAGGTTTCATATCTATTTACCCCTGGGTGCCATTCTTAACTATATGCTTCATCATATGACTAATTAACTGCTGTTATCAAGGTCGATGAATGCTCTTTTCTGATTTTTATTCCAGTTTATTCACCCGGTAAAATTTTTCGGGGTCATCTTTTAATTTTTTGATCATTATAGGCAGGGTATCCCGCAAACCGTGTTTTGGCTGCCACCCCAATAACTTTTTAGCTTTAGAACTATCCATTTCAAAATGGTCATTGGCAAGGTCGATCATCCAGGGTTTTATAAAAGCTTTGCCGAAAAGATTTTGCATAAATGCCCCTGCTTTGGCAAACCACTTTGGGATGTGTATTATCTTTGATTTTTTTCCATGAATTTCTGTGCTGATAATGTCCTGCAATTCCTTATAAGTTAAGGTTTCATCATCTCCAATATTAATCACTACTTCAGATGGAAGGTCTTTTCTTTTTTCAATGGACAATGCAATGGCACTTATCAAATCCTCAAGATGAACATAAGTACTTCCGTGATTTACGTTTGCAGGATACAAACTTGCTGAAATTTGTTTTTCGTAAATCCGCTGGATTTGGTTAGTGATCGGGATGGAATTTCCCTCTTCACTGTACACACCTGCAATTCGCATAATTACCGTGGGTATTTCCCCCCTTTGTTCATGTATCAGTTTTTCTGTAGTTACTTTTGATTTTGGATAATCCCATTTGGGTTCCAATGGCGTTTCTTCAGTTATTTTCACTCCAGGAGATGAAGGCTTATACACCAACATACTACTCGAGAAAATAAATTGCTCCACCTCAAAATCCTGCAAAGATTTCAATAACCTTTCTGTTCCTTTCACCGTTATTTTATCATACAGATCAGAAGGTTCCCCCAAAAAATCGTAATAAGCCGCCAGGTGTACTACTGAAGCTATTCTGTTGCCATATTCATAACGGATTCTTTTGAAAGCAAATTCCACACTTTCATCACTGGTTAGATCTACACATACACATTCGGCCTCGGCAGGGGGATAGGGAAAACCAGCCAGATCAAAACCCGCAAGCTTGTATTGGGCAGCCATCTTGTTAATTAATTTTGAGCCTATCATTCCGCTACTACCTGTAACAATAATGACCTCTTTCCTGGAGTTTTCTGGCGCTACAGGAACAACCTTTAAAGGAGTTTTATTTTCCATTGTTTGAATTGTTAGAACCCGCCAGCTTTAATTCACATTGCTATCAACAAGCTTGTTTTAATTTGGAAGCTATCGTGGCGTATTAAATCGCTGCATTAATATATTATTTTCATATGTGTTTTTATATTGTTTTTTATTGGTCATAACTTGTCCCGATAATTCGCAACTCCCTGCCAGCTGGCAAGTCCATTGGTGTTTAAATCGAGTTACCGTTATGTTCATTTCATATAATCGTTTAGGCTATCCACAACAACATCCACCCTTGTTTTTTTGGGGACTTGTTGTTTGATCTTCACCAATGCTATAATTTCCGGATTTTAATAGCGCAGAATTAAGTTGATTTAAAGTAACAGAATCCGCTTTATCAATAATTGCTTCCGGCGGACTAAGGCCAACTTGTACGGAAGTTACTCCCTCTACTCCTTGTAAAGCTTTTTCTACTGTTTCCGCGCAACTTCCGCAAGACATACCTTTAATTTTGATTTTTTGTTTCATGATTTAAAGTATTTTATTAATTTTAATTTTTGATGCTCTTCTATATTATTTTATTTCCAATCCTTTGTCGCTTATTACTTTTTACTCAAGTTATATCGGCCGTCTCTGCCGGCACTACGGTAACAGAATCCTCGAAAATCATGTATATAGCTCACATCATGATTTTTTGAATTAATCCAATTCTTATGTAAATTCCTTTGGTTGCTTTAGCTATTTATGTTTACACTAAGAATGGGGATATCCGAATGATTCACCAGACTTTCCGTAATACCGGGTGAAATAATTTTAATTATTCCTGTATTTCCGTGAGTGGTAATTGCGACCATATCTGCATCGATGGACTCGGCAAATTTCTGGATGCCGCTTTCTTCATTCAAAGCATTGAAAATATTAATAGAGCAATTTCCTCTGGGGCACTTTTCGAGAAATGCCTGCATGTTTGCTTTAGCTTCACCAGTTTCTTTGAACTCAGAAGGCATATTTACATATAGGAGATGTATTTGCGCGTCCATCAAATCTGCAAACTCAATTATATTGTGAAACGGCAGATGAACATCCTCCTCAAAAGTGGAAGCAAACACAATATTTTTAACCTCAAATTTATTCGTTTTTTTCTTTATCACCAGAACCGGGGCGGGGGAATGGCGTACCACTTTTTGAGTATTCGAACCTGTGATTTCCCTGAGGCCTTCAGTTCCTCGTGAGCCCATCACGACAAAATCGTGTTTGTGGTGTTTGATATGTTGATCGATTTCAACTCGTCCTTTGTTAAAAAGTAGATATCTTCTGGCCTTTAATCCCATTTTCTCAGCCCGCTTTTCCAGTTCAGACAGCTCAAACTTAGCTGAACCTATTTCCGCTTTTGTATCAGGATATAAAGACTCTTTCTCAAGAGAGAGATTCACCCAATCTATTGGCGTATTTATTATATGCAAAAAATGGATTTCTGAATTCGCTTTTTTGGCTATTTCAAGCCCTATATCTTCTGCGGCCCTTGAGCATTCGGAAAAGTCTGTGGGTATAAGAATATTTTTCATTTTTTTTGTTTTAATTGAAATGATACTATCGCAGGCAAATCATTATTTTTGATTTTTTTATTTCTTCAATTAATCCATTTGCCCAGTTACAATGCTGCTCCGGTATGCCATTAGCCAGACCAGTTTTTTTTCATTTAATTTTCTCAAACAAATTAAATAACATCATCAGGTTTCAAGGTTTTTACTTTGACAGCCTTTAATATTTCGCTTACGTATATAATCCCATCTCCGGGATATCCCGTTTCCCCGTTTTCATGAATTATTTGCATTGCTTCATTTACCTTCTCATCAGAAACAACCATTTCTATTTTGGCTACTTTAGAGTGTGAAAAAGGATGGGTAAGCGATGACCATTTTTTTCTGTTATCTGAATAACGTCCTGTTCCTTCCCCTTCAAAGACAGTCAAACCAAAAAAGCCTGCTTCCCTAAGTTTATTGACAATGTCCGTGAGCCTTTTTGGACGTACAAAGGCTTTTATTTCTTTCATTTTTTATGTGGTTTTAAATGGTTATTTATTATCAGTGATACCTAATGTATTTTTGACCTGCTAGATGGATTGAATAAATTTTGGAGTTACCCAACCCATTGCCTGCAGGACTTCAACTAATTAATAACCTCCTTTACGCTTCCACATTTCAACATTTTATTTCCAAAATATGGATTTTGGATCTCCTTTTCGGAGGATAACCAAAAGGCTCCTTTGCCTAATGCCATTGGGCAAAAATCTTGATAGATCATTCCTGATTTTAAATTCCCTTTTACCAAAATAACCATTTCATCACTCAAGGCAGAGAAAGCGATTCGTTGTGAATTCAAATCTTCGGCGATTTCGATGTCTTTAACAGCTTTAGAAGCTGCTTCCGAACCCACCACTTTTTTAAGGGAATTGGAAAGCATTGTTGCTCCTATTTTTACATCCTTGCTATTGGAGCCAACCAAAGCGATTTTAATATGCTCATAATGTGCATAGGCCTTTGCGAGATTATCGTTATTAAATTTCGGCGGCATTTGCATGTCATCCATATTCATATCACCCATATCCATTTTACTGTGGTCTTTATCCATTTTTGCTGTTTCCTGGCTAAAACCAAGACTTCCAGCCATCAATAGCATTGCTGCTACACTCTTCATTAGATTTTTCATTTTTATGTTTATAAAACTATTTATAATTCTTTAATATTAAATTTATCCAGTCATCCATAGCCTTTTTATCATTTTCTGAAAGTTTTGCATCTGTATGGATCAAGGTATAAGAATCAAGTGGCATTTTATCATGTGCCACTTCATCCAATATTGCCTTTAACTTGCCTTTCTGCCTTCTTTCAGAATAAGAAGCAAATTCATTAAAGTTAAGCTCGTCTTTTCCTTCTTTTATATGACTTTCCAGGAACCAGCTTACAGGTTGTATCTTATTGTACCAGGGATAGTCAGTATTGTTGCTATGACAATCGTAACAAGAAGTTCGTAATATGCCCTCAATTTCTTTTGGCGGATTGTAAGTGCTAATAAAATCTGTAGATGGCACGATATCACTTTGATTGCGGGTTGTGGGGAAAAATTGAATCCCCACAAGAGCCACCAACATAACTACTAATACGATTTTTACAACTTTCATAATTTATTTAATTTCTTCCTGAATCTTTCCGCAATTTAACATTTTACTTCCGAGATATGGATTTTTGATCTCTTTGATTTCACTTAACCAAATTCCACCTTTACCTTCATTGTACATTGGGCAATAGGTTTTATAAAGAACCCTGTCTGTTCCGGTAATTGCTACCAAATCATTGATATCTTTGGTCAGCAACTCAAAATGCCCCCTTTGGTGATCTATTTTTCCACTGTTTTCTGAAATATGTTCGGCGTGCTCTTTGGAATCTTGAATAATGTTATTCACCTCTTTTTGTTGTGCCTCAACAATAGTTGATTGATCAAATGTTTCAAGGGCTTCCAGCAAAGTTTTGCCGAGAGTTGCGGCAGCTTCCGAATTGTCTGCAACCAAGGCATTTTTTAATCCTATATAACCATTAATGATTCCGGTGGCCTGAGAAGTTTTATGATCCCCATCCATCATTTCATCGTTTTGCATTTCGGCATGATCCATGTCCATATTCATACCCCCATCGTGATTCGTATCATCCTGGTTCATTTCCATGTGTTCATCACTTTTTTTTGTGTCTTTACAAGATGTTACCATCATAAGGCTAATTGCAATTGCAAGCATTCCCATTGTTGTTTTAAGTTTTTTCATTTTGACTTTTTTTAATGTTTAAAATTTGAATTAATAATAAATCAGGAATTTGAAGTAGAATACACCTCGACTGATCTTTGATTTTTACTACTGTTTATTCTATAATTGATTTAATTTCCCCGCAACTGATCATAGCCATTCCGAAATAAGGGTTTTTAATTTCTTCTGAAAGGCTCAACCAAAAAGCTCCTTTGTTATCATCCGCCATTGGACAAAAATCTTCATATACTTTTTGGTCTACTCCATATAATTTTACTGCTTTTATTAAAGGTGCCGACAGATATTTGAAATGTTTTCTTTGAACCGCAATGTCTGAAGTTGTAGAAATTGAAGTTGCTGAGGCACTCATCTCTTTGCTAATTTCCATCCATTGATTATGCGCATTATTATCCGTCAACAATTTCATATCTATTTTTGCCATAGTCTTCACCAATTCTTTAGCTGATTTTTGAGCCATATTAGAATCATCTTTGGCAAAAGAATTCTTTAACAGAAGGTATTCCTCAAACACTTTTTTAAATTGATTTTTAAAGGCTGTTGGAACATTAATTCTTTTAATTGTTATAGAATGCTCTGTGTCGATGTTCGTTTTAGAATTATCCATGTTTTTCATTTCTTCAGCGCTCATTTCCGTTTTAGGATCTTTCTCATTTATTTCGTCACCCATATCCATTCCCGGCATAGAATTGCCTCCACCACTTCCTTCCGGACTCATCATACTTGGTCTTCCAGACAATTGAACTGCTGCATCTATAGTAAAGGTGCCATTCGATACTATTTCTTCCCCAATCTCCAATCCGTCTATTACAATATATGCATCCCCGAGGGCAGGCCCTAAAGTAATTTGGCGCATTTTAAAGCCAGAATCTGTTTTTATATAAACCACAGAGCGTTTTCCGGTCCATAATACCGCCGATTTCGGAATAACGATTTCCTTGGAATCCACTTTACCGATTTTGTTTTTCACGATCCCAGATGCAAAGGTTTCTGGTTTTAATCGTTTATCTTTATTATTTACCTCAACACGTGCCGAAGCTACCCGGGTTTGAGGATCAATCATTGGATCTATAAAACTGATTTTTCCAGTAAAAGTTTCTCCCGGCAATGAATTGACGGTATATTCAATTTCACTGCCTTCTTTGACCCAGGTGAGATCACTTTCATATAAATCGAAAAGCACCCAAACTTTGGAAAGGTCTGAAATTTCATAAATGGGCATTCCGCGTTCTACATAATCGCCGAGTTCTACCATTTTTTTGGTTACCACTCCGTTTACATCGGCACGTATGGAAAAACGTTGAATCGCTTTTCCATTGGCGAGAATCTGGTCAATTTGCGACTGATTTATTTTCCAATTACGCAACTTTTCCTGGGCAGCCTCAAATAATTCCGGCTGACTTTCTTTAATACTCGATGCCTGTAAAAGTTCTTCCTGAGCGGTGACAAGTTCCGGTGAATAAACAGTTGCCAGGGTCTGTCCCCTTCCTACTTTTTCTCCTGTAAAGCTGACCGAAATCTGCTCGATCCTTCCAGGAATGTGAGTAGATTGCGAATAGGCGTGACGCTCATCTACCTGCACTTTTCCATTCAGCCTCAGCTCTTTATTTGCATCACTTCTTCCAACCACAATGGTAGAAATATTTGCCAATTTCATAGCATTTTCACTCATTTGATAAATGTTAGGGTCAGCAGCAGATACTTCTGTATCCAATGGAATTAAAGTCATGCCACATATAGGACAATTACCCGGTTCATTCATCCTAATTTGCGGGTGCATAGAACATGTCCATATTTCTTGATGATTTGATGATTCGATGTGCTGATTATCTGATAATTCAGTATTCTTATCACTGTTAGGGTTGATTAACCATCCCAAAATAAGCCCGATCAATAATATTGCCAGTGCATATAACAGGTTTTTTCTATTTTTCATTTTTTCTATTTTTTATAGACGAAGAAATAATTTTTGAAAGTAGTTTTTTAATCGATAAAATCTTCGAAAGCAATTCCTCAGGATTGGGATAATTATGACTCCTTTCACAAAGCATTAACCAGTATTCTGTTTCATCTGCTTCCTTCATTGAGATTACACATTTTGAGATAAAATCATTCCGGCTATGAGCGTTCTGAGCTTCCCGAATATTTGCTCCAATTGAGGTTCCCGATTTCAAAAGTTGTCTGGAAATCACATATTTTTTCTTAACATCCAACATTTCCGAAAATTCAATTATTGATAATGCAAAATCAAAACTCAGTTCTAATATTTCATTTTTTTGTTCCATTTTTTTAATTATTTTATAAATGATTTGATAATCTAATTATTCAATTCTACGATTATACCATTTTATTATTTGACCATCATAGGATCATACCATTTTACCATCAAATTATCATATCATTGAACCATTAAATAATCCAATTTTGCTTTTGCTGTAAAGCCATCTTTTATGGCCTCAATCTCTTGAGTTTGCAGCATTAATATATTTTGGTTCATCTGTAAAACATCTTCAAAATCTATGATTGAATTGCTGAATCCGGAAATAAGCAATTTGCTTGCCTGTCCCGAACTAACCAGTTGTTTTTTATATAAAGCTATTAGCTGTTCTGCTTTTTTAAGATCGTAAAGCGTCATTTCATAAACGCTTTGCAGTTCGTTTATTTGGGCCTCCTGTTCCTGTTCCACACTGATTGCCATAAACTCCGCTTCTTTTTTTGCCGCTCTGTATTTTTTTCTGAAAATTGGTAGAGTAACTGTGAGCATCGGCATAATGGCATCTTGTCCGTTCATTTCTGGATTGGCATCGGTTCGTTTTGAAATGATGGAATAATCAATTCCCAATCCAAGCATCGGCAATCCTTCCTTTTGAGCAACAATTTGCTGCATTTCATAAGATTCCTTTTGCTTCTCCAACCCCGTTACACTGGGATGGTTTTCGAATAGATCTTTAGGATCCACTAAAATATTATCATTCTTAAACATCAGTGTATCCTGAATTTGAATGGCAATTTCCGGCTTTTGGTTCAGTATTAAATTAAACCTGGTTTCCAGGGGTTTTCTAATCTTCTCGAGCAATTCAATTTCAGTAATTGCCGCTTCCCTCTTGATATCAACCTTGATGACATTTACCATCGGCGCATTTCCACTTTTGAATCGGCTTAGAGACAATTCATGGTAGGAATCAAGAATGCTCAGGTTTTCCTTTTTAAGCTGAATTGTTTCTTCAATCGCATACAATTCGGCATAAACCGATTTTATTTCGAAGAATAATTGGTTTCGCATATCCAGATAATTCTGAAATTTAGCTTCAGCCAATAAAACCGAAGCATCTTCCTTCGCCTGAAGGGTTCCAAACCAGGGAAACATTTGCATTAGAGAAAACCTGGCTTCCTGTGCTCCCACCCGGGTTTCTATCATCCGTCCAAATGCACTCATTGTTAAAGTGGGATCTGGCAAACTGGATACCTGGGGCGCCCTTTGCATTGCTGCTTCAAACTGCGCATAGGAGGATTTCAGCTTCGGATTATTTTCTGCAGCTGTCTGCAAATAATCGTCCAGTGTTTGCGAGTATCCCCCCAACCCCCAAAGGGGTAGAAAAATCAGGATTAATTTCATCCCTGAAAATCGCTTTTTAAAATATTTTATTAAAGATTTTTTCATTGTCGTTCTTTTTAATTCTATGGTATCAGATTTGGAGATTGTGGTTCTCCACCTTCAATCGAGTTAGAGGCGGATTTCACTTCAGATTCCCTCCAAATGGCTTGCAACACCGGCACTACAAAAATGGTCATGATCTGAATGACCATTCCCCCAAAAATAGGGATCGCCATAGGCACCATAATATCTGCTCCTTTTCCCGTGGAAGATAATACCGGCAAAAGCGCAATAATAGCCACAGCGGCAGTCATCATAGCCGGTCGTACTCGTTTTGATCCGGCTTCCATCACCGCATCCCGCACATCGGGAACGGTTTGAGGATTTCTTCTTTCAAAAACCTGGTGAATGTAAGTTCCCATTAAAACCCCATCGTCGGTCGCAATTCCAAAAAGGGCTATAAAACCGACCCAAACCGCCACACTCAAATTGATGGTATGTATTTGAAACAGATCCCTCATATTCTCTCCGGAAATCGCGAAATCCATAAACCAGGGTTGCCCGTATAGCCAGATCATAATAAATCCACCTGAAAAAGCCACAAATACTCCCGAAAAGTGAATGGCGGAAGCGATGATGGTTTTAAACTGGAAGTACAACAACAGGAATATTAAAACCAAACTGATTGGGATCACAATAGCCAGTCGTTTTACCGCCCGCACCTGGTTTTCATAATTTCCCGAAAACTTATAACTCACCCCTGCCGGTACTATTAATTCTCCGGCATCAATTTTATCCTGAAGGTATGTTTGCGCATCGTTCACAACATTAACTTCAGCATTACCATCGCGTTTGTCAAACAACACATAGCCCACCAAAAAAGTATCTTCACTTTTTATCATTTGAGGGCCGCGCACGTAATTCAATTTCGCCAATTCTCCCAGCGGAATTTGAGCCCCCATTTTGGTAGGTACGAGTATTTTTTTAATGCTTTCCGGATCATCGCGCAACTCCTGCGGATAGCGTACCCGTACGGGGAAACGTTCCCTGCCTTCTACCGTAGAGGTGATTTCCATCCCTCCAATGGCAGTTTCCATGGTTTGTTGCACATCTTCTATCGTTAAACCATACCGCGCAATTGCAATTCTGTCAATCTCTATTTCCAGATATGGTTTTCCCACGGTACGATCGGCAAAGACTGCTTCGGCTTTCACAGAAGGCACTTCTTTTAAAAGTCCTTCCAACTTCAATCCGAATTTCTGAATGGTCAATAGGTCAGGGCCAAATACCTTTATCCCCATTGGCGCCCGCATCCCTGTTTGCAACATGACCAAACGGGTTTCAATAGGCTGCAGTTTAGGGGCCGAGGTAACTCCCGGAATATTTGTAGCATTTACAATTTCATCCCAAATATCATCGGGATTTTTGATGTGTTCCCGCCAGTTTCTGTAATAATCCCCGTCTTCATCTTTAATAAGATCTTCCTGTGGAACTCTTTGGTTTATAGCATCTTCATTGCTTAAAGTATCGCCCGATTTCAGAATAAAACGATCATCATCATCCACTTTAAATGCCAGTGGGTCTCCATCAGCAGAAAGAATATATTTGGATTTGTAATTGATTATATTTTCATACATGGATATAGGGGCGGGATCTAAGGCACTTTCAATCCTTCCCAATTTTCCTACTGCAACATCTATTTCGGGAATATTGGTAATCGCAATATCCAGCTTTTGCAAAGTTTCCTTGGATGCTTCAATTCCCGCATGGGGCATAGAAGTAGGCATAAGCAAAAAGCTTCCTTCATTTAAAGCGGGCATAAATTCTTTTCCAACTCCGGGAAAAGTATCGGCCATTCCTGTCCAAACTGATGTGGTTCTTACATCCCAGCCCACTTTATCAAATCCATCAGCGGTAAAACCAAAGATTTTAGGGAAACCCAGCCAAACCATAATTCCGAAGAAAATGGTTATTAAGGGCAGCAACAGGAATTTTCCCTTATTAACAAGACACCAACCTAAAATAGGTTTGTAGAATTTGACCATTCCCATTAAAATTGCCAATATCCCAGCCAATAATACGATCACGAAAATATAGTTTGAAAACACCGGATTTTGGTGTCCAAGCGGCAACCATTCTTCTGTTAAGAAAAACAAGGTTACAGCGACAATAATAAACAAGGTAATTTGTGTGGAATATTTACCTAAAAACTGTGGATTCCTGTCTTCCACTAATTTTATGATTCCAATGGCCACTAGTGCAAGGGGCAGCCAAAAACTGAAGTAAATTGCCAAAAACAAGCCTACAACTATCAGGATTATGTTCCAAATCTTCACCATTCTTTCCTTTTGGATCTTGATATTGAACGCAAAATAAGACAGCATTGGCAGAATCAGGATTCCAATCATGAATGAAGCTACAAGCGCAAAGGTTTTGGTAAAAGCCAAGGGCCTAAACAATTTTCCTTCAGCATTTTCCATAAAAAACACTGGCAAGAAACTTACAATGGTAGTTAAAAGTGCTGTAGTAACCGCCGGAAAAACCTCCATGGTTGCCTGGTGAACAATGGCTAAAAGCCGTTCTCCTTTGGCATCCTTATTTTCAGGCATCTCCAGATGCCTTATTGTATTTTCCACAAAAATAATTCCCACATCTACCATCACCCCAATTGCGATCGCAATTCCGGAGAGTGCTACCACATTAGCATCAACCCCAAAATACCGCATCGCGATAAAGGTCATAAGCACCCCCACCGGCAACAAACTTGAAATTAAAAGGGAAGCTCTTAGATTGAGCACCAAAACGAGGATCACGATGATACTAATCAGGATCTCATGGGAAAGGGCATTTTCCAGGGTGCCAATTGTTTCGTGAATAAGCTGTGTTCTATCGTAAAACGGAACGATAGTAACCTTACTTAAGGTACCATCTGCCAGGGTTTTTTGAGGTAAGCCAGGAGAAATCTCTGCAATCCTTTCCTTGGTGTTTTCAATTGCCTGCAACGGATTGGACCCATAACGAGCTACAACCACGCCACCTACGACATCGGCACCGCCTTTGTCTAAAATCCCGCGTCTTTCGGCGGGGCCCAAATGCACCACGCCTAAATCTTTGATCAGGATTGGCTTGTTGTCCTTTACACTAACTACCGAATTCTCAATATCCTCAACAGATCCGATGTAACCGAGCCCGCGAACCAGATATTCCACTTTGTTTATTTCCAGGGTTTTGGCGCCAATATCACGATTGGAATTTTTCACCGCCATCATCACCTGGTCAATTCCAACATTAAAAGCTTTTAACGCATCAGGGTTAACATCTATCTGGTATTCCTGAACATATCCACCTACAGAAGCAACTTCCGAAACGCCGGTTGTACCACTCAAGCCAAGTTTAACATAAAAATCCTGGACGGTACGCAATTCGTGTAAATCCCAGCCTCCGGTAACATTCCCTTCTGGGTCGCGTCCTTCCAAGGTGTACCAAAATACTTGTCCTAATCCTGTTGCATCCGGGCCCATCGTGGGAGAGGCTCCTTGTGGCAAAATATTATCAGGAAGCGAATTCAATTTTTCTAAAACCCGGGTACGTGACCAATAGAATTCTACTTCCTCTTCAAAAATGATATAGATAATGGAAAATCCAAACATGGAGGTGCTTCTAATGGATTTTACCCCGGGAATTCCAAGTAAAGAAGTAGTTAAGGGATAGGTGATTTGATCTTCAATATCTTGAGGAGATCTTCCAGACCAATCGGTAAATACAATTTGTTGGTTTTCGCCTATATCCGGAATGGCATCCACAGGAACTGGATCATTCGGAAGAAAGCCTGTATCCCAGCCAAATGGAGATGTGACCAACCCCCAGCCTATGAAGGATGCAAGCAGAAGTACGGTAACCAAACGGTTATATAGAAAGTATTTTATGAGTTTATCAAACATTTTTTTGATTATTTTTAATGATATAATCCTGAAAGAGCATAGGGTACATGATTTTAAAAAAACCACAACAATGCTTTAACGCCGGGAGCTATAAGCTTCGGCGGTCAAAAAAATAATTAAATAATCAAATAAGGAAAGTTTCGTTAAGAACGGGAATGTCCTTGACGATAAGAGGCGGAGTATAATTTCTGTAAGGAATTACCTGTTGAGGCAATCCATCAAATAATTTGTCAAAAGAAAATGTAAATGCAACTATAAATAATTGCTGATTAAAATCAAGAGAATTAAAAGTGATCTTTAATTCATCCTGACCTTTGACAGAAATATGTTGATTTGTACAACATTTATTCTGATCCATCAAATCAGTCCCTAAATGGGAATGCATATCCATGCCACAAGTTGAAGCTTTAGAGAAAACAGCTTGATCGACTAAAAAACTTCCACAAAAATGTTTATCTATGGTAAACGAAAAAGTTGAAACCAGCACTAAAAGTGCCAGAACAGTTGAAACCGATTTTTGAAATCCCTTTTTCATCGTTTGTAAAGATACAATAATATTTTTCCCAATAGATTACATTAATCTAAAAACCAATTGATTTAGAAAAAATTATGATACGAAGATAAACATTATGCTTTAAAGCGACTTTAGGTTTTAGCGGATAAAGTATCAAATTTATTGTTATTACGAATTTTAAGCCGGTAATAGTAGAAAGCCGGCAGTAAGATAATTACAAATATTGGATGGATCAGAAACCTTCTTACGTAGAACAAGGCTAAAAAATGTTTGTCTTGAATATTAAAAATTAAAAAGTCAAATATGGAAAAGCTCGCAACAAATAGAATTAAATATAAAAAGAACGAGAATTTAAGGATGTTTTTATCCAAAAAGGCTACATACAATATTGCCAGGGAAAGAGCTGAATTAAGCCAAAATCGAAAAAATACATTGAGCAAAAATTTTCCTGTTTCAAATTGGGGAATGCCTCCATGAAGATAATCTGCCCGATAAAAATCGATTAAAGGATCATAAAAGAGGCTTTTCTCATAAAACCGGATTATCGCCAATAGCACCACTAAAAATCCAATTCCTATTATTCTATAAAAAGCTTTCATAAAGCAGAAGTTTTTGTAAAAATTCTCACCCAAATTATCCATAAAAGAAAGACGGTCCCATAAATAATAAGGGGAAATACGATGCTGTGCAAAAATTCCGAATGTTGCGGATATTCATAGATCCCTATTGCCAATACAGCAATTCGCACGACATTCATCACATATATTATCGTCGTTCCGGCAAGAATAAATAAAAAGGTTGTTTTGACCTTTCCGAAAAAGGAAAGAACAAAAGATGCAAAAAGAATAATGATGCTTATTGCATTACAGCCTTCTACAACCCGGGCAAGGAAAATGTCATTTATAAACAATTTCATTGAAAGTTCCTGGGGATGTGGCAAGATTTTAGTTGTATACCCCAAACTTTCTATAATTGCTTCACTTTGAACCGCTACAAGGTGAGTAAAAAAATCGGGGTAATATTTTTGTGAAGGAAAATACTTCAGATATCCATTATATATAATAGAAAAGATGAAATAGCTTCCCAAAAATATGATGATAAATCGAATTACCGATTTGTATTTTTTAAATAATTGGAGCAAAGGAAATACGGTTTTCACAAATTTATAGAAAATTATAAGGCTCCCATCCTATTATTTTTAAATACTTTTGCATAAAAAATATTTTTATGCCATTTAAAAAATTAAAACCTCAGGTAGAATCCATTTTAAAGCAAGGGGAATTATCCATTGACGACAGGCTAAATCAAGTCTGCAATTTGTTAAGAGAAAACATCTCATATTATAACTGGGTGGGCTTCTATTTTAAAAATGGCGATAAAAACGAATTGAAGTTAGGGCCTTTTGCAGGAGAGCCAACAGAACATATTATTATTCCTTTTGGAAAAGGGATTTGTGGGCAGGTAGCCGTTTCAAATCAAAATTTTGTAGTTGCAGATGTAAAAGCACAGGACAATTATATTGCTTGTAGTATCCACGTAAAAGCGGAAATTGTGGTTCCCCTATTTGTGAACGGCGAAAATGTAGGTCAGATTGATATAGATTCGAATGTAGTAGATCCCTTTAAAAAGGAAGATGAACGATTTTTGGAATTTGTAAACAAGAAAATAGCGGAAATTTTAAGTTAGAAGTGGGAAGTTGAAGTACGTGATTAGAATTGAAAAAGAAATAAGAAACAAGAGAAAAGACCAAAATAAATCTCAATACTCACATCTCAATACTAGTTTTACATTCCGGTACGTATCGCTTCCACCGGATCCAGTTTTGATGCGGAAATTGCCGGAATTATCCCAGAGATCAAACCTATAACCGCGGAAACTGCGGTGCCAATAAACATATTCCAGGGAGAAAGCACAAAATCAAAATCACCTGTAAACTGAGATGCGGCCATAGAGACGACCCATACCAGGAATAAACCTATCAATCCACCGATTACTGCCAGAATAACGGCTTCAAATAAAAATTGAAATAATATAAATCGATTTTTAGCTCCCAGGGATTTTTGTATTCCGATAAGACTTGTGCGTTCTTTTACACTTACAAACATGATATTCGCAATTCCAAAACCACCAACGAGAAGTGAAAAACCACTGATAATAAGACCGAACAAATTCATTTTTCCAGTGATATTATCTATTAAATCGGCAAATCCCTGCAGCTGGTTCACAAAAAAATTATCTACTTCATCAGGTTTCAAGGCGCGAAAATTTCTCAATTTCTGTTTTAAAACTGCAATATATTCGGCATTATCTACTCCATCATCCGGTTTTAAAATAATTTGTGGGAACGTGGACTTATTATTATCGCCGTAAACCCTTCGCACCACATTAACCGGCAACCATACACTTGCATCTTTTGAATTGCCAAATAAACCGGCCCCTTCCTTTTCCAAAACCCCAATCACAGCAAATTTTCGTCCGTAAAGTCGAACTTCTTTCCCCAAGGGATTGCTCTCTCCAAAAAGATTTTGAGCAATTTCACTTCCTAGTATAACTATGGGAGAACCACTAGTAGCTTCAGATTCATTAAAGAAGCGGCCCTTTCCAATTTTTAAATCCTCAATTTGTAGATATTCCTGGGTAACCGCAGATATTTCTACGTTGGTTGTTGTTTTATCTTCAAATTTAATGGATTCCCGTGGGACATTCATTGCAAAACTGGCAGCTTCGGTATTAGGTAGATTTCGTTTTAGGTATTGATATTCCTCATAAGACATATCTGGAAATTGCTCCCTTTTCCATCTGGGAATTTCGGAGGGACCAAAGGAAAACCGCATTAAAATAATAGTACTATTGTCCAGAGAACTGAGGCTGCCTTTTATTTCCCGCTGCAGGGAATCCACTGCGGCAAGAACCGCTATTATAGAAAATATGCCGATAGTTACCCCCAAAAGAGAGAGAAAGGTTCGCAGTTTATTGTTTCGCAATGCATTAATGGCAAAATTAAAACTTTCTTTTAATACCCTTAAATAAATCAGCATAGTAAAATCAGGAGTTTACATCGATTAATGATAAGTCGCAGAGATGAAATATTCGTTACATTTTTTTTGAGAAATAAAAGTTTAGATCTTCAAATTATAGGGCGATTTGTCTACTTTTGCAACCATAACAAATTCAACACAATGAGCGATTTAAAATTGGCGAAATCTGCCCTGATTTCGGTATTTAGCAAAGATGGACTTGCACCGATAGTAAAAAAACTGAATCAACTTGGAATTACAATCTACTCTACCGGTGGTACAGAGAAATATATTAAAGATTTGGGAATTGAAGTCATCCCTGTAGAGGATCTCACATCCTATCCTTCTATTTTAGGCGGAAGGGTAAAAACCTTGCACCCAAAAGTTTTTGGAGGAATCCTGAACAGACAGGACAACGATAATGATGTTGCTGAGATGAAGGAATTTGAAATTCCTCAATTAGATATTGTGATCGTGGATCTTTACCCATTTGAAAAGACGGTGGCCTCTGAAGCTTCAGAAGAAGATACTATTGAGAAAATTGATATCGGTGGAATTTCTTTGATCCGTGCAGCAGCAAAGAACTTTAAAGATGTCTTATGTGTTTCATCTGTTGATGATTATTCTGACTTTTTGGAATTGATCACTCAAAATAACGGAAGTACAAACCTCGAAGACCGTAAAAAGTTTGCAGGAAAAGCCTTTAACGTTTCCTCTCATTACGATACCGCAATTTTTAACTTTTTCAATTCAGATGAAAATGTTTTTAAATTGAGTTTTCAAAAAGGAAAGGAATTGCGATATGGAGAAAATCCACATCAGAAGGGTCTTTTTTATGGAGATTTTGATGCTATGTTCGATCAATTACATGGAAAAGAACTTTCTTACAACAATTTGCTGGATGTAGATGCCGCTGTGAATTTGATAAATGAATTTAAAAATGACAGTCCCACTTTTGCAATCTTAAAGCACAATAACGCTTGTGGACTTGCACAACGGGACACGCTAGTAAATGCTTATCACGATGCCTTGGCAGGAGATCCTATTTCAGCCTTCGGAGGAGTTTTGATAAGTAATATGAAAATTGACAAGGCGACCGCTGAGGAGATCCATAAATTATTTTGTGAAGTTGTAATTGCACCAGCCTACGATGCAGATGCATTGGAAATTATAAAAGGAAAGAAAAACCGTATTATTCTGATTCAAAAAGAAATAGAACTTCCAGAACTACAAGTAAGATCTTGTTTAAACGGAATTTTGGTTCAGGACAGGAATTCTAAAACTGACCGTCTGGAGGATTTAAAGTTGGTAACTAACAATAAACCCTCTGAAAACGAGTTAAATGATTTAATCTTTGCTTCTAAAATTTGCAAACACACAAAATCAAATACCATCGTTTTAGCGAAAAATAAACAGTTGTTGGCGAGCGGAACCGGACAAACCTCCAGGGTTGATGCCTTGAATCAGAGTATTGTTAAAGCCAAAAACTTTGATTTTGATTTAAAAGGAGCAGTAATGGCAAGTGATGCCTTTTTCCCTTTTCCAGATTGTGTGGAAATTGCAGGCAATGCAGGAATTACAGCGGTAATTCAGCCTGGTGGATCTATAAAAGATCAATTGAGCATTGATTATTGCAATCAAAATAACATCTCTATGGTCCTAACCGGCACCCGACATTTCAAACATTAATTCATTACATTTACCTAACCTCAACATAATATACTATGGGATTTTTTGATTTTCTCATTGAAGAAATAGCAATAGATTTAGGAACTGCAAATACTTTAGTGATTCACAATGATAAAGTAGTTGTGGATAGCCCCTCAATTGTAGCTCGTGACCGGACAACAGGAAAAATTATTGCCGTAGGAAAAGAAGCTGCCCTGATGCAGGGAAAAACCCATGAAAACATTAAAACTATTCGTCCATTAAAGGATGGAGTTATTGCCGATTTTGACGCCAGTGAAAAAATGATAAGCATGTTTATCAAAGAGATCCCGGCATTAAAAAAACGGATGTTTACACCTGCGTTGAGAATGGTAATTTGTATTCCCTCCGGAATTACCGAGGTGGAAATGCGGGCGGTAAAAGAAAGTGCCGAACGAGTTAATGGAAAAGAAGTTTACCTGATCCATGAACCTATGGCAGCCGCCATAGGAATTGGAATTGATATTATGCAACCTAAGGGGAATATGATCATTGATATTGGAGGTGGAACCACAGAAATTGCTGTGATTGCATTAGGGGGTATCGTTTGTGACAAATCAATTAAAATTGCAGGTGACGTTTTTACAAACGACATCGTATATTACATGCGAACACAACACAATTTATATGTAGGTGAGCGCACTGCTGAAAAAATTAAAATTCAAATAGGAGCCGCAACTGAAGATCTGGAAGTTCCACCAGAAGAAATGAGTGTTCAGGGACGTGATTTACTTACCGGAAAACCGAAACAGGTTCAAATCTCTTATCGGGAGATTGCCAAAGCCCTTGATAAGTCTATTTTGCGAATTGAAGATGCCGTAATGGAGACCTTGTCCCAAACTCCGCCAGAACTGGCTGCTGATATTTATAATACAGGGATTTACCTTGCAGGTGGGGGTTCTATGTTAAGAGGATTGGACAAACGCTTATCATTAAAAACAGATCTGCCAGTGTATATTGCTGAAGATCCACTGAGAGCCGTGGTTCGCGGTACCGGAATTTGCCTTAAAAACTTAAGCCGGTACAAAGGAATCTTGATAAAGTAGGACTAAGTTATGCAGCAGATATTTAACTTTCTTATCCGCAATAAGAATAACATCTTATTCCTATTGCTGTTAGGCTTGTCTTTATTTTTGACCATTCAGTCCAACTCATTCCATAAAAGCAAATATATAAGCTCCGCCAATTTTATTACCGGGGGAATTTACAATTGGTCGAACGATATTCAGACATATTTCTACCTCGAGGAATACAACAAACGATTATTGGAGGAGAATAAGGAATTAAGAAAATTGCTTACTAATATTGAGGATACTGCAGCAGTTATTAATTTTGAAGATTCAACTTCCTTTGATGGAATTTACCTTTTTAGAACTGCAAAGGTCATTAACAATAACTACTCAAAAACCGACAATTATATCACTCTGGATAGAGGAACCAAATCTCTAATTAGCCGGGAACACGGTGTAATAACTAGTCAGGGAATTGTGGGAATTGTAGATCAGGTTTCGAAAAATTATTCCAGAGTAATCTCAATTTTGAACAGTCATTCCAGAATAAACGCTCAGTTAAAAAAAACTCATCACTTTGGTTCCTTAACCTGGAATGGAAAAGATCCAAATATTGTCCAGTTAATTGATGTTCCAAGATTGGCCCCAATCAAAATTGGAGATACCATTGTTACCGGAGGTAAATCACTTATTTTTCCACAAGGGATCCCTATTGGCCAAATTGAAAATTTTAAATTGGATCAGGATGAGAGTTATTTTACTATTGAAATTCGTTTGTTTAATGACATGACGAATATTGGTTATGTATACGTTATTGAAAATAAAGACAAGAAAGAACTTAAAGAATTGGAAGGGATAGATGACTAATTCAATAATATCAAATATCATCCGTTTTATCTTATTGATATTGCTGCAGGTATTACTCTTGAACAATATCAATTTTTTAGGGTACATCAACCCTTATTTATATGTTCTTTTTTTAATTTTATACCCTTTTAACACTCCGCAATCCTTATTTATTCTTATTTCCTTTTTTCTGGGGTTAACTATTGACACCTTTGAGGACAGTGGTGGAATTAATGCAGCTGCCTGCGTAGTTATCGCTTATGTTCGTCCCGTAATACTTAGATTTTCCTTTGGTGTAAGCTATGATTATCAAACTGTAAAACTCGCCAACACTCCGTTTGGCAATAGATTGGGTTATATAATGTTGATTGTTTTTCTACATCATCTGGTCTTATTTTCTCTGGAAATGTTCGATTTTTCGCATACCTTTCTGATCTTGAAAAAGACATTTTTTTCAGGTATTTTCAGTATTCTGTTAATTTTGATAAGTCTGACCTTATTTAAACCGAGAAAGCATTGAGAACTTTACTCTTATATATTGTCATTTTAGTTACTGGGGTAATTTTCCTCAGCAGACTTTTTTATCTACAAATTATTGATGAATCCTTTGCGCGATTATCTGAAGATAATGCTATAAAAGTAGTATATGATTATCCGCAAAGAGGCTATGTATTCGATAGAAATGGAGAGTTATTAGTATCAAATCAGCCATCATATGATGTAATGGCTATTCCAAGAAATGTAAAAGCATTTGATACCGCTGAAATTTGCAGGATATTAATGATCTCGCCAAAAGAACTTACTTCAAGACTTGACAAAGCCAAGATATATTCTCCCCGGCTTCCTTCAATAATAGTTCCTCAACTTAATAAATCTGAGTATGCATACCTTCAGGAGAAAATGCGTAATTACACAGGATTTTATATTCAAAAACGATCCTTGCGTGATTATCAAACTCATAACGGATCAAATATTTTAGGGTATATAGCAGAAGTAAACAAGAAAATTATAGATAATAATCCCTATTATATTTCCGGGGATTTAATTGGAAAACAAGGCATTGAAGGACAATATGAGGAAATATTACGGGGAATAAAAGGAGTTAAATACATTCAAAAAGATAGGTTTAACCGTGACATTGGCGCCTTTAAAGCAGGGATTTATGACACTCTTCCAAAAAAGGGAAAAGACATTACCTTAACAATTGATCAAGAATTGCAGGCATATGGGGAAAAACTGATGGAAAATAAGTGGGGAGGCATTGTTGCGATAGAACCTGCAACTGGGGAAATATTATCCCTTGTTACCGCACCATCCTACGATCCTGCATTGTTGGTAGGAAGACAGAGGTCTGCCAATTTCACTAAATTATACTACGATACGATCTCCCGTCCCTTATATGATAGGGGTTTATTGGCAGAATATCCGCCTGGATCACCTTTTAAAACAATTAATGCACTGATAGCTCTTCAGGAAGAGGTTGTAACAACGGAAGACAAATTTTATTGCTATCAGGGTTATTCTTATGGAAGAGGAAGAAAAATGGGTTGTCATAATCATCCAACACCATTGTCTATGATCCCAGGAATTGCCCAATCTTGCAATGCTTATTTTGCAAACGTCTATAGAAGAATAATTGAAAAATATCCTACTCCTCAAGAAGGTATTGATGCCTGGGCAAATCATTTAAAAAGTTTTGGTCTCGGTGAATTTCTAGGCACAGATTTGCCTACAGGTAAATCAGGAAAAATACCGACCTCCAAATATTATAATAAAATTTATGATTACCCCACTTATAAATGGTATGCTACAGCGACTTTGTCTAATGCAATCGGGCAGGGAGAAGTATTAATGACTCCTATACAACTGGCTAATATGACTGCTGCAATTGCCAACAAAGGATGGTTTTATACGCCCCATATTCTGAAGGAAATTGAAGGTCAGGAAATAAAGGATAAAGAATACACCGAAAAAAAATTTACAACAATAGATGCCAAAAATTTTGTGCCAGTGATTGAAGGTATGCACCAGGTATATAAAACCGGGACTGCATCTAGTTTGGGAATTCCCGGAGTTGAGATTGCCGGAAAAACAGGTACCGCAGAGAATTTTATGAAAATTGGTGGAAAACGTATACAGTTGACAGATCATTCTATTTTTATTGCTTTTGCTCCCGTAGACAATCCTAAGATTGCTATAGCAGTTTTTGTTGAAAACGGATATTGGGGAGGTCGTTATGCAGGAAGGATTGCAGGTTTAATGATAGAAAAATATCTAAAAGGCACTATCACAAGAACCGATATGGAAACCTGGATTTTAACCCATAGTTTGGAAGATGAATATAAAAAACCTTATAGTGGCGAACCCTTTAGAATAAATCAATAATGTTAAAGAGTTCTGTGAGTTTTGATTGGATTACAATTATCATTTATCTACTACTAGTAAGTTTTGGATGGGTCAATATCTATTCGGCTTCGCTAGGCGATAATCCTTCTTCCATTTTTGATTTTTCTGAAGTATATGGAAAACAAGCTGTGTGGATACTATTAAGCTTTGCTATGATAATAGTGCTTCTCTCCATAGAAGCCCGATTCTATATGCGGTTCTCTAGCGTGATTTATATAATTTCATTAATTTCAATTTTAGGGCTCTTTGTCTTCGGAAAAACAATTAACGGAGCGACCTCATGGTATGTATTTGGAGGAATTAGTGTTCAACCCGCGGAATTTGCTAAAGTAGCCACGGCACTTGCACTGGCTAAATATCTGGGTGATATTCAAACCAATATAAAGGATTTTTCTAATCAGGTGAAAGCTTTTCTTATTATTGCCCTTCCGGCACTTATCATCTTACCGCAACCAGATGCTGGTAGCGCAATGGTTTATTCGGCATTTCTTTTTCCTTTGTATAGGGAAGGATTATCTGGAGTTTATCTGGCAACTGGATTTTCCGCAATAGCAATTTTTGTACTTACCTTATTATTCGGACCAATTTACGTTGCCATAGCAGCGGGTATTATCGGGCTTTTGATATTGTTTCAAAAAAGTAGAAATCGCCCACACATCCTGTTTCTATTTATAGGACTCTGTACCGCAATAGGTTACTCCTACTCGGTAGATTACATTTTCAAAAATGTATTTGAACAAAGGCATAGAGACCGCTTTAATATAGTATTGGGACAGGAAATTGACCCAAAGGGAATAGGTTATAATACCAATCAAAGCGAAATTGCTATTGGGAGCGGTGGCTGGTTGGGAAAAGGCTGGACGGAGGGCACCCAAACAAAAGGTCAGTTTGTTCCGGAACAACATACCGATTATATTTTTAGTACCGTTGGAGAAGAATGGGGATTTCTTGGGACTTCCCTTGTGGTTCTTTTATTTGTTTTACTGATGTTAAGACTTTTATTCCTCGCAGAAAGACAGAAATCTACATTCCACCGCGTATATGGTTATAGTGTAGTAGGCATTATTTTTCTTCACTTTTTGGTAAATATTGCCATGGTAATTGGCATTTTCCCCACCGTGGGAATCCCATTGCCGTTTTTTAGTTATGGAGGTTCCGGATTATGGAGTTTTACCATCTTGCTATTTATTTTCATAAAACTTGATGCCGAGAGAATGTCCTTTTGGTAGGCTTATTTAAGAAATAAGTTATTCTAATATCTTTGCCCATACATCTTTAATTATAATTAATTGAAGATGTATTTCTTAGCTTATCAATTAATATTGTGCAAGATTAATTATTAGGTAAAATCCTAACTGGATTTGTAAATCATTCAATACTTTTTCCAATCTTTCAACTGAATTTTTTGAAACAATTTAACTAAATAAAATAATGAAATAAATGTTGTAAATTTCTTTAATAATTTGGCTCAAAACTACTCCACTTTCATATCATTGCATTCTTATTTTTAGTATTTATAAAATGAAATTCAATTTCAAATTTTATTTCTATTTTGCTGCCATATTATGCCTGAATATTGGATTTTCTCAAGAAAAATCTACAAATCAGGATACAACTCAGGTATATAAAAAAATTGAAGTCTATTCAAAGAAAAGGAAATTCACAACTTTCCTTCACAAATTGATTTTTGAACCCTCAAAAATAAAAACTTCCAACCCTATTAGAAAGCGTGAACCAAAAGTTTATACGCAATATGAAGGTAAAATTATTAGGAATATCAATATTGAAACACTTGATCCATTCGGGTATTCGGTTTCAGATACCACAAAAAATACTGGTAATTGGAGCGAAAGATTTGGAAATCACATTCATATTAAGACACGTAATTTAGCTGTAAAAAATTTATTGTTGTTTAGAAAGAATATACCATTAGACCCGCTTTCAATAAAGGAATCTGAACGGTTAATAAGACAGCAACGCTTTGTAAGGGAAGTCTCTATCATAACAGAACCTATACCACAAAATATCGATTCAGTCGATATTTACATTAGAGTTCTGGATTCCTGGAGTTTAATACCTAAGGGCTCAATATCTTCCTCAAGAACAGCAATTGGTTTTCACGAAAAAAATTTTTTAGGAACAGGTCATGAATTCAACAACAAATTTACATCGCGTTTAACTGATGGAAAAAACGCGTATAGAATGAAATATGAAATTCCCAATATCAAAAATACCTATATTAAAACCTCCATTGATTACCACATTGATCTCAATGACCACTACGGAAAAAGTTTAAATATTGACCGCATATTTTATTCACCATTAACACGTTGGGCCGGTGGTGCATATATGGATGAACAATTTCGAATTGATTCATTGCAAAACGAACTATCCCAATTCGCTTCTCAAAATTTTAAATTCAATTCCCAGGATTTTTGGGGTGGTTATTCCATTCCTATTTTTAAAGGAAATACCGAAAGGGAAAGAACCAGTAATCTAATATTTTCAGCAAGGTCCTTATTTGTTCAATACGAAGAGAGCCCAACAATTGAATATGACAAAGACAATTTCTATTCGGGGGAAACTTTTTATTTAGGAGGAATAGGAATCACTTCCCGACAATTTGTTGAAGACAATTATCTATTTTATTACGGCATTATTGAAGATGTTCCTGTTGGAAAAATCTATGGAATAACGGGAGGTTATCAACGTAAAAACCATCAGGAAAGACTCTATATTGGAGCAAGAGCTTCCTTTGGGAACTATTTTAAATGGGGTTATTTAAGCACAAATTTTGAGTATGGAACTTTTTTCCTGGGATCAAAAACCGAACAAAGCGCATTTTCATTTCAGGCAAATTATTTTACGAATTTAGTGGAAATTGGGAAGTGGAAGATGAGACAATTTATAAAACCACAAATAATTATTGGAGTCAACAGACTGGGATCAGTTGGAGACCAACTGACCATAAATGAAAGCACCATTTTTCAAGGCGTTAACGGAGCAGGTATTCAAGGCTCCAATAGTGCAGGAATACGGGGATTTGATAGCGCTATGCATGGTACTGAGAAATTTGTTCTTTCTCTACAAACACAATTTTATTCCCCAAGAAATATAGTTGGTTTTAGAATAAACCCATTTTTTAATTTTTCGGCTGCAATTCTTGGAAATGAAAACATTGGACTTACACAAAGCAAATTGTACTCATCCTTTGGAGTAGGCGTTTTGATTAATAATGACTATTTAGTCTTTAGGTCATTTCAACTTTCTTTTTCCTTTTATCCAACTATTCCAGGTCAAGGAAAAAACATTTTTAAGACCAATTCTTTTGAAACATCAGATTTCGGTTTTCAAGAATTTGATATCGGAAAACCCAGAACGGTCATTTTTAAATAAATACAGTGTATCGTTTATTCATTTGGTATCATAAATTTAAGTGCATCGTTCAACCATCACCAGGATCACAGCTACTGCAAGAATAATCATAGGATAGACATATTTTCTTTTCATATTAAGCTATTTGTTAATTTCTTCGATTTCAAATATTCAAGTAAAAATCAATTCAGCGCTCACTCTGATTAATTTTTTAAAATTCCACAAAAAATAAACGCTTCAAAAGACAACTACTTTTGAAGCGTTTAAAATTTAATTTAAAAATTCTTAGTTTTTAATAATCGCAACTTTATCTTTTTTAATATTATTCAATTTAATATCCTCTAAAACATTTACAGCTTCTTCCACGTACACATCGCTGCTCAAACTTTTATGCCAACGATCCCGTTTTTCTTTGAGAATAGTATCTTTTTTATATAAATCTACCTCATAGGGTAAAGATTGGTAGGACAAATTAGTGGTGTAATTTGAAATAGCTTCAAAGCGTTTGGCTTCCTCTTCAGAAATATTACGTTGACCTTTATATCCATCATAATTTAATGAATAAACTACCTCATCACTTTTATCCTTCACCCATTTGGCATTTTTTGCAATCAGATTTAGTTGTTCGCTATTGGCCATTCTCTTCTTACTATTTTCAATGGTTTGATTATAATCTAAATAACCGTCCCAAACCTTGTATTTAGCAGCTTCAATTTGATCCCAGGGCAATGGATTCTCATTATCCCTTTCCCCTATCTCTATGTAGCTATACCTATCCGGTACTACAACATCACTTTTAACTCCTTCCAATTGCGTGGAACCGCCGTTCACTCTATAAAATTTTTGAGTGGTAAGTTTAAGAGCACCTAAGTCTCCATATTCATTACTCCTAACCGTTTTGTTCAGATCAATCACATTTTGGACAGTTCCTTTTCCATAGGTCTGTTTACTTCCTATAATAATAGCTCGTTTATAATCTTGCATAGCCGCTGCCAAAATCTCCGAAGCAGAAGCAGAAAGTTCGTTAACTAAAATAACTAAAGGTCCATCCCATATAATACTTGGATCTGTATCTTCCAAAATTTCTTTTCCGTCTTGTTTTGATTTAATTTGAACAATTGGTCCTTTATCAATAAATAAACCCGCTATATCCACTACGGTTTTTAGTGAACCTCCACCATTATTTCTCAAATCCAAAACCAAACCTTCCATTCCTTCTTGTTTAAGTCGGATGATTTCCTGCTTCACATCTGAGGCAGCATTTCGCTCATTATAGTCTTCCATGTTGAAGTAAAACTTCGGAAGATTAATCAGTCCATATTCCCTATTATTTTTTTCTACGAGTGCAGATTTAGCATAAGTTTCTTCCAACTCAACTACATCACGGGTAATGGTGATATCTTCTATGTTCCCCATTACTTTTTTCTTTACAGACAAAGTTACCTTGGTTCCTTTTGGACCTTTAATAAGATTTACAGCATCATCAAGCCTCATTCCCAAAATGCTTACTGCATTCTCCTCATCTTCTTGTTTTACTTTTAAAATAATATCACCTTCGGCGACCTCATCTCCCAGCCAGGCTGGACCACCTGAGATTACCTCCATTATTGTGATATTATCACCTTTTTTTTGCAATCTCGCACCTATACCTTCTAATTTACCTGACATAGCAATATCAAACCTATCTTTATCCTGTGGTGCAAAATAGGAAGTATGAGGGTCAAATTCCTCAACAATCGCGTTGATATATACCGTGAAATAATCTTTGCGTTCAAGTTCTTGACTAAAATCAAAATACTCATCCATAGAAGTCAATAAACTTTCCCTTGATTCCTTTTCCAGTTCAGCATCTGTCTTAAATACATTTATGGTATCATTTTCATCTGAAGTTGGGGTAGCTATAGCTTGTCCATGTTTAGCAAGTGGATCAATCAGATTTCCGTCTTCATCCTCATCCATAACTCCTGTATTGGAGTTTTTACCTGAAGCTTTATTGGAAGTTTGATCCTGTTTTTTATCATAATAGGTTCCTAAAGCACTAAATTTTAGTTGTTTTCTCCAACGTTCTTTTAGTTCTTCTCTGGAATTAACATAGTCTATTTTCTCGTAATCGGTATTGATATCTTCCTTGACAGAAAAATCAAAGGGCTCTGCCAATATTTCTTTATAAATACCTCTAACCTCATCCATTCTTTTTTGAAGCCTGCTATGAGTTAGGTCAAAAAAGCTGAGATCTTTGTTTTTAATTTGATCGTCTATCTTGTCCTGATATGCTGAAAATTCCTTGATATCATCAGCATAGAAAAACCTTCTTAATGGATCAATCGATTTCAAATAGTCATCATATACTTCCTTAGAAAAGTTATCATCAATAGCTTTAGCATCATAATGCCCGCGTTGAAGAACATAAGTGATTAAATCGATCAAAAGTTTATCTTTATCAGGATCATCTGGTGATTTAGTAGTAAAACTACAAGATGCCGCTGCCATAAGTAACACCAACACCAAAATTTTATAATTCCTTTTCATAAATTGCATTATTTTCCTCATTAATTTTTCTTTCTAATTACATTAAAAATTGTGCCAAGTGTAACGAATCCCACAATTAATTTGTAAGACGCCTAAGATAAGCTTTCCTTTGGAAAATATTATTTTAGCAACTAAAAAAATATTTTCTATGCCTAAAACGAGACCACTTATTTTAGTGACAAATGACGATGGAATAACAGCTCCAGGAATTCGGGCGCTGATTGAGGTAATGAAAGAATTGGGTGATGTAGTTGTGGTTGCACCGGATAGTCCTCAAAGTGCAATGGGACATGCCATTACTATTAATGACACATTATATTGCGATCCGGTAATAATCAAAGAAATCTACAGTCATAAAGAATATAGTTGTTCCGGAACTCCGGCTGATTGCGTCAAAATTGCAACTCAGGAAATCCTGAACCGCAAACCCGATTTGTGTGTGAGTGGAATTAATCATGGCTCCAACTCTTCCATCAATGTCATTTATTCCGGTACGATGAGTGCTGCTGTTGAAGCCGGAATTGAAGGAATTCCCGCCATTGGATTTTCATTGACCGATTATTCCCTGACAGCCGATTTTGAACCTGCCAAAAAATTTGTAAAATCCATTACCAGGAATGTTTTGAAAAATGGGCTTCCTAAGGGAGTTGTTTTAAACGTGAACCTTCCAAAATTAAAAGAAGAAGATATTAAAGGGATCAAAATATGCCGACAAGCCAAGGCTTATTGGGAGGAAGAATTTGATAAACGGACCAATCCGCAAGGAAGAGATTATTACTGGCTTACCGGAAAATTTGTCAATGAAGATAATGGCCAGGATACAGATGAATGGGCATTGAAAAATGGATATATTTCAATAGTTCCAGTACAATTTGATTTGACCGCTCATCATTTTATTCAGGATTTAAACAACTGGGACCTCAATGCTTAGAAAACAAATAGCCATTGGATTTTTTATTGGAATTTTCGCCAATCTCGCGGGGATATTTCTATATATTACTTTTTTTTCTGAAATGGATTTTGGCCCCACCATTAAGGATGCTATAAGAAATGCTTATTTAGGGAAAATTATAGCTTTGGGAGCTCTCTTAAATTTCTTTCCTTTTTTTGTATTTTTAAAAAAAAATCAGATTTATCATGCCCGTGGAGTAGTCTTGGCAACTGTGCTGGCTGCAATACTCATCGCAATATCAATGGTGCTTTAATTTAAATTTCTCTAAACGGATTTTACCGAAGGAATTGATATTGTTGCTCATTAAGATACATTTGGGATCAAGAAAATAGAAAAACTCATGAAATATTACCTTATCGCAGGGGAAGCCTCCGGAGATCTACACGCCTCCAACCTAATGAAGGCTCTGAAAGAAACTGATTCTGCAGCCAGTTTTAGGTTTTGGGGAGGGGACTTAATGCAGGAAGTAGGCGGCGCGCCGGTAAAACATTATAAGGAACTCGCCTTTATGGGCTTTGTAGAGGTCCTATTTAATTTAAGGAAAATTGTAAAAAACATATCATTCTGTAAAAAAGATATTGCGGAATATAAGCCCGATGTAATAATATTTGTGGATTATCCGGGCTTTAATTTAAGGATTGCTAAATGGGCAAAGGAACAGGATTATTCAACTCATTATTATATTTCCCCCCAAATCTGGGCCTGGAAGGAAAATAGGATCTCCGATATTAAAAGGGATATTGACCAGATGTACGTTATCCTTCCTTTCGAAAAGGAGTTTTATGAGAAAAAACATCATTTCCCGGTCCATTTTGTTGGACACCCCTTACTTGATGCTATATCAAAAAAAGAGTTGGTGGACGCAAAGGAATTTAGGAAAGTACACAATTTGGATTCCCGTCCTATAATTGCACTACTTCCCGGAAGCAGGAAACAGGAAATCTCCAAAATGCTGCAAACTATGCTAAGCATTTCTGCCAATTTTAAGGAATATCAATTTATAATTGCTGGAGCTCCCAGCCAGGAAACCGAATTTTACAAAACTTTTATTACGGATAATAATGTTCATCTCGTGATGAATAAAACATATGATGTATTGTCCCTGTCAACTGCAGCCTTGGTAACTTCAGGCACCGCTACGCTGGAAACCGCTTTATTAAAAGTTCCGGAAGTAGTTTGTTATAAGGGAAGCAGTATTTCTTACCAGATAGCGAAAAGAATAATTAAATTGGATTACATTTCTTTGGTCAATTTGATTTTGAAAAAAGAAGTCGTAAAAGAGCTTATACAAGAGGATTTCAATAAAGAATCCCTGACAAAGGAACTGAACAAAATCTTAGATTCCAGTAACCGGGAAACAATATTTGAAGCGTATTATGAGTTAGAGAAGAAACTTGGTGGCCCAGGTGCAAGTCAGAAAACTGCTTCTTTGATCTATAATGCTATTAAACGATAATATTTAATGATAAAATATTTTTATCGATTTGGATTGTTACTGATATTAATAGCCCTGTTTTCTTCATGTGGCGCATCAAAATCCAGACTTCAGGCAAAACATGAATCTCAACTCAAATCCGGAAAATTAATTCCCGCTACCTTCCCAATAACTAAAATTAAAACGGCATCTCCAGAAGTTTTACCCGAAGATAAAAGGGTTTATAACATTACCTCCTTCGCATTAGATCAAAAGGGAACTCGCTATAAATATGGAGGAACTACCAAAAAAGGCATGGATTGTTCAGGACTTATTTACGCCTCTTATTTACAGGAAGACATTTCCCTACCTCGTACCTCAAGAGGCATGTCTCTGGAGGGAGAACGCTTGGCTTTAGCTGAAGTAAATATTGGGGATCTGTTATTTTTTGAGACCAATAAGAATAAAAAAGTAATCAATCATGTTGGTCTGGTGATAGAAATCCAACCAGGACACATCTTTTTTATTCATTCCACTACTTCCCGTGGTGTGATTATTTCTTCCCTGGCCGATGGATATTGGTTTGAGCATTTTGTGATGGCCCGCAGATTAATCTGATTTTTTTGGTAACTTGATAGGGAATCCCTGAAAATTAAACCTTGCTCAATTTTACCATTATAAAACTTTCACTTTCCGTGATGACGGGAATAATTATCGGTTTTTACCTAAAACTCCCGGTAGAAAGGCTATTAATAGGTGGCGGAATTTTACTCCTTATTTTTACTTTTAGTTTTATAAGGGCAAAAAAACTGTTTTTTCAAGACATATTTTTTGGTGTTAGTTGTTTTATGATGTTCATTTTTATCGGAATATTTTCGACTTCATTACACCTGCCTCAAAACCGGCCAAATCATTATTTAAACCTCATATCCGAAGCAAGTCCCGAACCTGATCCAATTTTATTAGCCGAAGTCACAGAAAAACTAAAACCTGGACTTTATCAGGACAAATATATTCTAAAAACCAATTTTTACAATGGACATCGCACTGAAGGTAAAGTGCTTTTAAATGTATCTAAGGAGCCTGAGAACACACAATATGAGTTGGGCGACAAAATTGTACTACCGGCTAATTTTATAGAGATAAATACCCCCTTGAATCCTTATCAGTTTAATTACCGACAATATATGGAAGGTTTGGGTGTGCTTAGGCAAATAAATATTAGGCCAAGCCAAATTTTGAAACTTAAAAAAGCTCATTTTAGTTTAAAGTCTTTTGCCGGTAATCTGCGTGGTAAAATTGTTTTTGAACTCAAAAAATATAATTTTAAATCAGAAGAACTCGCGATAATTCAGGCGCTTCTTTTAGGCCAGCGGCAAGATATTTCCCCTGAAACCTATAGCAATTATGCTGCGGCAGGAGTGATTCATATTTTGGCAGTTTCAGGATTGCACGTAGGAATCATCTTGTTGCTTTTAAATTGGGTTTTAAAACCAGTGGAACGAATTGCCAAAGGAAAATTAATCAAAGCCCTGCTATTGCTCACTTTGCTATGGGGATTTGCAATTTTGGCCGGATTATCCCCATCTGTGGTTCGCGCTGTAAGTATGTTCTCTTTTTTTGCTATAGGAATACAGTTTAACAGGCGAAGCAGTGCACTAAATACCTTATTCACATCACTCTTATTCCTTTTACTAATAAATCCCAATTATATTTTCCAGGTCGGATTTCAATTAAGTTACCTGGCCGTATCTACAATAATACTTTTACAACCCTATTTATTTAAATTATTCACTCCAAAACTCAAGCTTATTAAATATTTATGGGGCATATTTACGGTGACCATAGCCGCACAAATAGGCGTTTTACCCTTAAGTTTGTTTTATTTTCATCAGTTTCCCGGATTGTTTTTTATATCAAATCTTGTGATTTTGCCATTTTTGGGGATTATTTTAGGGCTTGGAATCCTTGTGATGTTAATGGCAGTTACTGGCTTATTGCCTTCAGTTTTGGCTTCATTTTATGGAGGAATGATATCAACTCTCAACAATTTTGTCGCATATGTGGCATCAAAGGAGGATTTTATTTTTCAGGACATTTATTTTTCGGTTTTGCTATGTATTGTTTTTTATCTCTTAATTGTTTCGGTTGTCTTTCTTTTTCGAATTATAAGTTTTAAAAACATCTCCTTTTTTCTTCTGATTTTAATTTGTTTACAAGTAGTTCTGATCTACGAAAAAAATTCGTCAGAATTTAAAGAATCAGTGGTTTTTCACAAAAGTAGAAAGACTGTAATTGGTGTGAAAAAAGGACAGGATTTGGCAATTTATCACAATCTTGACCGTCTTGCTTCCGCCCAAACTTTTATAAGGGATTATAAGACAAATTTGAACATTATAACTTCGGAAGAAAAAAGTTTGAAAAATGTGTTTCAACTTTCTGGAAAATTAGTATTGCTAATTGATAGCCTAGGGGTTTATGATATCCCAGAATTTAAACCTGAAATAATTATTCTGACGAATTCTCCTAAAATAAATTTAGACAGACTTATCGAAAAATTAAATCCTGAAATTATTATTGCTGATGGAAGTAATTACCCAAGTTATATTGCCAATTGGAAAGCGACTGGATTAAATAAAAAAATCCCTTTTCACGTTACGGGCGAAAAGGGAGCTCTTATATTACATTCTTTAAATAACTTATCGAGAAAAAAATTGAAACTTAGTTTTTAAAAGTTCCCTTAAAATTTGCCTCATATTTTTGCCAGGCTTCCGCAGATGTCAACTCTTTATAATCGTTGTTGGCAATCATTTTTAAAAATATTTCCAATTGCTGGGGAGTTTTGTAGCCGGCGATTGGAGCAATTATCTCGGATTCTTCATCAAAAAATATAAGACTCGGATATCCTGTAACTTTTAAGGCATCGGCAAAAAAATGTTGACTATTCCGGCCATTTCGGGAAGGATCAAAATTTGGATTTGTGTAATTAAAATCTTTATACATAATTTCCTCGGTTCCTTCGGCGTCAAATTTTACAGCATAAAAATGTTTGTTGACATAATCAATAACATCTTTATTAGTAAAGGTGTTTCTATCCATCATTTTACAGGGGCCACACCATTTGGTATAGGCATCCATAACGATCTTTTTAGGGGCTTTTTCCTGAGCTGCAAGAGCATCATTCATACTCATCCACTTAATTTCCTGTGCACTGAGAGTTGTGGTAACCAATAAAAAAGCGATGCTTATAATTAAATACTTCATTTTAATTTCTTAATTTTTAGATGACTCCTATAGAAGCAATTCCCTATTTCAGAAATATTATACTCCCAGTTGTTACAAATTTTAGTTTAAGTCGAAATGATTCTTCAAACATTTCAAATCTAAACCAATTATCGCAAAAAACATTCCAAATTTTGATGGTTGTATTATTGCACTAATTCTATCTTACTCCGTGCATAAGTTTCTTTAAAAGCGGATTGAGCAAGATTGCTATTAGTCCCAATCCAATTGGGATAAAGGTGAAGACAAGAAAGAAAGTTGTCATATCATACTCAGCTGTAATCGCGTCAATATTACCTCCCATTGTACCTGCAATTTTGTTACCAATAGCTATAGCGATATACCAAATTCCAAACATCATAGCGATCATTCGTCCCGGAACTAATTTACTGATATAAGAAAGCGCAACCGGAGATAGACAAAGTTCACCCAAGGTATGAAATAGAAAGGCTAAGATAAGCCATATTATACTGACGGAAGCAACCTGAGATCCAGATTCGATTCCCAGAGAGCCAAATGCCAAAGCTGCAAATCCAGTCCCCAATAATATAAGACCGAGTCCATATTTAATGGATCCGCTTGGATTGTATTTGCTCTCCCACCACTTTGAGAATAATGGAGCAAAAATGATTATAAAAAGCGAATTGAGAATCAAAAACCAGGTAGCCGGAATTTCAATTTCATTTTCCTTGATTTTTTTAATCTTTCCACTTATTATTGTACTCTCCTGCCCGCTTTTTAAAGCATCATTTATATTCGCTTGCTTTTCGGCATCAAGATATATGAACTTCCCTCTTTGGTCAACATCCATAATTGCTATCTCATCGGAGACCTTAAGATCTAAAGGTTCTATAATGGTAATTTCCTTTTCCACAATTTTATCACTTTGTGAAATCTCTGTGGAAGCAGTTACAGGTGTGTAAGAAAATATTGGTTTGTTGGTTTTTTCATCTATTGCAGGCTGTCCGGTTCCTTCATCTAAAACCTGCTGTTGTATCGTTGGATATGAGACAATAAAAGCATTGGAATTCATATCCCTGTTAATCATCCAACCTACGATAGCCCATATTATTACAAAACTAAAGCCCAACACAATATTTGCTGCCAGATACTTTTTATAAGTCTGTTTAAACAACAGGTAAAGCACCCAGGTAATAATTGCGATGGGAATTACGGTAATAAGAATATTGGCGATCAGGAACAAGGTTGCATAGTTTCCGGACATGATCCTATTGGTATAATCCTTAGCAAAAATGGTCATTGAACCACCTGCCTGTTCAAAAGCCGCCCAAAAACAGACTGTGAACACTGCGAAAAATACAATTGCAATCATCCTGTCCCTTATAATGGCGGGATATCGGATAATTCTCGAGACAAGTAAATACAAAAACAGCACTAAAGCCACTAGAATTACCTGAGCAGAATAATCTGACCCTCCAAATTCGAGTATATTAGTTCCCCCGATTTTTGAAGCAGGATCATTAATGATCCAAACCAAACCCAAAACAGCGGTAATAACAATAATAATTTTATCAATAAGGCTAAAAGGATTTAATCTGTCTCCTTCAAATTCAAGGGCGGCGGCTTTTGTTTCTTCAGTTTCAGCAATTGGTTTTTTTCCTACTTGCCCAAAAATATTTTGAGCCAGATAAAACTGAGTCATTCCTAAAAACATAAATACTCCTGCTAAACCAAATCCATAGCTCCAGCCCACTTTTTCTCCTAAATAACCACATAATAAAATTCCAAGAAATGCCCCTGCATTTACACCCATATAAAAAATAGTATAAGCACCATCTTTTTTCTCAGGATAATCTATGTAGAGTTTTGAAATAATAGAAGTAATATTTGGTTTGAAGAAACCATTTCCAGCAATCAGCAAACCAATTCCTATATAAAGAAAAATAGGTTCAAATTCCAATGCAAGTGAAACATGTCCAAGGGTCATTAAGAAAGCGCCAATAATTACGGCCTTTCTGTAGCCTATAAATTTATCGGCGAGATAACCTCCCAATATTGGCGTCAAATATACCAGAGCAGTGTAAGTTCCATACAAAGCCAGGGCATTTTCCCGAGGCCAGTTCCATCCACCGAGACCAAAAGCACTAACTAAAAATAATACCAAAATAGCGCGCATCCCATAATAGGAAAAACGTTCCCACATTTCGGTAAAAAACAATACAAACAATCCCGCAGGATGGCCAAGAACATTAGTGTCAAAAAAATTTCCGGCAGAAGGTTTTTCTGGTGTCATGAATTAATCTTTAGATTCAAGTGATATATCAAAAGGTTCTTGCTCCGGCATTTTCCTTTCATCATCTTCAGCTCCATGAGTAAGTCTCTTAAGAGGTTTTAGCATCATTAATACAATGGATGCAAATATTACGGTAAAAATGGTTATTCCTATAAAGGTTCGAAACTCCATTTGAGTTTGAACTTCATCAATAATTACAATTCCGGAATAATCCAGCTCTTCTTTTTTGGTCAATTTTTCATCATTGTTCCTAAAGCTGAAAACGGCGTGATATGGTTTTTCCTTAGTAACATTTTCTTCTTTTAGCAGATTTACAATCTCATTCTCACCATTTTCATTTTCGAATTTTACCAAGTCTAGAACGGGTTCATTTGTATTGAGATCTATCGCTTTAAACTGTCCATTTTCAGGATATATTTTTGTCTTTATTTCAAAGTTTTTTCCCTTAATCAAAGTACTATCTTTAACGTTTAAAAACGGCGTTAAAATCTCGCTGGAAGCTATCAGTTCAACCTTCGTAGGTTCTCCCTGGGAAAATTCGCCAATAACTCCTGCAACTTTATTCCCCAGACCAGTCGCTGCAAAATAAACCCCCATCATTAAGGACGCATATCGCATTGGTGCGAGCTTGGTAATAAAAGATAAGGCAACCGGTGACGAACAAAGTTCACCTATGGTATGCAGCAAGTAAGCCAATACAAGCCAATACATTGCTGCCGCGCCGTTAGATGCATATTGCATTGAAGCCGCGGCCATAAATAGAAACCCAAGTCCCATAATGATCACACCTGTAGCCATTTTGAAGATTGAAGAAGCCTCTTTGTTCTTCAATTTTCGTTTCGCCCAGAAATTGGCGATTACCACTCCAAAAAGTATTATAAATAATGCATTCAACGATTGAAAAAAGGAAGCTGGAACTTCATTTCCAATTAAGGGTAGGCTAAACGGAAGGATCCTGTTTGTTTTATCCAGAGCATAAATATTCATCAATCCACCGGCTTGTTCAAAAGCTCCCCAAAAAACGATCACCAAAATAAAAGACAGCAACATTACGACGTATCTGTCTTTCATAATTTGGCTGGTAAGGTCTTTATAAACCATCATCATAATTCCAACTACCAAAGAAAGGAAGATAAACAGTAAACCATATCCGAAACCTATAGTGACCCATCCAATGATAGATACTATAAGTAACACAATTGTAATAATAAGTTGTAACGGAGATTTTAACAAATCAGCAA
>Ga0307486_1000451_pt1 | contig 37757 bp, 30 predicted proteins | sample CBIW02metaG_FD_203663 | JGI IMG/M metagenome (GOLD analysis project Ga0307486, IMG submission 203663) | Sea-ice brine microbial communities from Beaufort Sea near Barrow, Alaska, United States - CBIW 0.2 | ecosystem: Environmental > Aquatic > Marine > Coastal | place: USA: Alaska | collected... | reverse complement strand
TTAACCAGTCCAGCTTGGAACGGCCAAAAAGGCTAATTGAGGTCCAACTATCTGCGCCACTGATGACTGCGGATATACTGAGAAACAAAATTTCTTCTAGTGGATAAAGATGGTTGCCTTTGATGGTTCGACGGGGATCTTTCAAGTCTTTAAAAAAATGGGGGAAAGCCGGGTGGGTTTTTGGGGCGCTGTAGCAGGTGGGCATTTTTTTTACCCTCTGATAAATATACCTAAATTAACTCACTAACGAACCGTTTTTAAAAGCGATTTCCCTGCTGTGTATCTCGGTGGCTAGATCATCTTCCCTTTTCTCTCAGAATCTCTGTATTTGCCACATCACACCTCAAACCGATGAATCGCTTCGGTGCTCAAATAAGGCAGCCACTCTTCGGCGCTACGCTCGGCATATTCGGCAAGAAAAAATGATAATGTTGGTCTGAAAGGTTGGCTCTTTAGACTCAGACCTCTTTGTTCAGGGGTTTTATCTCCTTTGATCACGTTGCACCTATGACAGGCAGTCACCAGATTCATCCAGTTGGATTTTCCCCCCTTAGACCTTGGAATGACATGATCGATAGTCAATTGACGCTTACTACCACAATATTGGCACTCTCCTTTGTCTCTTTTAAACAGATTCATTCTATTCAACATCACTCCTCGGTAAGGGATGTTTTTGTAGTGATTAAGACAAATCACAGCAGGATAATTAAAACTATGGCTTACCGTTCGAATTTGCAGCAACTCATAGGCAGACAGGCAACTGGCCTTCTCCATCAGCAGCAATACTATGGCTTTTTGCGGCGATACAACAGCCACGGGAGAATGATCAAGATTCAACACCAATACCCGCTTTTCCATATTAATTTAAAATTGAACGTACCTCTAGCGTCAAATCCGTGTCTTTGGTAGTCAAAAGACAGGTTTCCCACTCATTGATGTCAGAGATTCTAGCTCTGTTGTCCATCCATAACACTTCTTCTGCACCCAGATACAGGGCAAAGTGGTTGGGACTTTTATCGCTTGATTTGAAAGTAAGTAAATCACCAGGCATAGCGAGCTCGATGTCAACTTTTCTTCCAGTAACCCTCTTTGCTTTCCAAGAATATCCTCCAATACCAAAAACCAATTCAATGAAATGCTGTTCATCCATTCCAAAAATACTCCTTCCGCCCGATTGAAAAGGAGAATTGACAAATTTTAATCCAATTTCTACCAGCTCGTCGCGCCTGGCTTTTTTAGCATGAGGTCGTACTAAACCAGTAAATCCGAGATGATCCTGCCAGTTGAATAATTCCAAATCTGAAAAATGAAGTCGGCTACCTGGGAGTAAATACAAATTTGCTCCCATATACTCAATGGCTGCGATAGGTGAAGTAACTACCTGATAGTCAGATGACAAAAAAGTAGAGTACTCATCTATGGGGATTGACTTCAGGGAATCAGTAGAGATCCAGCCAGTTCGGGTAGAATCCTCGTGAAATATTTTGTACCAAAGCTTGTCTGGAGTGACTGAATGAACCTGATAGCACTCCCCGAAAAGCAATTGGGTGACTAGAGCGGAATCAAAAGTTGGTTTGCGGTAAAGTGGCAGCACGGTCTGTCTGCATATACCAAAAGCATCAGTTAAGGGCCATTCGCTGAATTTCTCTTTTTGCATCTTTCTCTTTCAAATCCTGTCTTTTGTCGTGGGTTTTCTTTCCTCGGCCCAATGCGATCTGCATTTTGGCCAGGCCACGGTCTGTGATAAATATACGAACAGGAATGATAGTCAGCCCTTTTTCAGCCGACTTAGTTTGAAGTTTATCCAGTTCCCTTTTGCTGAGCAAAAGCTTCCGATCTCTCACTGCTATATGATTGTAGCTGGCAGCCATGGAGTAAGGTGAAATATGCATTTGACGCACATACAATTCGTTTCCCAGAAAAATACAAAACGCCTCAGTCATAGATACTTTACTTTCACGGATCGATTTGATCTCAGTACCCTTCAGCACCATTCCTGCAGTATAGGTATCAATGAATTCAAACTGAAAACTTGCCTTTCTGTTTTTAATATTTATTTGCTTATCAAATTTGTTATCCTTAGCCATAATTAGATTTTCATTTTCGCCAGTGGAGTGACATCCAACGATGCAAACTCCCCCTTGAGATATTTGTAGTGTGCAGCTATGGCAATCATAGCCGCATTATCCGTGCAGTATTCAAACTTTGGCACATATAGATGCCAGCCTTTTTGCGCAGCAAGAATACTCAACGTATCTCTCAGTCCCGAGTTGGCTGACACCCCGCCTGCGATGGCGATCTCTGTAACTCCATATTGTTTTACTGCTGCTGTCAGCTTGATCAATAGCATCTGAACTAGCGAATATTGCACACTGGCGCAAAGATCTGCTAAATTCTCTTCAATAAATTTCGGATTTTCTTTGAGTTGATCTCTCAAAAAATAAAGCACCGCTGTTTTGATCCCACTGAAGGAATAATTCAATTCCGGCATTCTTGTAATTGGAAACTTAAATGCTATGGGATTCCCTTCTTTGGCATATTTATCAATCAAAGGGCCTCCGGGATAAGGCAACCCGAGCAACTTGGCTGTTTTGTCAAAAGCCTCACCCACTGCATCATCCTGAGTTTCTCCGATCACTTCCATCACCAAATGATTTTTCACCAAGACCAATTGCGTGTGACCTCCACTTACTGTAAGGCAGATAAAAGGAAACTTCGGCTTGGGGTCATCTATAAAATGTGCCAAAATATGCGCTTGCATGTGATTGACCTCGATAAGAGGGATTTTTCTGGCGAAAGCAAATGCTTTGGCAAAGCTCACTCCTACCAGCAAAGAACCCATCAATCCGGGTCCGCGGGTGAAGCCGACGGCAGAAAGTTGAGCTACGCTGATACCTGAAGTTGCGATGGCTTGCTGCACAACGGGGATGAGATTTTCCTGATGCGCCCTAGATGCCAATTCTGGCACTACACCTCCATATTTTTCATGTACCGATTGCGTAGCGACAATATTATTAAGTACTTTGCCATTCCCTATTACAGAGGCAGAAGTCTCGTCGCACGAGGATTCAATTGCTAGAATAAAGATATCGTTGGTACCCATTGGAAAAGAACGCAAAAGTTACGGATTTTTTGCACAAAGCGTTTCGGGTGCTGCTCAGAGTGGTATTTTACCTGACCATGTTCCTGATTGTCGTTGTGCTCAGCTTACAAATTGGCTGGGTTCAAAACAAAGTTATAGATAGCGTAACAGGAATACTCAATAAAAATTCATTATTTCATACAGAAATCGGTCAAATTAAGCTGACCTGGTGGGACTCCGTGGAGTTGAAGGATGTGTTGATAAAAGACCATAAGGACAGCATCATGCTCTCAGTCAAATCTCTTCATGCTGACTTTCAGTTACTTTCGCTACTTCCCCCCGGCGACGCCTCGATCGATGCAGTAAGGTTGGAGCAGGGCAAATTACATATTTACACTCATCAGGGAGATTCCTCTATTAACATCACCATGTGGGTAAGAGAGTTGGCTGAGCGATTTAGCAGTGGCAATTCAACTGGCAAATCAGTTAACTTTTACATCAATGACATTGAATTAAGGAAAGCTGAAGTATTCGTAATCAATGAAAATTCTGAGCCAATCACGGGCAGTTTGGACTATAACCGCTTAAAATTTGCGGATGTCACCTTAAATGCCACCGATTTCAGCGTAGAAGGACCTGAGATCAAAGCTAGTATTTCTATGCTCACGGGCACTGAGCAGACTTCAGAATTATTTATCAGAGAGTTGATTACTGATTTCATCTATACTCCTGAATTCTTACAGTTTGACAAACTTAGCCTTAAGACCAAGGATACACACATCAAGGATTTTTTAAGATTTGAATATGCCTCCACAAGCGCATTTTCCAATTTCATTGAGGAAGTAGCCATCATCGCATCAATGGATGAATCTAAGATTGCACTCCAAGATCTAAAATTATTTGCCCCGAATCTTCCCAATATCAAAGATGAAATCTACCTCTCCGGCAAAGTATCGGGTCCTGTAACCGATCTGAGATCAAAAGAATTTTTGCTTAGGCTGGGAGAAAAAACTGCAATTTTTGGAGCTTTCCGCTTGGAAGGATTACCTAATATTGAAGATACTTACATTAATCTTTCCCTTAAAAACTCTACCATCCTTGCCAGGGATTTAGCACCTTACGTGAATAGGGAGGTGGAAAAACAAATCAATAAGCTCAATACCGTAAGGTTTACTGCTGACTTTGCGGGATACCTCAAGCGATTTGACACCAGTGGGGAATTTAAGACTTCCATAGGAACTGTGAAGGGTAGAGTGAATTTTGACATGATCAATAATCTACCTTCTATCGTTTCCAATCTTACCGCGACGAATCTGGATCTGGGAGTTTTGACAGAAAAAAAAGAGCTATTTCAGAAAGTAAGCCTAGATGGGCATGTCAATATCAAAGGAAATAAGTTTGAAAATGTTATGGTGGATGTGGATGCCAACGTGTCCCAGTTTGGATTGAAAAACTACTCTTACACCAATATCAAAACCGACGCAACTTATGGCTTGGACCTTTTCAAAGGTAATCTTAGCGTAAACGATCCAAACCTGAAGATCACCGCAAAAGGTCAGGTCGATCTAAGAGAGTCCACCGACTCGGTGAGAATGACAGTACAGATAGACTCCGCCAATCTTGATCAGCTCAACCTTTCCAATAAGGTAAAACACCTCAGTGGTAACCTTGACATAGACGTGAAGGGAATTGAGATCGACGACATTCAGGGAATTGCACGCTTTAGAAATATCAACGTGGGCTATGAAGATCGATTTTTGGAAATCGGTGACTTCTACTTCCAGTCACTTTTTGCCGGAGGCACCCGTACCATGTCCTTCAATTCAGATTATCTTGTAGCAGCGGCATCCGGCCAGTTCAATCTTCAACAAATGGGCAGTGACCTGGATATTTTGCTGAAGCAATATGTCTCGATTGTTATCAACGAAGAGCAACCCATCGCAGATTTGGAGCGTAACTTCTCTGAAAACTACAGTTTGGACCTGAATATCCGAATGATCGATGTAAATCCTATCGTACAGCTTTTGGATCCGGACTTCAGTATTTCTAAAAACACAGTATTAGAAGGGGCTTTTTACCAAACTAAGGAAAATACGGTCTTCAACTTCTTTACCAGCATAGATACACTTAGCTATAAGCAGAATATGGCCCAAAAGATAAATATTGATTTTAATACCTCTAAGTTGATCAACAGTCCTGATATTTTGGCCTCGTTTTATGTGTATTCTAAAACTCAGCAATTGGGTCAAACCTTGAAGTTTGACAATTTTGGATTTGAAGCAATATGGGATAAAAGTGAAATGGATATGAATTTTACTTTGGACCAGGATTCTACCCAAAGTGCCGCTCGTGTTGATGCCACAGCGCGGTTTACCTCCCAAAATACCTTATTGGCATTCGCCCCCTCTTCCCTAAAAGTGCTTAATCGAGTATGGCAATTCGACTCACTTAATCTAATAACCATCACGCCGGAGGAAATCTCTGTGGAAAGTCTGCGTCTGAGCAACGAAAATCAGATGATTGCTCTTGAGGGAAAAGCAAGCCGAACTCCGGGAGAGCGTCTCAACCTGATGGTGAACAATGTCAATATTAACGTACTCAACACCCTGTTTCCACAAAGTTTTGACGGGACAGCAGATGGTTTGATTTCATTCGAAAATCTGTATGACAGCGCTTTGGTACAGGGAGATTTTGGGTTGAAAAATGTGGAAATCAATCAATTTCCCATCGGCGATATGAATGCTACGGCAGATCTCAATCAGCAGCGACTTTTACTGTCTCTCAACAATACATATCAGGGCAAAAAAACAATTGATATAAGGGGAACATTAGCCCTGGCTGACCAGAAATTGGACATGGAAGCTGCTCTTAACCAAGCCAGCCTTGTGATCCTAGAACCATTTCTATCCAACTATATCTCAAATCTTGGAGGTTCGGTATCCGGAGAAATGTCAATTCAAGGTACTCCCGCAGCTCCTGATATCGACGGAATAGGCACTCTTGACAATGGCAAATTGACGGTTAACTTCCTGAAGACGACCTACTTTCTTAATGGAGATATTCACTTTGAACCTAATAACATCAATCTGCAGGGAATCAAGCTGAGGGATTTATACAACAACACTGCTATCCTGACTGGCGGCATCAGTCACACTAGCTTTAGTAATATCAAGTTGGATATGGCTGCGCAAATGCAGAATCTTCAAGTGATGAATACCACTGATAAAGACAACCAGACATTTTATGGAACTGCTTTCGTCACTGGAAATGCGACTGTGAAAGGAACCACCACCAATCTGGACATCAATGCACGGGCAACCAGCCAGCCGAATACCAGAATCTACATTCCACTTTCAAACGATAATACCCAGACTCAGAAAGATTTTATCCACATGATCAACATTCAGGACACGGTGAGGATCAAGCAAATCGCCGAGGAGATTAACCGTCTGGAAATAGAAAATGTAAGAATGAATTTTGTGCTGGACATCACCCCTGACGCTTACGCAGAGATCATTATTGACCCACGGACCGAAGAGGGTATATCTGGACGAGGGCGGGGAGTGCTCACCATGAATATTGATACGCAGGGTAATTTTACGCTGAACGGCACCTACGAAATCACAGAAGGCAAGTACAATTTCTCCCTATATAATGTCCTGAAAAAAGAATTTAGCATCAAACCTGGTGGTAGAATCAACTGGTTTGGGGATCCTTATAAAGGAATTATGAACCTCAGCGCAGAATACACTGAATCCGTCTCTCTTCAACCCTTACTTAATTCAAATAGCTCCTCACCAAGTACTCAAAGCAGTTCCTCCACCCGCCGATATCCCGTGACGGTACTCATGAATCTCCAAGGTGAATTACTCTCGCCGGACATTTCTTTTGGATTTGATTTTTCACAGTTTCCTAGCAGCGGCGATGTGCAAACTACTATTTCTGCTTTTCAAAATAAGATAGCCAACGACGAGCAAGAAATGAACAGACAGGTTTTCTCAGTCATCATGACCCGCGCATTTACTCCGGAAGGTTCCTTCTCGGGAGTAGCGAATATATCTTCCAGCTTGGGGCAACTTCTTTCGTCCCAGCTGAACAGTTTCTTGGGTCAGGTGGATAAAAATTTGGAAATCGATCTGGATCTCGCCTCACTGGATCAAAGCACCTTGGAAACTTTCCAGCTCAGTGTAGCTTACACGTTCCTCGACGGAAGATTGCGTGTATCAAGAGACGGTGGATTTACAAACAATAGAGGCAACGCAGATGCGGCTTCCATCATCGGAGATTGGCAGGCAGAATACATGCTTACAGAGGATGGAGTATATAGAATTCGGATATTCAACCGCAATAATTTCAACACATTTACGTCACTTTCCCTTTCCAAAAATGTCTTGACCTACGGCGTTTCTCTTTCCCAAAACGTCTCTTTTAACTCTTTCTCGGAGCTTTTCAGGAAACTCACTCGCAAGAAAGAAGAGAAAATGACTATTAATGACCAAGATGACTTTCTTCGCTACCAACTTGAAAATCAAGAACAATGGAAAAAAATCGAATTGGATAATATTCAAGAAAAATTAGATTCTCTGGATAAAGTAAGGCGGGAAAAAATTATTGAAGGGTATTTCTAAAAATTTATTAGAGGTCCAAATTCCTACTACCCGCGTAGAAAGTCAGGTATCCGATGCCAATACATTATGAAGTTGACTCCAAATGGAACATGGATGTTGTTGGTCTTAATTTAAGTAGCCTTCAAACAGCTTTGAGGTTTGGGAGTTTACCTCCGAGAATGTAATGCAAATTTCCTGTTTGTGAAAAGCAGGAAATTTCCAGTGCAAATTTTCTTTGGTGAGCTGATTCACCAGGATCTTCTATCAGGTTAAAAAAACAAATTATGAAAAAAGTAAGTATTTTTTGGTTCCGAAGGGACCTGCGTTTAGATGATAATCACGGGTTGTACGAAGCGCTGAACGCTTGTGAAGCGGTGCTTCCGCTATTCATCTTTGACAAGAATATTCTGGATAAGCTTTCGAATAAAGAAGATGCCAGGGTGGAATTTATCCTCGATCAGATCAATTCCCTTCATGAGCTACTGGAGAAAAAAGGTTCTTCTCTGCTCATCAGATATGGTACACCTATAGAAATATTTACCGGGCTATTAAATAGCTACGATGTTGAGTCTGTCTATACCAACCGGGACTATGAACCCTACGCCAACGAACGTGACGAGCGTATCGAAAAACTACTAAACTCCAAAGAAATCTCACTTCATACTTTTAAAGATCAACTCATCATGGAGCCTGGTGAAATCCTCAATGGTTCAGGTGAATTTTATAAAGTATTCACCCCTTTCAGTCGGGTCTGGCTGGAAAAATTTAAAGCGTCCAAAGCCGAATCCTACTCCGATTTCCAATGGAAAAACCTTTTTCAGACTAAGCCACTTCCTCAAATTACATTGGCAGACATGGGATTCAAACCATCTGAAATTAAGATTCCCTCCAAGAGACTGGATGAAAATCTGGTCAAAACATACGATGAGACCAGAAATTTCCCCGCCATCGATGGCACTTCCAGATTGGGAATACACCTCAGATTTGGCACCATATCTATCCGAAAGGTCGCACTAGAAGCTGCCTCACTCAATAAGACCTTCCTGAACGAACTGATCTGGAGGGAATTTTATATGATGATTCTGGCGTACCATCCTCAGGTGGTGGATAAGGCATTCAAACCTGCCTATGATAGAATTCCGTGGAGAAATAACGAAACCGAATTTAAGGCCTGGTGCGAGGGGAAAACAGGTTACCCAATTGTGGATGCTGGTATGAGAGAAATTAATGCTACAGGTTATATGCACAATCGCGTGAGGATGGTCGTTGCTTCCTTTCTCACCAAGCATCTTCTGATTGATTGGCGCTGGGGAGAAGCTTACTTTGCCGAGCGATTGTTAGACTATGAGTTGGCATCAAATAACGGAGGATGGCAATGGGCGGCAGGAACCGGAACGGATTCTCAACCTTATTTCAGAATTTTCAATCCTACTTCCCAACAGGAGAAATTTGACAAAAACTGGAAGTACATCAAAAAATGGATTCCAGAAATAAATTCAGATAACTACTTAAAACCCATTGTAGATCATAAATTTGCAAGACAACGAGCATTAGACACCTACAAATCAGCCCTAGATCAATGAATATCGGAGACAGAGTGAGAATGCTTCACAGCACAGAAGAAGGAATAATTAGAAAAATTTCCTCAAGCGGAAGGATTCAGGTAGAAATTGAGGATGGTTTTATCATCCCCGCAAATAAATCTGAACTGGTTTTAATTCACGAAGGTGAAAAGAAACACTTTGGAGAAAAGCCCGAAGAAGACAAAGTAGAAAATACTCCTATTCCAATCTCCGCTCCCAAAGATCAGGGACTTTACCTTGCTTTTGTCCCTATCAACGACCAAAATCTTAGTCTTTATATCATCAACGATAGCAGGCAGGCGTACCTCGCGCACGTATCGGAAGTCTTTGGTGACAATCATCGCACGCTCTTAGCGGCCAACCTGAATGCTGGGGATACCAAGAAATTTGATGATCGATTGTTGAAAGAAATGGACGAGTGGCCAGCATTTTTGCTGCGTTTCATTCCTATACAAAACCACTTGGAAAAGGCAATCCCAGCATTTGAAAGACAGCTGAAGATGAAGCCAACTCAATTTTTTAAGCACCTGAGCAAGGCACCAAGACTGGACAAAACCGCTTATCTATTTTCCCTGGAGCAGACTACCAAGGAACTGGACATTCGCGCACTCAATCAGGAACTCGACAGCCTTCAGGTAAAATCCACACCTGCCAAGACCACCCGTCCTTCCCAATCCATTGACCTGCACATAGAGAAACTGGTGAAAGATGCAAAAGGCATGAGCAATTCGGAGATTCTACGCACCCAACTGGATACTTTTGACACCAACCTCGATCAGGCCATCGCTTCTGGTATGGATGAGATTACCTTTATCCACGGGATTGGGAATGGGGTATTGCGAAAAGAAATTCATAAACGACTGAGTCAGCTGCATAATATTAAGTATTTTCAAGATACCCAAAAGGATCAGTGGGGCTACGGAGCCACCTTGGTCAGAATCTCCTAATATATGCTGCCCAAATTCTCTCCCGTTTTCCAGATTTTTGAAAGTCAGCACCAACAGGCAAAAGAGCTCTTTTTATCCCTTGGAAAACAAATCAAATCCAAAAAAGCAATTGAACTGGCTACCAAACTGGATTTCTTAGAGGTCTATTCCGACTTGCTTAACAAAATTCACTTTGAGGTTAAGGGACTTAATTTTGATCTTTTTTCCCAATTTAAATCCTTGCAAAAATCTTTACACAAGATTCATCATTTCAAACTGGTAGAGAAAAGTCTGGACGAAAGAGAGTTGACACAAAACATCACCTATGGGAGCTACCGAAAACATCTGGACGAATACAAAAAAGACCTCTACACTCAGGCCTTTGACCTAATTGTGGGAAGTCCATTGAAAAACTGGGATGATCTTTTTGAAAAAGCCAAACAATACAGCCAGGCGATCAAACCGCTTTCCATCAATACGGCGATCAACCAAATCATAGAGGAAGAGCTGGACTATTTTGCTATGGACAGCAAAGGGCCCATGGACACCAAGTTACTCAAAGACACTTTTATTGGCCTGCGTATCTTGGTGATGTTGGAAAACATGCGTGTACATTTAGGTTTCAATCCCATTTTCGTCCCAAAAGTCCATCTGGAAATTGAGGAGTTGAAAAATAATCTCAAGCCTTGGTATGTGAATCATCTCAACTATCAGTCGCTTACCTATTTTGCCAGTGACAAGGACGACCTCTCCAAAAAATACATGGATTGGCTAAAAGACCTCAAAGCCGAAAAGAAAGTACTCTCTGCCCTATCAGAAAAGCGAGCACAAAAATTATTTGAAAAGATATTGGGGTAAAGGAGTTTTTTAAAGAAGGGAATTTGATGTATTCCATAAGTAAAATGGGATTTAGGTGGGGAATTTGTTTTTATGTTCTCCTTCATCCAGGGTCGAGGGATTTATCGCCTATATTTTTCTATGGTCACAACCGAGCTCAAACCGTGGGTTGCACCCATGGCTCTTCATGATTTGATCCTTTCGTGGTTGATAAATGAAAAATCCCAAGCGGTTATTTTATATCGTGCATTTTTATGATCCCAACGGGATCGAACCATGAATATCCCCGTATGAAATGCGGGGATATAAAATCACGATAGGAAATGGAAACCCTGAAAGGGTTGAACTTTTAAGGCTTTCCTCCTTACTTCCACTCATTTTGCATGCTAAAAACAGAATTATTAACTATTATCGCTATTCAAATGCATCTAACTACTAGCTGCTCACCCGGCTTCTAATGAAACACCTACTTATATTTTGTCTGTTCCTCATTTTTTCTTTTCAAAATATTGGAACAGCTCAAGTCAAAAAAGCCAAGCATGTGATTTTGATAGGTTTCGATGGACTAGGATCTTATGCCATCCCACAGGCGAATATGCCGAACCTGGAGAAGCTGATGCAGAGCGGTTCACACTCATTGGAGGCGAGGACTGTTTTGCCTTCTTCGAGCGCAGTAAACTGGGCATCGATGCTAATGGCAGCTGGACCTACCGCACATGGATTTACCGAATGGGGAAGTAAAACTCCTGAAATCCCGCCTTATGAAGTAACTAAATATGGATTATTCCCATCCATTTTTTCTGTGATCAGAGACCAACATCCAGCCGCTAAAACTGCTGCAATATATAGCTGGGAAGGAATCGGGTATTTGATTGAGAAAGATGCAATTGATGTGGTCTATCATGGAGAGACGGAGGAGCTGTGTGTTGCCAAAGCAATAGAGGTGATCAAGGAGGGAGAAACAACTTTTATGTTTTTGCACCTCAGCGAACCTGATGGCGTAGGGCATAATATCGGTCACGACACCCCCGAATATTACAAAGAGTTAGAAACCCTTGATGCTAAAATCGGTCGACTAATTGAAGCAATCTCAGCAGCAGGAGCTATAGATGAAACAATCATCTTACTCTCAGCCGATCATGGTGGAGTAAACAAAGGCCATGGCGGAAAATCATTGGAAGAGATTTATATCCCGTGGGTAATCTCTGGGCCTGGGGTGAAAATTAATCATCAACTCACTGACCTGATTATGACCTATGATACTGCTGCTACTATCGCCTGGATCTTGGGGATGGATCCTCCAAAAAGTTGGAGAGGAAAACCTGTGGAAGATAGCTTCACCTCTTTCTAAATCCGATTTGAAACTGAAAAACCTCAAAGAGATTTGCATCGGTTGATATCAGCCTTGTAGGGAATTATACAGATTTTAATCTGGCATTTGGTCCTTCAAGAACTCTCACTAGCGGAAGCCTATAAAAATGAAGTGAAATCCTGTTTAATGATCTATTTGCCATTCATTAAAAACCTACGATCTACTCCTTGTTTGAGCTAGCATCATCCAAGAAAAAATAGCACTTAGCAGTTCGCACAGTCTACGATTGTAACTACTAAGCGAAAACTATTCCGTAGGAACGAATAATCATTCGTTCCTACGGATATAACTCAATCGAGCTTCTCCACTCTTGTAGGAGTATCCACCCCACTGATGATGGACTTACTGCTAACGGCGATAGCCTTGATTACCTCTGTCATATTCTCCATGTCCAAGGTGCCAATCTCATCGCTTGCTTTGTGATAGTTGGGCTCGTCATTTGGAGCTTCTTCCATTTTGGCAGTGGAGACAGTATGTGCCGGAACCCCCAATGCCGCCAGGGTTCTGTTGTCACTTCGATAAAATAAGTTTTGCTTTGGATAAGGATCTGGTTCAAAATGAAATTTAGATCCGGTAAGATTCTTCTGAAGTATTTCACCCATGGAGCTCTTTTCGAAACCCGTGATGTAGGCACTGTTTGGACCCCACTTGCTATCTGTACCTATCATTTCAATATTAAACATAGCCACTACCTTGTCTGGATCAAGCTGCTCACTGAAGTAGGTACTTCCAAATCCGCCTGACTCCTCAGCCGTAAAGGCTACAAAGATTAGGGTGCGTTCGTTGCCGTTAAGCTTCTTGAAATATTTCCCCAACATCATCACCGCGGTAGTTCCTGCAGCATTGTCATTTGCTCCATTGTAAATACTGTCTTGATTTGCGTCAGGTTTGCCTACACCAATGTGATCATAGTGACCACCGAAAACCACGTATTCATCTTTTTTGGACTTGCCTGGAAGTACTCCCACTACATTCTTTAGGGTTTGCTCGGTCACCTGATTTGTGATCTTTAGCGCCATGGCCTTAGGATCTAAAATATCAGTCAAAATGAATATTTGATTAAACTCTGTAGGGAATTTTGCTCTTGCAGCATTCCGTTCTAACCTCGCATAGCTATCTGCATGTGATGGGTCAATCAGAACCACTACGCTTTTTTGGGTGCGGAATATTGGAAAAACCAATTGATTAAAATCAGCATCCTTAGGTACTTTGACCAACTCGTAATCCGTCAGGGAATTTATTTCTACGGTTGAAGAGGTGCTGTTCACCGTCACATTGCTTGTGGTTAAAGGCTGCTCATCCAAGCTTCCGTTGACTTCTGATGGCGTTGCTTGCAGCATCCCAAAACTCTGTAGATAAGATTCGTTTTCACCGAAATACTCCAAGTTACTTTTCTTAAACTCAGCAGCAATAAAATCCGCAGCCTTGTCCAATTCTGGACTAAAAATTTTCCTGCCTTTCATATCATCCGCAGACAAGGCCTTTTCCAGACGCTCTACTTCGGATTTATTGATGATGGAACCTATTTTCGGAGTACAGGAGAACAGACCTATACACAGAATGGCGAGGGATACTAATATTTTTTTCATATGGAGTATAGCTTAATCCTTAACAATCGGGAAGAAAGCAAATATTAACCGTTTTTGTCAGTATTGGAATTGTTTTTATAAATCAGGGGCAGCTTATTAATTAAGCGGTGCGGAGATCCTGCCACGCGAGAAAGACAAATACTGCTCTGGTGAATTCGACTTATATATTTTTTCGAAGGAAGCTTTAGAGCTCATTCCTTATTTCGACCAGAACCAATCGCTCAGTTGAAAATGATGATTGGTTCAATAGCTTGGTTCAAGCCATCGGTCTCATGCATAACGGAAATTCTTTGCTTTTTAGTCCATGAATTCACTCATGGCAACGCCACGGCGGACAGGCATTTCATGATCATATTTTTTGGAACCATAAATATGAATTTTAGGAAGATCCTAACTAGGTCAAATCATGAATAGCTTGTCCCGACTTCTGGAGAACAGTATGAATCGCCGGCCAAAAACATATTGTGAGATGAATCAGGGACGACGAAGCTGTCTAACGAAATGGTAAAACTTATCAAACAACTCTTCACAAATTCACCTCAACCCTTAAATTCTAAAAGGGGAAAATCAGTAGGGCATGTTGACTTACGGTGTTGAAATCCCGCCAAACTCGATTGAGTTCGCTATGTGTCTTGGCTGCTTCCAATCCAGCAAATGGGTACAACAAAGCCGTAGCATTACGGCATCCTCCCGTAAGTTCGCGACTGCTTTTGCTGATGTTTTGGAGATGCATGGGAGATATACTCCCTGTTTCTTCTAACATGGCCCAGCCTTCCTCCACCGCAAAATAAAACTGATCTCTGACTTTCTGAAGTTTCCCATTTTGCTTTTCCAGTAGGTCTGTGAAATATTGGAGATGCTCAGCATCGTACTTCCTGTATTCGTGTCGTTTCCAGAATGACGCTGCTATTAATTCTATCATTTGTATGGCAATGCCACAGATATTGACCGCAAGTGTTGCTTCTGCAAACTGAAGAAAGGGAATCTGATATACCGGAAATTGCAACATGGAGTGATTTTCATTGATCACAAAGCTTCTCTGGGTCGGTAACCGCAGTTGGTTGACCCGAAACCCGTGACTTCCAGTTGCAATCATACCCATATAATTCCAGCCATCAAGGATCTCCACGTCGGCTTTGTCAATGATAAATGCCTTAATCACTGGTTTACCGTCAGTATTAAGCTGGGGAGTTCCATGTTCAAATAGCTCACAATTGGCTGTGAAGTGCGTGGCATGCATGGCTCCGGAGGCATAAGTCCAGTTGCCCGAAATAGTGTACTCGCCATGATTCAGGTCAGCTTTTCCTCCGACAAAGCCACTTCCTGCAAGACAAAGTTCTTTTCCCAGAAAAATTTCATTTCTCAACTCCTCCTCCATAAAACCCACAAACCATCCTGCTCCGGCGCAGAGCGTCACCGTCCAGCCAAGACTTCCATCCTTTCGGGCGAGGGATTCCTCTATCTTCAATCCTTCCGGCAGGGAACATTCCAAACCGCCCAATTCCTTTGGCACGAAAAGTTTGAACCACTTCTGGCGATAGATTTCATCTAACCAAACGTCAGACAGACGACCTAGTTTCTCGGAGATTCTTGCCTGTTCAGCGTTAAATAAATGCAGGTTTTGCATGGGAGTTTTCCAGTTCTTTTTTCCAATCGAAGTAGCCAAATACCGCCACGACAAAGAGAAAAAGGGTTAAAATAGAGAATAATATCAAGTTCTTGTGAAAGAGCAATGGAATGGCGACAAGGTTAGATACGTTGAGCCAAATCCAGTTTTCAAGCTTTCGCTTTGTCAGCAGCCACATGCCAGCCCAAGCGGTGGAAGAAACAAAAGCATCCATGATGGGTACATCAGAGTCGGTGAAATTGGTAAGCATCAGATACAAAAATACGTATCCTCCAATGGCGATCATCCAAGTGATCTTTTGATCTGAAACCGTACTGCGGGAAATTCGTGAAGCACCTGATTTTGCCCGGCTTTTCCACATCGCCCAGCCATACACACTCATGATGAGATAGTAGCAGCTGAGCAAGGTTTCTGCATAGAGTTTGGCGTCTATAAGCAAAAATCCTGAGCAAAGAATCCCAATGATTCCGGCAGGATAAAGCAAAATCTTGTTTTTGCGAGCGAGCAGGACTTCGCTCACGCCAAATGCAACAGCGATCCATTCGAGCAGGCTCGTTGCTTTGATCTGCGTAAATAGCAGATCGAGTTGAGTTGAAAATTCCATTTGAATAATTTTAAATGAATTATTCAAGAAAGGGAGAACAGTAATCTAATCCCTACGCCGGCATTACCCGGATCAGGTGCACGGCAATTGCTCGCCGATGGGTATGATCTCAGCCCTTAACTTTTGGGGCACCCCTTAATTGAGACTGCTAATTTAAAGAATAAAGAGAAGAAAAAAAGTGAAAATTATTTTAACCTAAATTTCCTTTTTTCATCGCCTTCACCGCATGATCTACCGCCCTGGCAGTCAAAGCCATATAAGTTATGGATGGGTTTTGTGTTCCGGTGGAAGTCATGCAGGCCCCATCTGTCACATAAACGTTTGGTACCAAGTGCATCTGGTTGAATGAGCCCAGCAAAGAAGTCTCCGGGTCACGTCCCATTCTTACGCCGCCCATCTCATGGATATCAAGTCCCGGCGATTGTTTGCTGTCACCCAGTCGAATAGTTGTACATCCTGCTTTAATCAGCATCTCTTCACCCTGCTGATGAAAATCCTTCAGTACTTTCTCGTCATTTTCATCGTATCCAACGTCGATTATCAAGAGCGGCATTCCCCATTCATCTGTCTGATCCGCACTTAAACTCACCTGATTGCTTTCCTTTGGAATAGTCTCTCCCTGCATCATCATATACACCGACCAAGGTCCCGGCTTGCTATTCGCCTCTTTGAATTCCGCTCCAAAATGCTGATCAGCATGTCCAACTCCTGCTCTTCCTGCGGAATAAAATGTCATGTATCCACGCATGAAATCCATTTCCTGCTTTTTGACATTGCGGAAATTAGGCATCATCACAGCAGTAGGTCTGCGACCAAAATAGTACTTATCGTCAAATCCCTCATAGTCAGCACTGATTGAACCGCGATAATTGTGAAAGGCAACATACTTTCCCAGTATGCCGGAATCATTCCCCAATCCATCGGGAAAACGCTTAGAAGTACTATTCAGTAAGATCAAATTGGAATTTAAAGCGGAGGCATTCACAAAAATAACTTTTGCAAAATATTCTTTGGATTCCTTGGTGATCCTGTCAATGACTCTAACTCCGGTTACTTTTCCCTTTTGATCATCATAGATTAAAGAGTGCACCACAGAGTCCGGCCTCAAGGTGAGTTTCCCAGTTTTTGCAGCTGTTGGCAAGGTGGACGAATTGGAACTGAAGTAGCCCCCAAAGGGACAACCTCGATAACATTGATTTCTGGCCATACATTGACCCCTTCCTTGCGCCAGATGAACTTCCGTTGGAGAGGTCAAATGTGCACATCTTCCAATAATCACATCTCTGTCGGCGTAGGCAGCTTTAATGCGAGTCTGAATCTCCTTTTCTACGCAGTTCATCTCCCAAGCCTTCAAAAACTCGCCGTCAGGCAACGTGTCTAAGCCTTCGTAGCTTCCGCTGATGCCAACAAATTTTTCTACGTAGCTATACCAAGGAGCTATATCTTCGTATCGGATGGGCCAGTCAACCGCAAAACCATCTCTTCCCGGACCTTCAAAATCATATTTGCTCCATCGCTGGGTCTGCCTCGCCCAGATCAGTGATTTTCCACCAACTTGGTATCCTCGCACCCAGTCAAAAGGTTTTTCTTGAACGTAAGGATGCTCTGTGTCTTTAACAAAAAAATGTTTAGTATCTTCTTTATAAGCATAGCAACGATTGACCACTGGGTTTTCAACTTTATCAGCCAGAGGAATCTGATTTCTATGTGGCATTTCCCAAGGCGCAGCAGTCATGGTGGGATAATCTTTTAGATGCTGGACATCACGCCCTCTTTCCAACACGATGGTTTTCAACCCTTTCTCACAAAATTCTTTGGCCGCCCAACCTCCGCTGATGCCAGAACCTATCACTATTGCATCGTATTCGTTCGCATTCATAGGTGGAAGCTATTTAATTCTAAGTTGATTTCTAAATCAAATTAGTTCAAAGGAATTAATCTGTTTTGAATATGACTGTTCGGTATGTTTCACGTAAGTCATTTGAATCAATGTTTGAGGATCAATTTAGGCTACTTCCCCTTTTCAAAGGGGAAAAGGGGAATTTATGATGGTAAAAACCAACTATAGAAGTGATACGTGCATCATTGCATATACTCATAGTTTTGAAATTGAATTATTGTTATCCTAGTGCATAGGCTTAGTTGTTCTAAAGAATTGACCTTTTGAACGAGAAACATTTCTGACTCCGATTTTTAGGAGACGTTTTCCAAGCGACGAGTAATATTTTAGGATTTTGGAAGAAAAAAAAGATAGCTCTGGGAAATACGTGGGTTTTCTGATCAGACCACGATGGATGAATTGCCTCAGCTAGGGACGACCTACCTCCCATTTGGACTAAATAATAACCCACAGTTTATGAATCTTCCTCCCTGAGGAAGGCAGGTCGAACGACGATTTTTTTTTTATAATTTAAATCTATTCGTACCTCAATGACTCGATGGGATCAAGTTTAGATGCTTTGTAAGCCGGGAAATATCCTGACATCAGCCCAACCACAATACATATAGCGAAGGCCAAAAACATCCATAGCCAAGGAATCAAAAATCCTCCTACCCCTATCACTAAAGAAATTACATTACCAACAGTGATGCCTAGGATGACTCCAAATACTCCGCCCACCATACAGATCATAATTGCTTCCAATAAAAACTGCTGTCTGATCCTGAGTGGTGTTGCTCCAAGTGCTTTTCTGATTCCAATTTCGCGTGTTCGCTCCGTGACCGACACCAACATAATATTCATCAAACCTATCGATGCTCCCAAAAGAGTGATAAACCCAATTCCAAAACCTCCTATTCTAAGGTAACCGGCAACTTCCTCCAAGCTTTCCGCTACGGATTCGCTTTTAGTTAAATCAAATGAATCTTCTTGAGCTACCCGGTCTTGCCTGATTTTGCGCATCATACCTATTGCCTGCCCCATCTCAAAATCAATCCGCTCTGGGCCTGAGGCAATACCGGTAACTTTGTAACTGAAATTTCCTCTTGTATCCAGTCGGCTGGCATTCTCAATGGGAATTAATATCTGCCGATCAGCTCCCTGATCCTGACCAATTCCTCCTTGCTCCTCAAGGACTCCAATGATGATGAATCGTCTTCCCAGAAATGTCACTTTTTCATTAAGCGCCTCTTCATTAACATCAAAAAGTGCCTCTCTTACTCCAATTCCTATTATGCATACATTATTGCCGTTCTGAATGTCCATTACTGAGAAATTCCTACCAGACCCTATCTTCATTGCTTTGATGCTAAGATAATTGGAATCAGCCCCTAAGATCCGGGTATTTGGATTGGTTGTTTTAGAACCTCTTTTCACTTCCACTGCGCCACTGACGTTTGCAAATACGGTGGAGATTCCTGTACTGGCATATTCTTGCTTGAAATTCATCACCTCACGATATGTCAAATTGGGATAAGACTTTTCTTTGGCTCCGTCCTGAATAGCCCTTCCTCCACTCGACCACTTATTTCTTATATCAAATGAATTGGCTCCCAAGCCTGAGAAACTGTCAGCTATCTGTCCTTTAATTCCATCTATAGCCGTGAGCATTCCGACCAAAGAGGAAATGCCAATTGCTATGATGGCCCCTGTCAGAACAGTTCGGAGAAGGTTAACTTTTACAGAGCGAATTGCTTCGCGTACATTTTCGATCAAATTCATAAGATGTCCGTAATAGAACTGTTTGTATACTGCTGCTGTCTAAGCAGTTTTAATAATACTAATTTCAATTGATATCAGACATAGCATTACCCAAAATTAACTCGCGTAATTCAATTTGGTTATCCCAATTTGACAACTGGAATATGAATTTTTTCTTCTGATTCAAGAGAAAATGGACCGTACTCTGTTCCAAAGGTCTCAAAATGCGGGCGACTATCCAATTGATATCCTATTAGCAGGTAGTTTTATCTTAATAAGATCTTCGAGAATAATTCCCAAATCTCCCAATGCGGAAGAATAGGTAAAAGAAAGATATAGACCTTCTTTTAGATGAAAATATTTAAAGTTAGAAGGTCGCTTTTCACCGCTGATTGGAATAGCAGCCCATTTCTCGAAGTTAGTCCCTTCACCAAAACCTTCATTAATTCGAGCTTCTCCATACTCTTGAATGGAATAGAAAATATCGGGGACAATAGATTCTTCACGACGCTGTTGCCTAAAAGGTCGCCAAAGTCTATAAGTTTCGCCAGAAGCATGAGTGGTTAGTATTTTCAATCCGGAAACCACACAATCAGCTATGAATTCTATTTTAAAAGGAATTTCCATTAATGTATGCGATTACCTTTTACCTCAAGGGAATTTAAAATTTCCGCTTCTTTAATCAGCCATTCCTGCCATCTGGCATTTACCAGAATTGGATCCTGAAAATGTCTGGCCAACTCAATAAAAGTCACATAATGACCAGCCTCTGAAATCATCAGTTCGTGATAGAATTTTCTCAGCTCACCGTCCTCCAACTGTGTGGACAACAATTTAAAGCGCTCACAACTTCTGGCTTCGATCAATGCATTCATCAGGAGTTGTTCCGTTAATTGCTGAATGCGATTTCCACCTTTTTTGACGAATTTGGAAAGCTCAACCACGTATTGATCTTTTCTAGGAAAACCAAATTTCATTTCCCGTTTTTGAAGTTCAGTCATCACACGCTCAAAGTGCCCCCATTCTTCTGCCACTATAGGCGTGAGCGTCATGACGAGGTTGGTGAAGTCTGGATATCGAAGAATCAAACTAATACAGGAAGAAGCAGCTTTTTGCTCACAATAGGCATGGTCCACCAAAATTTCTTCCAGATTCATTTCAGCAATCCTCACCCACCGTGGGTCTGTGGGTAGTTTTAAGTGAAGCATTTTCTGACGCGTACTTTCTTCCCAACTCATATCAGTCAAATAAATACCAGGTGATTCCCAAATTGACAAACGATTTTAGACCAGTATAATCCGGGGTAACAAAATATCCTTCCTGTTTCATAAAGCTACTATTCAGATGATTGTACTGGAATAGCACTCGGGTACGATTGATCCGAAAGTCAATAAAGAAATCAGCGACAGGATATGCATATATATTGAAATCATTCTGCAGGTAAAACTGCTGATGCGAAGGAAAATAGGCTTCAGCGTAATAATCCGAATGATATCTCACATCAATTCCCATCTGCACATACACGTTTTCTTTAAACAACGGACCGTCGAAATAAAATTTAGTATTGGCATATAGCTGCGGTATTCTAAAGGCCTCACGCGCGCCTCCTGTGATTTGGGTGAAAATTACTTCTGTGTCCCATTGGAAACTTTTACCTATACGAATCTTAGCGTTGACTGCTGGAATAAGCATTATTGCCTGACCTACAGCCTGGGCTGCTTGTCTATTTCCATCAAAATAGACGTAGTTATTTATCCTGTTAATGGTAAGAGAAGGTCTAATGCGGATTTTCTTAAAATCGATTTTTGCAGTAGCTCGAACTTGATCTACTCCAATATTGGAAAAGTCATTCTGCCATTGATAGTGATTACCAAAATAGACCTGTTGCACTGAGGTTGGTTTGTACACTGCTTTGGTATAATCTACATCGAGCCATGGGGACACGAATAACCCGTGCAATCTAAACGCTCCGGGAATAAGATATTCCCCATCGGCGCTGATAGACCACTTTTCGGAGATCTTCCCGATGAGTTCCCCTCCCAAATACACTTCATTAAATGAATCAGTGCTGGGGGAAAAGGGACTTTTCATTCTGCCGGTTCTGAATTTTGCGTGAGCATTGTAGTAGAAACCTTTATAAGTCCCTTTAAGCCCCACCTCATTGTTCCAAACCTTAAAGTCACTATGATTTCGGGTAGTATCCAATTGGCCATTTAACCGACCTGTCAGATAAAATAAGGAATCTGTGGTGTTCAAGGCTGCCAGATAAGTCAGACTTTTATTTTTATGGTCAAATATATGATACGCCTGAAGCTCATCCCTCACTTTATATTCATGGTAGAAATGATACTCCTGTCTCAAATCTGTAACCTGAGAATTCCGCAACCAGACCTTAGCATCTTCATAGGTGAAATAAATGGAGGTGGAATCCACTGAAGGCGGGATAATTCCTCCAATCTCATTCACGGTATGTTTCATTCGTGAGAAATTTCCTAAAAACCAGTATTTCCCGTTTTCAGACCTATAATTGCTATGCAAACTATACGAATTTTGCACCACCATATTGTCGTCGCGTGCTACTGGATTGAGTGTCTTACGAGAACGTATCGTGTGAAACTCAAAGCCTACGTTCCACCTGGGATTGATATTTCGGGCGAAAGACAAATCCAGCATATTTCGACTGCCACCTCCAAAAAAAGCTGACATCTCTGTAAATGGCGACTTCGTATCGTAATATTTAGTATTCTCTGGAGCATGAAAGTAGAGATTATACGCATTGAATCCAGACTGTGTGCCGATGACATCGGGTATCTCATACCAAATAGACTTGGTAGCCGATCCAATATTTCCCAAGTCCTGATACTTCCAATTGCTTTTAGCAACAGGGTCATAATTGTGAAAGTTGGTGAGAGATGTATCCTGTGGATAAAGTGTCAGATTGTTTCTTTTGATATCTTTTTCAAAAAAGTAAAGGCTAGTCGTCGGTCCATAGACCATTCTGGTGCTATCGTCTAAAAGCGACCTTCTTCCCGTTTCTTGCTCTTCGCCCTCTTCAAGCTCCTCCGCGTTTTGTTGCCTGGGATTGGTGGTGGTAGTTTGCCTCCGAGGAATCGTTTGCGCCTGCAAGAGCTGCAATGTGGCCACAGCCAGAAATAACAGAATAGGGAGAAACTTATTTTTCACTTACTATATTTCATTTTTCAAAACCTTCTGATAAATTTGATCAATCAAAATGGTACGGTCTTCGGGTGATAATTTCACCGCTATTGGAAGCACAAAAATCGGAATTTCTTTTAGAAAATCTTTGGGAGCATTGGATTTAACTTTCACGGCATCTTTTTCAGTGGTCAAAATCACCGGATTGAGGTGTTCAAAACTCAAAAAGACCTTTTTTATTGTTTCAAAATCGGGTAGATCATACTCATGGTGATCAGGATATTTCAAAATTGATAAGACTTCATAGTTGGAGCTGACATACCCAACTAATTGCTGATCGTCAGCCAGTCCCGAAAGTAAAATTATCCTTGGTGAGAACACTAAATTTGCCTCCAAAGGATAAGGAATAGCATACTCAATCGACGCAAAAATCACGGAGGAGTCGGATCTTAAATAAGGAGACATTTTAGCCTGAAAATCATGTTTAATTTCATTGGATATTTCAGCGGGACACTTGGTAACTACAATGACATCGGCTCTTTTGGCACCTCTTCTACTTTCCCTTAATCGACCCATTGGAAGCAGGAAGTCAGTAAAAAAGGGTTTTTGGAATGTGGTCAACAAAATGGTAAAATCAGGACTGTGGTATCTATGTTGCATGGCATCATCCAAGATGACCAACTGAGTTTCTGGTGAGTTATTTGCAATTTTCTTTAAAGCTTCCACCCTATCTTCCCCAACAAAAATCTTGACTTCGTTTCCAAATTTCCGGAAAATCTGAAAAGGCTCATCGCCAAGTTGGGCAGGGAGAGTTGTTGGAGACGCCTGCAAAAATCCGTTAGATTTTCTCCTATATCCACGGCTTAATATTGAGAGATTGTTTTCATCTTTCAAAAGCCGTATTATCCATTCCACCATGGGAGTTTTACCAGTACCGCCCACACTAAGATTACCGACTATAATGGTAGAAATTGGAGATTTGACACTTTTCAACCATCCTAGATCGAAAAATTTATTTCTCAAGCCAGTGATAAATTCGTAGAGTAGAGCAAATGGATAAAGCAAAAAAGCGTACCAGGGCATTACAGAATTACTATTTTTGAAAATCAAATAAACGTAAAAAATATGGGATACAAGATTAGTGAGGTGATTTCGTACCTGGAGGAGGTTGCTCCTCCTTCCTATCAAGAATCCTACGACAACGCCACTCTTATTACCGGAGACCCAAATAGTCTGGTGGAGGGTGTAATTTGCACGCTGGATTGTACAGAAGAAGTAGTGCAAGAGGCAATACAACTAGGTGCAAATATGATTGTAGCACATCATCCTATTGTTTTCAAGGGACTGAAAACACTGACTGGCAAAGATTATGTCGAGCGCACCATTATCAAAGCCATCAAAAATGATATTGCGATCTATGCAATACACACCAACCTTGACCATGTAGCCACCGGAGTAAATAAAAGAATCTGTAATCGGCTTGAATTGATACATACCAAGATCTTGCAACCAAAAAAGTCGGTATTAAACAAACTGGTGTTCTTTGTTCCAGAAGATGATAAAGAGAATGTACTTCAGGTGATGCATGCTGCAGGAGCCGGAAATATTGGGGAATATTCTGACTGCTCCTTCCAATCTAAAGGAACTGGCTTTTTTACACCATCTCTAAAGGCCAATCCCAAGATAGGAAAAAAAAATACTCCCGAGCAAGTGGAAGAAATCAGAGTTGAGCTTATAGTTCCGAGGCACAAAATAGTTTCGGTAGTGAAGGCTATGAAAGCTGCCCATCCTTACGAAGAGGTGGCCCATTATATACAGGCTATCGAAAATGAGAATCAAGAGGTAGGTGCAGGGATGCATGGAGAACTTCATCAGACAATGACTGGAGAAGCATTCTTGGGTCATCTTAAAGCCAGTATGGATCTAAAAATAATAAAGCATACCAAAATCATCGACCGGCCTATCAACCGGGTAGCGGTATGTGGAGGCTCCGGAATTTTCCTTTTGGGGGATGCTAAAAAAGCTAAAGCGGATGTATTTGTGACTTCAGATGTAAAATACCATGAATTTTTCGATGCAGAAGAGGATTTAATTATCTGTGACATCGGGCATTATGAAAGTGAAATTTTCACAAAAGATTTACTCTACGAGTTATTGTCCCAAAATTTCCCTAATATTGCACTCTATTTGACAAAAGTAGTTACAAATCCCACATCCTACCGATAGCACATGGAAAGTTCAGTAGCACAGAAACTCGAAGCTATACACAGCCTTCAACTTTTAGATTCAAAACTGGATGCCATCGTTAAAGTCCGCGGAGCTCTTCCAGAAGAGGTTCAGGATCTTGAAGATGAAATTGCAGGCTATGAGACTCGTCTAGATAAATTTCAAAGTGAAATTGACTCTTATGATAACGAGATCAAAGCCTTTAAGGAAAGCATCAAAGAATCTGAAAAGCTGATCAAGAAGTATCAGGAGCAGCAAATGAATGTTCGTAATAATCGCGAATATGATGCAATCACCAAAGAACTTGAACTTCAAGATCTTGAAATCCAGGTAGCTAAAAAGAAAATCGCTGAGGCTGGTCAGAAAATAGATCAGAAGAAAGTTGATTTGGAAGAATTAAGCGCCGTTAGAAAGGATCGTCATAAAGATCTTGATCAAAAGAAGAATGAGTTGTCCACGATAGTCTCTGAAAGTGAAGCTGATGAAGCAAAACTTAGAACAGATCGTGAGAAAGCAGTGAAAAAAGTAGACGAAAGACTACTAAAATCATACAATAAGATCAGAGAAAATGCTAAAAATGGTTTAGCAGTGGTCATTGTGAAAAGAGGTGCATGTGGCGGATGTTTCAACACCGTGCCACCTCAGAGACAAGCTGACATTAGAGAGAAAAAGAAATTAATCGTATGTGAGCATTGCGGAAGAATCTTAGCTGGAGTTGAAGATGAGGTAATCGAAGAGCCAAAGCCAAAGAAAAAAAGAGCAACAAAAGCAAAAGCAACTAATTAAGCTTTTGTTTCAACTATAAAAAGAAGCCCTGAAGATATTTCTTTAGGGCTTCTTTTTTTTTCAATATGTTGCAATTGGCTGCAAATTTTATTTAAATTACTGGCTATGAAGAGATTTGGAATAGTTTTAATAGCCTTGTTTTTATCCCTATCAGTTTTTGCAAAAGAAACTGAATCAAAAACTTTCTTGATTTTATTCAAATCTAAAGAATTGAAATCTCTCAACACTTCACTTAAAGAGATTCAATCCCAATTTTCAACTTACTACAGCACTAGATCTTATTCGGGAAACTCAGAATTGGCATTATTAATCCATATTCCTGCATGTGAGTTTGACACCTGTTTTTTAGGACAATTTATGGTCGAATTAGAAAACGATACCGAAGTTAGACTTCAGGATATCGCCTTCAGAATGGTTGATATGACCAAAAGCCAAGCATCACTCGACGATTTTCTTTTGGACCTAGAGGCCAGTCAGGCCAAGAAAAAGAATACAAAACTTGACCACGCTATTTCAGGTCTTTAACAGGTCTTTAAGATGAAGCACATCATTTGACTTGACCAATGAAAACGAATCATCTTCCTGCTGCTCCAATAAGTACAAACAAAGATTCTGATGTGAGTAGTCATCCATGTGAATTAAATTCGTCTTCATAATCTCGCTTAGAAATATCCTCATTGCCCTACCGTGCATGCAAACCAGAATATTTTCACCCGGTCCTTCTAAGATTTGTTTGATCCCTACCCGCATTCTTTTGACCACCTGATTGGGACTTTCTCCCTCTGCTATTGCATAATCCAAATTTCCTTCCCTCCACTGATCCAGCATGTGCTGATAGTATTTGCCTTCTTCTGGGGTCATGGGAGTGCCTTCATATTTTCCCCAGGAAATTTCATTCAGTTCAGCCAACCCTTTAGCTGGCAACCCAAGATCTAAAAACCCTTGGATAGACTGCTTGGTTCTTTGTAAAGCGGTATGATATACGTGGTCAAAAGGAATATTCTTATAGGCATTAAAAAACAACTCTCCCTGTCTTATTCCTGTCGCATTGATGGGAGCATCAATTCCGCTTCCCTGAACTACTCCTTTTAAATTGAAATCTGTTTGTCCGTGTCGGACTAGATATATTTTTTTTCGATTCAAGATTTTCTATTTTTGTCTGCACCCCAAAGAAAACTCATTTACTTCAATTTTCATGGTATTCAAGCAAAAGCCTTCCTTAGATCTTCTTAATAAGAAGAGTGAGGGAACAATGGTATCCCATCTTGGAATAGTATTCACAGACATCACAGATGAATTTCTTTCGGCTAGCATGCCAGTGGATAAGCGAACAAAACAACCTATGGGTTTGTTGCATGGAGGAGCTAATGTAGTGCTGGCAGAAACCTTGGGAAGTGTGGCCTCCTCTCTCACATTAGACTTAGAAAAGCAAGTATGTGTAGGGTTGGAAATTAATGCAAATCATCTTAAATCAGTCCGTTCTGGAACTGTAATAGGTATTGCAAAACCGATTCATTTGGGCAAAACGACACAAGTATGGGAAATTAAAATTCACAATGAAGCCCAACAACTTTGCTGCATCAGCCGTATCACCATGGCAATCTTAGATAGAAAGTAATGCTAACGGAAATCTCTAACAATCATACCCAAATAGAAGTCATCCAATTACTATTACAGTTGGGATTTACATCTGGAGGGTCATTTGCCCTTTGGAAAAAACCGCAATCTAGTATTGTAGAATTGGTTTTGGACGAAGCTGAAGGACCAGTGAAAGTCAATTTGAATCTGGATGAGTTGAAAGCTGGCTTTATTGTGCATCCTTTTATAGATCAAGAAGATAAAAAAGCCTTTTTTATTAGAGCCAATAAGCATTTAAGCTTTCATCTAAATAAACCTATTGAAAAGAATGATCTTCCTGAATGGGCAAAAGTACAACTTTCGAATCATAAACAGCTCAGCCCGGAACAATTACAAGAATCCTTAAACACCACCGCTTATTCTGGCAGTTCCAAGAAAGAAAATAGCGAGGAAAAGTCACATTTTTTAGAATTGGTGAAGAAAGGAATTCAGGCAATCGAAGATAAGCAATTGGAAAAAGTAGTTCCAGCTCGGAGGAAAACTATTCCTATTCTGGCAAATTTCAATTTGGAAAATTCTATTATTTCTCTGATGAATGCCTATCCAAATACTTTTGTGAATTTCTTTCACATTCCAAAAATCGGCACTTGGATGGGAGCAACGCCAGAATTATTAATGCAAACTAAAGGTGATATATTCACTACCATGTCCTTAGCTGGAACCCAAGTTGCATCTGGAGATAATCCTACTAAATCTGCCGCTTGGACACAAAAGGAAATAGAAGAACAAGCGTTGGTCAGTAGATATATAGTTTCTTGTTTTAAGATAATACGACTTCGGGAATACGAGGAATCGGGACCAAAGACAGTATTGGCAGGTAATCTTCTTCATCTGAGATCAGATTTTAAAATAGACATGAAGGCTACAGGATTTCCGCAATTAGGATCGGTGATGCTTAATCTGCTTCATCCTACTTCAGCAGTATCAGGAATGCCTAGAAAGGAATCGCAAGATTTTCTGAGACAATACGAAGAACTTGATCGAGCTTTTTACGCCGGATTTATTGGTCCGGTAAATATTCAGGGTGAAACTTCCATTTTTGTAAATCTCAGAACTGCTCAACTATTTCGAGACAAAGCGTTACTCTATGCAGGGGCAGGAGTAACTTCAGATTCTATTCCTGAAAAGGAGTGGGAAGAAACGGAGTTGAAATGTCAGATCATCGGTAAATTCATCCAAAACCCAACAAATTGATTCTTCAGCATATTTTAGATTTGGTGGCCATTTGCGCCAGAAAAGAAATCCGACACGTCATATTATCTCCAGGATCTAGATGTGCTCCTTTGACTTTGGCTTTTGCACGTCATCCTGACATCCATACCAGAACTATTTCCGACGAACGTTCTGCAGCTTTTATCGCGTTGGGAATGGCGCAGCAGTTAAATCAACCCATAGCTCTGGTATGCACCAGTGGTTCGGCTGCTTTAAATTATTATCCAGCAATTGCAGAGGCATTTTTTCAACAAATACCGCTGTTGGTATTAACGGCTGATCGACCGCAAGAGTGGATAGATCAATATGATGGTCAGACTATATTCCAGCAAAACATCTATGGAAAACACGTAAAGGGAAGCTATCAGTTTCCAAATCAGATATCTGGAAAAGATGATCTATGGTATTCTTCAAGAACCAGTAATGAGGCGATTAACCTTGCAAAACAGTTCCCTCGCGGGCCAGTTCATATTAACATCCCTCTGAAAGAACCTTTTTACCCAGCTGCTGGAGAGAATTTAATTTTCCCTGAGCAGCCTAAAATATGCACTGTTGAAAAAGGAACGTCGATTTTGCATGAAGACACCTTTATCAAGCTAAAAAGTAGGTTGGAAAATGTCAATCGAATTGTGATTGTGCCAGGTCAACAAAGAACCAATCAAGAAATTCAAAGGATTTTGAATAAGCTTTCTATTAAGCATAATGTCGTGGTAGTCTCAGATACATTAACCAACCTTCAATCTGACAATACGATTACCCTTCATGATCATTGGCTAGGCATAGAGGAGTTGACACCTTCTCTCCAACCTGATTTAATAATTTCATTTGGGAAATCAATCATTTCAAAGGTTCTGAAAAATTTCTTACGAAACTCAAGCGCATCCCACTGGCATATACAGGAAGATGGAACGGGGAAGGACACTTTTCAGAGACTGGGTGGTATTTTACCTACTTCTGCTTTACTATTTCTAAATTGGCTGAGCGAAAATCTAGTATGCCAAAATCCTGAATTCTATCAAAGTTGGTTTAAACTGGAAACTAAAGTGAAAGAGTCACTTCCAAAAGCACTTTTAAAAGTCGAGTTTGGAGAGTATGCTGCTCTGAATGTAGTTTTGGCAGCTATACCTGATATTTCCAAAATACAGGTAGCCAATAGCATGGCGGTGAGGTATTTGAATATGTTTGGAAAAAGAAGCCAAGAAATTATCTGCAACCGGGGAACGAGTGGAATTGACGGTTCAAATTCATCTGCTGTGGGCTGCACCTTCACTACCAAAGATCCTGTTACGTTGATCAGCGGTGACATGGCTTTCTTCTATGATAGGAATGCTTTTTGGCATAATTACGCAATGCCCAACCTTCGGATTATTCTTCTTAACAATCACGCTGGAGGAATTTTTAGAATGATAGAAGGCCCTAAAAACCAACCTGAGTTGGAGGAATATTTTGAAACTAAACAAAATCTAACTGCTCAAAATCTGGCAACAGAATTTGGATTTTTTTATTCCAAAGTGATCAATCAGGAAGAGCTTGAAATTTCCTTGACTGATTTTTATACTCCTTCACTACATCCAAAAATTCTGGAAATCGAGACTTCCAGTTCAAAAAATGCTGAGATTTTGAAGCTGGTGAAAGACAGTATCAAGGCTGAAATTCAGTACTAAAGGTAGAATCGGGAGAAGAGGTTCTCCCGATTTTAGTACTTGCGTAGATCAATAATCCCAATTCTCCTATTTCAAATAATGTAAGAGGAATCAATGCCAACAATGCTCCCACCACTGTAAAAATCATAATCCCAGCTACTATCCCCAACGCTCCTACTACTTGCGGAATATTAGACCATAGTCTTTTATAACACAGAAATCCAGCGCCCATCATTCCATAAGCCAATCCGAAGGTGCCAAGCTTTACAAAATAGTAATCTTCTATGTGGAAAATAGATGTACTTATTGAAATTAAATCAACAGTAAGCCACACTGCATTTGCAATTAGCATCACCCATAGTGCAATTTGAAGAAACTTATTTGGGAACACCGTGGTCAGTTTTATCAACCCATATATAAAGAGAGAAAAAGTAGATAGCACTCCTACTTTTATCAACACATAGCTTGTAGTATTAATTTGTTCAGCTTCTAGCCAAGCAATATCATATGTGATCTCAAAATAAGAAAGGAAAAAATATACTAATCCTCCAGCAAATCCAGCGTATAGCCAATATACTTCTGTTTTGGCAGTATCAATAAGGGGCTCGAAATCTGAGTTTTGCTCAAGCCATTCCATCCCCAAAGCATTAAATAATGTTTTGATCGTATAACTTCGGGGAGTCACCTCTCCTGCTTCGATGCGCTGGATTGTCCGCACATTCAGGTTGCATAGTTCGACCAACTCTTCCTGAGTCAGTCCTTTTGCCTTTCTCATTTCAGAGATTTTCTTGCCAAGTTCTGGTTGCTTCATTGTGTGTATCGTTTGATTTACCATGGCAATTTCTCTGATTGGATTTAGATTTAAGGCGTATCTGGCTCGGTTTAGACCCGACATTCACCCGACATTTGGTTTATGAGCTAAAATAAGAAAAAACATCCTAAGAAATCGGTCAACATTACCTCCTTTCAACTTTCCAGCATTCATCAAATCAAAGGTAAAACTTGCTTCAGTGCAGGATTTCGATTCTCACCTTTCCATACCGCAGACAGCTCCGTGAACTGACAAATATTGGGGATTTCCATAAAACGTACATTCAACTCATATCCCTCCTTCAAGGACGTGGGAACAATGGCCACTCCCATTCCATTTTCCACCAATTTGAAGATCGTCAAGGCATGCACAGATTTGTGTCTGATCCTTGGGGAAAAACCTGCATCCCGGCAGATTCCTATTATTTGCTCATAGTACAACTTGCTGTAGTCAGAAGAAAAAAGTATAAATGATTCATCCTGAAATTGATTGACTGATATAAAATCTTCCTCCTGGATTGGATGATATTTTGGTACAACCAAACAAAAACTATCCCTGAGAACAACCTTCATTTCCAGATCTCTTGGTACAGATGCCAGTCTTACAAAGCCCAAATCCAATTTGTTCTTTTCTATCATTTCCACCTGAACTGAATTGCTCAACTCCTCTAAACTGGTACTTATCAAGGGCTGATATGCGTTGAGCTTAGCAATTAAATTTGGCAAAATCTGATTAGAAGCAGATCCTAAGAAACCTATTCTCAACTCTCCAACTTTTCCAGCAGCGATCAATTTTAATTGACTCTTTGTGATGTCCATATGGTTCAAAACAAAGTCAACTTCGTTTTTGAAAAACGCTCCGGCAGCAGTTAGCTCCACATGCTTTTTGTCTCTCTCAAATAATTTTACCTCCAACATTTCCTCCAACTGCTTTATCTGCCTACTCAATCCAGGCTGGGAAATAAACAAGCGTTCTGCCGCTTTTCTGAAATTCAACTCCTCAGCTACTGCTTTAAAATAACTCAAATGTCTTAGTTCCATGATGCCTCAAAGGTATCATATAATGACATAATTGATATCAAAACTTATCATGATTGCTCGGTATCTTTGTCAAGACCCTGAATTTAACTAGATTATGATAAACACTTTTCAATATGGCAAAGATCATTTGATAGCAAGAATAGCGCTGCAATTGGCTAGAAGACAGGTGAAAGGAGTATTAAGTCCTGAAACGAGCGCCAAGGTACAGGCTTCTGCCGGAGCTGTTGCAACTATCGCCAAAGGTGAAAAAGCTGTCTATGGCATCAATACAGGTTTTGGGCCACTTTGCACAAGCAAAATCTCATCCGCAGACACGCAGACTTTACAGGAAAATCTTCTCAAAAGTCACGCGGTTGGTTTGGGCGAACCCGTTCCAATTGAGATCTCCAAGCTTATGCTTGTATTGAAAATTCAGGCTTTGGCGCAGGGATATTCAGGAATTAAACTGGAGACCCTTGAACGAATGCGTTGGATGCTGGATAACGATGTGATTCCTGTTGTTCCGATTCAAGGCTCTGTGGGTGCTTCTGGTGATTTAGCGCCACTTTCACATTTATTTTTACCACTGATAGGATTGGGAAAGGTTCATTTCGGAGGAACTATCCAAGCCACTTCACTGGTCTTTCAAAAGTTGGGAATCACAGCGCTTTCACTCGGACCAAAAGAAGGTTTAGCCTTGATCAATGGGACTCAGTTTATGGCTGCTTACGGAGTAGAAATTGTGGATCGCTTGCACAACTTGTTGGTTCACGCCGATATCACCGGAGCCATGATGATCGAAGGATTGATGGGGTCGATCAAACCTTTTTCACCTGAATTGCATGAATTGAGACCTTTTACGGGCAATCAGCATGTGGCTCAGACGATTGTGAATCTGCTCCATGGATCAGAAATAGTCAATTCCCATGTGAATTGCGCAAGAGTTCAGGACCCCTATTCTTTGCGCTGCATGCCGCAGGTACACGGAGCCTCTAGAAATGCCTGGCTACACCTGAGAGATGCCGTAGAAATTGAAATCAATTCGGTCAGTGATAATCCCGTAATTTTCAGCGAAGACCACACAATTTCTGGCGGTAGTTTCCATGGTCAGCCCATCGCTTTGCCCTTGGATTATGCCTGTCTTGCCGCTTCTGAATTAGGTAATATCTCAGATCGACGAATCTATCTTTCGCTCGGAGGAAATACACCCGGTGTACCAAAATTGCTCATGAAAGAAACTGGCTTGAATTCCGGCTTGATGATTCCGCAATACACTACGGCTGCCTTGGCGTCTGAAAACAAAGGTCTTTGCTTCCCTGCATCTGCGGATAGCATACCCACTTCGCTAGGCCAGGAAGATCACGTAAGCATGGGATCTATCAGCGCGAGAAAAGCATTACAAGTCATTGGAAATGTAGAAAAAATCTTGGGAATTGAGCTATTTTATGCTGCTCAAGCAATGGATTTTCATGCTCCTTTGAAATCTGGAAAAGTGATGACTGCTATTTATTCTCTCGTTCGAGAACGAATCAATCCTGTTGTGAATGATCGGGTCATGACTGAAGATATGGAAACTGCGATTGAGATGATTCAAAATGGTGAGTTAATAAAGATTGCAAAAAAAGCAGCCTCAGACGAAGACTTACCCTATGAAACAAAGTGGAGTAACCTGTTCTGCTATTAAAATTACCCACTGATTGTGATAGAAAAATCTACAGGTGGACAAAGCATGTTTGTGCAAATGTGAGAGAAACCAAGAAAACCATGAAAGACCTAAAACTCGTTGGACCGATCACTCAATTACTTACACTTGACAATCTCCCCCTTAAAGGAGCTTTGAAAGACGAGAAATTAGAAGTTCTGCAAAATGCAGGAATACTAATAGAAGGAGAGAAAATCCTTGAAGTTGGAGAATATGGAGTTTTGCTAGAGAAATCCCTTTCACTTAATGCTGAAATCATTAAGCTAAAAGGAGAATTTGTGGCAGTTCCAGGATGGATAGATTGCCATACCCATATTTGTTTTGGGGGTACGAGAGCTAGGGATTTTGCCCTGCGGAATGCTGGAAAATCCTACCTTGAAATCGCGGAAGCTGGCGGTGGAATTTGGGACACCGTTACTGAAACTCGAAATCTCAGTCAACCCAATTTAGTGGAAAGAACAGTTTCAAACGCCAATAGGCATCTAAACGAAGGTGTGACGACTATCGAAGTGAAAAGTGGCTATGGACTGAATGTAGCTGAAGAACTAAAGATGCTTCGAGCCGTCAAGCAAGCAGATCAGAAAACTGCAGCCGATTTGGTCCCAACTTGTCTGGCTGCTCATATGAAGCCCAGAGATTTTGAGGGAAGAAATTCAGATTACCTATCGCTGATCAGCGAACAACTTTTCCCTATTCTAAAATCAGAAAATCTTTCAAATCGAATCGATTCTTTTATTGAGAAAAGCACTTTTTCTTCAGAAGAAATAGAGAGCTATTATCAAAAAGCAAAAGAATTGGGATTTGATCTAACAGTCCATGCAGATCAGTTTACCACAGGAGGATCTGAAGTTGCAGTGAAATTCAATGCCAATTCAGCGGATCATTTGGAAGCTTCTGGCGAAAAAGAAATTGAGCTTTTAGCCAACTCTGACACTATAGCTGTTGCACTTCCCGGCGCATCGATAGGTCTAGGGTGCGCCTTTACACCTGCAAGAAAAATTTTAGATCAGGGAGGTTCATTAGCAATTGCAAGTGATTGGAATCCAGGTTCCGCTCCGATGGGTGACTTAGTGGCGCAGGCTTCTATTTTGGCCACATTCGAAAAACTCAGTACAGCAGAGGTTTTTGCTGCGCTGACTTTCCGAGCTGCAGCGGCTTTGGCACTACAGGATAGAGGTCTTTTGAAAGCTGGATTATTGGCAGATTTCAATCTTTTTCCAACGACAAATTTCCAAGAAATCCTTTATCAACAAGGCAAGTTGAAACCTGAGCAGGTGTGGAAAAGAGGAAGTAAGATTTTAGAATCAAGACAAAAGACTTCAGATTATTGAATTACGACTGAGGCCCAAATAAAGCTCGCAATTCGCACCACAAATCGTAATTGAAATGACTTTTCAAGAGCAAATAATTCAAGGCATTCCAAGTATTTTTCCCCCAGCAAAGACTCGTAGCGGTTCGCTAAGTCATGCTCCCAAGCGTAAGGATGTTCTCAATACTGAGGAAAAACAACTTGCACTGAGAAATGCGTTGCGCTATTTTCCGAAAGGATGGCATGCAGAATTAGCATTGGAATTTTTCCAAGAATTGAAATCCTTTGGTAGAATCTACATGTATAGATTTATGCCGGATTACGATATTCAGGCGAGACCTATTCACAATTATCCATCGAAATCCCAACAGGCAGCTGCAATAATGCTCATGATTCAAAACAATTTGGATCCTGCGGTAGCTCAACATCCTGAAGAATTGATAACCTATGGAGGAAATGGAGCGGTTTTCCAAAATTGGGCTCAATACCTATTGGTGATGAAGTACCTCGCCCAGATGTCTGATGAGCAAACTTTACATATATATTCTGGTCATCCGATGGGACTTTTCCCATCATCCAAAGAAGCACCAAGAGTGGTGGTCACTAACGGAATGATGATCCCAAATTATTCTAAGCCCGATGATTGGGAGAAATTCAACGCATTGGGAGTGACGCAATACGGTCAGATGACCGCCGGTTCATTTATGTACATTGGCCCACAAGGGATTGTTCATGGAACAACGATTACGGTGATGAATGCTTTTCGTAAGAAATTAAATGCTGGAGAAGATCCTGCAGGTAAAATATTTTTAACCGCAGGTTTAGGCGGAATGAGTGGAGCGCAGCCAAAAGCGGGAAACATCGCAGGATGTATCACTATCTGTGCTGAAGTAAATCCCTGCGCAGCTAGAAAGAGATTTGAGCAAGGTTGGGTGGATGAATTAATCGAAAATCTGGATAAATTGGTATTCCGAACTCAACTTGCCAAACGCAACCAGGAAGTCGTATCTATCGCTTTCATCGGCAACATCGTCGATGTCTGGGAGCGATTCGATCATGAAAACATATTTATAGAACTTGGTTCTGATCAAACCTCACTTCATAATCCATGGGCTGGAGGCTATTATCCTGTGGAATTATCTTTCGAAAAATCAAATCAGCTGATGACAGAAAATCCTGAAGAGTTTAAGCGGAAAGTTCAGGAAACGTTAAGACGGCATGTGGATTCAATAAACAAGCACGTAGTAAAAGGGACCTATTTTTTCGATTACGGAAATGCCTTTTTGCTGGAAGCCTCACGTGCTGGCGGGGATGTGATGGCAGAAAATGGTATTGATTTCAGATACCCATCTTATGTGCAGGATATTTTAGGACCCATGTGTTTCGATTATGGATTTGGGCCTTTCCGATGGGTTTGTACTTCTGGAAAAGCCGAAGATTTGAAGAAGTCTGACCAGATTGCTGCGAGCGTTTTGATAGAAATCATGCAAGAATCGCCAGCTTCCATTAAGCAGCAAATGCAGGATAATATTACTTGGATAGAGGAAGCGGAAAAGAATAATCTGGTAGTGGGTTCTCAAGCTAGAATTCTTTACGCTGATGCAGAAGGTCGCCTCAAAATTGCGCAAGCATTCAACGATGCTATTTCGACAGGAGAAATCTCCTCACCTATTGTTCTGGGCAGAGATCATCATGATGTAAGTGGAACTGATTCACCTTATCGAGAAACGAGTAATATCTATGATGGCAGCAAGTTCACAGCCGATATGGCCATTCATAATATAATTGGCGACAGTTTTCGTGGCGCAACTTGGGTGTCCATTCACAATGGCGGCGGTGTTGGATGGGGAGAGGTGATGAATGGCGGCTTCGGGATACTTCTCGATGGAACAGCGGAAGCAGAAAGAAAGCTGAAGTCCATGCTTTTCTATGATGTAAACAATGGAATTGCAAGACGTGCTTGGGCCAGAAATTCGGGCTCTCTGGAAGCAATCCAGCGTGAAATGGATCGTAGTCCTGGCTTGAAAGTGACCTTACCTAATCTGGTGGATGAGGATATTTTAATGTCTTTTATAGAATAATTAAAAGCTGAGAATCATGACTGTTCGGTATGTTGCACGTAAGTCATTTGAATCAATGTTTGATGGTAATTCAGGCTACTCCCCCCTTCAAAGGGGTTAAGGGGGATTTCTGATTGTGAAAACCAACTATAGTAGTGATACGTGCATCATTGCGTATACTCATATTAAAAAAAATGTATCTCCGCAATTGCACCAGTAGCCAAATAAGATGTAAGTGACAGTTTGTGACACTTCCTTTATCAGGTGAATAAGTTGCTTTAAATTAGATCAAAATAAACGGTTTTGATCAGGAGCATCATCAATTTCA
>Ga0307486_1000450_pt1 | contig 37764 bp, 40 predicted proteins | sample CBIW02metaG_FD_203663 | JGI IMG/M metagenome (GOLD analysis project Ga0307486, IMG submission 203663) | Sea-ice brine microbial communities from Beaufort Sea near Barrow, Alaska, United States - CBIW 0.2 | ecosystem: Environmental > Aquatic > Marine > Coastal | place: USA: Alaska | collected... | reverse complement strand
GGGCGAGAACAAGGGTTCCACGTTCTGGGTGTGGGACTCCAGCAGTAACGGCTGGGGGCTCGCGGTCGATCTGACCCGCTAGCCAACTCCCTCACAAACGCCCCGCCACGGTTCGCCCTGGCGGGGCGTTGTGTTTCCCGGGGGCTGGGGACCGACCATATCGCAACATCCGGGGGACACGACGGAGCCACAACTACAAAGACGGTGCGCCATGCCTCGCGGGAAGTGGGGCCCTCGATCGACTCACTACGCGGGCGCGGAGCCGCTGAATATCGGCGAACCTAAGCCGTATGGCTGACCTGATGGCTGACCCAACGTGCGGCACGCACCATGCCATCCTACAAAATCCCTACTAAACCGTGGAGCCGCCTAAGAGAATCGAACTCTTGACCTATTCATTACGAGTCATTAGTAGCGCCTCAGCGCTCTTGGACGAGCCCGTTCCAGTCGTAAATGCCAGACAAGGCTGGCCCACTTAGACCACCTGTTCCACCTCTGGTGCTGACTTCCTGCTGACTTCGTCAGTGGCCCAATTGACGTCCCTCTCGCACGACAGGCACCCCCACCGGGGTGCGCGAGAGGGACGTTTTGCTTGCGCCAGCAAGAGCAAACCCCCGCTCCCTGAAACTTGGCGGTGACAGGAGCGAGGGTTCTCAATCCAACGTGGTTGGACCTCCATGGTAGGCCGACCGAATCACACCGGTCAACGGCAATATCCATCGGCGAACCCGCGCATCGCGGAGCCCACACTCGCCGACGCCGTGACACGTCCCGCAGAGGTCTTGGCGCAGCTCTACGGCGCGCGCGCTGTGGAAGTTCAGCTGAAGATCCAACGCACCATTGCCCCCCAACCGACGCTGGTGGCCACGCGATTGCCTGCTTGGCACCAGTGCACTCCCGTCCAACAACAACTCATCCGCGATTCGAGGAGAGCGATGTCACGCGCGGTCCACAGCGACGCCCCACTCCGGGGTCGGCGGGCCGAGGACCGGAACGCCGAACTCACAGTCGCCTGGGAGCGCCAGCACGACGGCGAGCGGCCTCGACGCTTCACCAAGGCGAGTTGGTGGACCTCGTATGCCACCTCGAACTTCCGCTCGGGCCTCGATGACACTCAGCGTGACCCAAGAACGGCACACACCGCACGCGACCGCATGGACACCCTAGTTCGCGCGTTGGGAGCTGAGGCGAGACCACGAGGCCTACGCACCGCGCCAGGACACGCGCGGCTCGCCGTACGGCTCGCCGTGTCCGTCGGCACCATCAAGCGCTACGTCGGCATGCTGATTCGAGCCGGTTTCCTGGCGCGAATTGTTGCGGGCCGCAGCGCTGACCTCGCTCGCACCAATGGTTCAGCATTGCGTGCGGTGTATGTGCTGAGCCAGCCAGCCGACTCTCGACCTTCTGCGTCTCCCACAGGCAAGATCCTGCGGGCTGTGGAAAAGGTCGATACCCCCCATGTGAACCCCCGAAGGGGGTCACTAACCCTGCGCGCGCGCGAAACGTCGCACCCGGTTCCCTGCAGGGAGGACATGGCGCTTGGACTATTCGGCCGACTATCCGAGAACTCACCGCGGCACCTTCCGACGCAAAGCGTCGGGCCTCGCCGTCGCGCCCGCGAAGTTCGATGCGAGTTCGCGGCCGCGCTGCGACACCGCGCTCCCGACTTGAGCCGATGCCCCTCGGTCTCAATTCGCTCGATCGCTGCCGCGATCAAGCCGTTCGTGGACGCGGGCTGGTCGGTTGACGACCTGGTCCACGCACTCGACCACACCCCGACCAGCAGGCGTAGCACGGCACTCACCGCAGACATCGGGCAACCAGTTCGTTGGATGACCTGGGCGCTACGCGCCTGGCTCGATCCCGATGGCGCCCCAGTGGCTTCACGCGCTCAACGGCGAACCGCCGACGCCGACGCTCGACGCAAGGCCGCCGCAGAGACCGCCGCGAGACTCGGTGAACAGGCTGCGCTGCGCCGCCACTACGCCGCAGATCCCGCGACCCGTGCAGCCGTGGCTGCGGCCCTAACCGCGGTGGCCGCCGCGGTGGCTGACACCACCGAACCTGCGCGACCCGGCCGAGCCGGAACCAACCGGATTGTCACAGAACCCAACACAAGGAAGAGGTAAAAGCGCATGGCCACAGATCCCGGAATGAGGGCGCGCATGACAAGTTGGTGCTCAATCTGCAACGCAATGATCGCGGTCGGCGACCCCATGTGGCCCAGGTTCGAGCAAGCCGGCTGGATATGTATGCGGTGCGCCAATTCCCGGCAGCCGACGCCAGTCGAGCGACTGCTGGCGCGGCTGACGTGTGAGTCGATAGGTCTCCCCCGGCAGGTTTGGGCCAACCATTTGTCTAACACCCTTGAAGAACTGAGGCTCTGGGAATTTGAAGAGCCCACCCTCCCGGCAACGGCCGCCGCGAATCTGGAGAAGTGGCGCAGCACGTTCAACGACCTCGCGCTGAAACTCGCAGATCGCGTGGCGGGAATCATGACGGAACCCCCGGTCATCGCCATTTTCGCTACCGACCGCAGTTACCGGGCACACGGCGGGACGCCCCCGACACCGGCGTCAATGCATCGTGCGGCCGTAGCCACGGTTCTGCAGAACCAGCCAACGCTTCGCGTCGCGTGGGGATAGCGGACCGGCCACGCCTTCGCAGACCGCCAAGAAACGGCGGGTCAGCAACGCCATCAGCAACTACTGAACCACGGAAGTACTGACCTACTGATCTACGGAACTACTGAACTACTGAACTACTGAACGACTGGAACCCGGAGAAGGAACTCATGCTCAAGATCGCAATCACGAACCTCAAGGGCGGCTCCGCCAAAACCACGAGCACCGCATACCTCGCACACGCGCTGGGCTTGCAAGGCCGCAAAGTCCTCGTCGTCGATGCCGATCCGCAAGGATCCGCTCTCCGATGGAGTGAGGTTGGCGAGTGGGAGACACCCACGATTGGCCTCCCCGTGAAAGACCTTCACACCCGCCTGCCTGGCATCGTGCCGGACTCAATCGACGTCGTCATCATCGACACGCCTCCGCTCGCAGAACAGGCTGGCGTAGTCCGGAGCGCGCTCCGATATGCGGATCTCGCGATTGTCTCGATGGCGCCAACGATGCTCGAGTTCGAGCGCCTGCCCGACGTCTGGCAAGCGATCGATGAACTCGAAGAGATCGACCAGGCGCCGCGGGTCACTCGAGTCCTGCTGACTCGCACGGTCGCGAACGCCAGGTCAACGGCACTGTTTCGTTCGGCGATTGAGGGCGGTGGACACCACGTGCTGGCGACCGTCGTGCCACGTCGGGAGAGCATCGCGCAAGCATTCGGTGCACAAGTTACCGAACTCGGAGCGTACGAAGGCGTCGCACTCGAAGTCCTCGGGCTCGAGGTGACCCTGTGACCCCCCGGGATAACGACCTTGCCATCCGACTTGCGAAGGCCGGATCGCGAACGGCAGCATCTCCGAAGCCCCCGCTACCGGCAGCTGGCTCGGAGGCCCTGGAAACTGGGGTCACGATGCCGAAGGGCACGAGCGTGCGCACCAAAACTGTGCGCGTCACCACGGACCTATCACCCCGCGATTATCGGACCCTGGTGAGGTTCTGCTCAGAAGCGGCAGGCGACTTAGCCGTGGCGAGAGTGCCGCACTCAGTGGCCGTCCGCCTCCTCATTGAGAGGCTCTCCACAGACCGCACGATGCAACTCGCATTGATTGAAGAGATCCGAGCAGCGAACGCCTGAGCTGCGGCGAGCGGTGTCGGGGCAATGGGGTAGCAAGAGCGGCCCACCGTACCAAGAGGAGGCGACGTGGAGAATTGGGCATTGCTCGCTCGGGATGCGGACCTCCTGGAGCAACTCTTGAGCTCACAGCGTGTCAAAGCGGAACGGCTGCTGACGTCATTCGCGATAGAGGGTATGGAGCCCGAGCGCATCCATACCCAAGCGGTGGTGGACCTCGTTCGAGGCTTGATCGGTGTCGACGAGTTCACGGCCATTGTCACCGCTGCACGCACAGAGAGCCGCGGCCCAGCCTGACATTGGCGTGTCGACACGCAGCAACCGGGGAACCCAAACTGGCTCTTCACATTTAGGGGTGTAGCGCTGGTCTGAAGCCGCCTGCTTCGAGGAGTGACCGGGTGATGTAGTGCTCGAGGTTGCGGAAGCCCAGGGCTGTGCCGCGGAGGTGTTCGAGCCTGCCGTTGATGGCCTCGGTCGGACCATTGGATGTGCCGGGGCGGTCGAAGAACGCGAGGATGTCGTTGGCGCGTGCGTTGAGTGTGCGGCCGAGGCGATGTAACTCGACGAGCGCGGTCGGGATGCCGGTGTGTAGCGAGGCGATCAGGTGCTCGAGGTCGCGTCGACCCGCAGCGCGGTCGACATGGCGGTAGGCGGTGATCATGTGCTGGTAGACACCCCAGGTTGCTTCGACCTCGACGTGCTCGTCGAGGTCGAACAGGCAGGTCAGGCGTACCCATTGGCGGTCGGTGAGTAGCCCGATGCCGGTGTGCAGGGTTCGCCTGGATGCGTAGAGCGGGTCACCGGTTCGGCCGCGATGACCATGGAGTTGCTGTTGAACACGCCTGCGGCATTGGTCGAGGGCGTCACCGGCGAGGCGGACCACGTGGAAGGGATCCATCACCGCTGTCGCCTGCGGTAGTTCCTCGGTGGTTGCGGTCTTGAAGCCGGTGAAGCCATCCATCGCGACCGTCTCGATCCCGTCACGCCAACGCGGTGGGCGTTCGCTCAGCCACTGCTTGAACACCTGTTTGGAGCGCCCCGGCACCATGTCGAGCAACCGTGCTGGTCCCGTGCCGTCACGGACGGGGGTGAGGTCGATGATGACGGTGACGTACTTGTCGCCGCGCCTGGTGTGTTGCCACACGTGCTCATCGACTCCCAACACGGCAACACCGTCGAAGCGCGCCGGATCGTTGATGAGCCGACGGTGTCCCTCGGCCAGGACGGCGTCGTTCGCTGTGTGCCACGCCACCCCCAGCCCCGCCGCGATACGGGACACGCTGAGGTGGTCTACGACGAGGGCACGTAGTGCCCACGCCAAAGCGCCGCGCGAGACCTTCGCCCGCGGCTGCGCCGCGGCGGACGTGTCTTGCAACCAGAAGCGTGCGCACCCGGTGCACCGGTAGCGGCGGATGCGCACCAGCAGCGTCGTGGGCCTACCCCCGAACGGTTCATGAGCGAGCCTGCGAGACACGGTGCCTAGAGGGCGACCCCGACTGGTGCACGATCGACACCTGTCGTCGGCGGACGCGACCCGACACTCAAGCACCGCCCTGCGGGCGTCAACGTGTTGACCGGTCACGGTCAAGCCAAGCGCGTCGAGGTTACAGAAAGTCGTCAGATCGGGCGCGCCGAAGGTAGCGTTAAACAAGTCGAGGTCCTTCAGATGGGCAGTGTCAGAACTTCCATCCTGGGGGATCTCGACACCTACCCACGACCACTCACACCACAGTCAGCACACCCTCAACTGCGAAGAGCCCCCAAACTCGCTACAACTCATCTCACCGATCCCCCGGTGATCCGCAAGAGCGGCTGACGCTGCAAGACTCGGCGCCGGAAGGACGGTCCTCGAATAGCTAGACCCCCTGATCCACGTGAGTGGCGGGGGTCCGCAGAACAACGATACCTCCGACCCACAGGGCACTAGGCGGCCGTGCGCCAGCGGTGCGAAGGGAGACACCCAAGTCGGCTTGACGGCTTGAGTCAGCTGCGAATGGGCGGACGGTCACGCAGGACGCATCGGGCGTTAGCAAGTGGGCGTGACGGTCACGCAGGATGCATTGGGCGTCAAATAGTGGTCGCCGGCGCCACATCTACGCGGTGGACTGGCGACAGGCCACCTTCGTGAGGGTTTCACGGTCAGTCCAGTTCGAGGTTGTCACTGGCTGATTCCCCAGTCACGGCATCGTCAGTGAACATTTCCGGGAAGCATTGCCTACGAGCGGCGAGAACGTCGGGTGAAGCCGTGGACGCTACGGCGCATGTTCAGCGGGCGAGGCGTCACCGGCCCGCCTGGGTCACCGCGTGCAGTCGCGGTTCGATCGAGTCGGCCATCATCGTGACGTCGCGCTCGGTGATGCCGTGACGACGGGCGTGCTCTCGCCATCCGGCGAGCGACGCAGCGACATGGGCGATGCGGTCACGGGCCTCGTCGGCTCCGATGCCGGCGTCGTCTGCGAGGGCCAGAAGCCCTTCCGCTTCGTCGGGGGGAACATCGGCTCCGGCGATCGACGTTGAGCGCGGCTTAGAGAGGTCAGGGTTGGGGTTGACGTCGAAGGCTGGGCTGAGCGTCCAATGCCCGCCGGCGGCAAGAAAGCCGTGGTTGCGCAGGTGGTCGTCTGTGTTGCCGAGCGCCACGGACGCGACGACTCTGTCGTAGAGTTCACGACGGTCGGCCTGGCTGGACACCGAGAGATCGCGTATCGCCTCGACGATGTCCGCGTAGTCGCGGCGCTGCCCGTCGCTGGCGCCGGTCGCCGTCATCGCGCTGATGTAGCCCACGCGGCCGCCGGTGGTTGTCCTGTCGAATCTGCGCACCAGCAGCACGCTACGATCGTTGACACGCACAAGACGACGCCAGGGCGTGCTTAGACCCGCGTTCTCGAGCAGGTCGAGCGCGGTGGCCTCCCAGGCCATCACATCCCACTGGTCGGATGAGTGAGGGAACTTCGCGATGGCGAGAGCGCCATCCTCGAGACGGACCGAGGCTTTGGGGCGGGCGCCGCCCAGGCCGGTGGTTCCGGTGTCGAGCAACTGCTTCACCGCGTTCGAGGGATCCGCGTCGGAAGCGAGCTCGTCGCTGGCACGCAACAGGAGAGGCAGCGAGATGAGCTTCGGCACGGTCGACGGCCGGCCGAGGTACTCCTCGTGTCCGGGTAGACGGAACCGCAGCGCCCCCTGGCGGCTGTCGTCGCTCACGCCGAGCAGAAAGTCCACGTCGTCCAGACTCCGCGGCGTGCGGCTGTCTTCGCGGGCTCGCACGCGTTCCGCCTTCTCGATGAGGTTGCGCCCCCATCGGTCGGGGGCACTGTCGGCAAAGGCGCGAAGCAGCCCGGCTTGGTGCTGGGAGCCGCTCGTCAGTTGCAGCCCTGGGTCGATGTTCATTCCGCCGTCGGCGAGATATCCGGCGTCGTACACGAATGTCGTGGAGATCTGGCCGCGGGTACGGGTGAAGTGCGCCTGGCCGACGATGCGCGTGCGGCCATCCACTTCTGTGGACACCTCAAGGGTCGTCATCGTGCACGCTTCTTCGTCAGGTTGCCCGCTCGCAGTCGTCCGATGTCGCTGCCCAGCGGATCCAGGGCGTCGACCACCAGGTCGAGCGCGCCGAGCGCGCGGAGCACCTGTGCAACGTTCGCGAAACTGACGTTCGGATCGCCCGACTCAATCTTGCGCAACGTGGTGCGCGAGATGTCTGCGCGCTCGGCGACTTGCTGCGCGGTCAGGTTCAACACCATGCGCCAACCGCGCACGTGCTCTCCCAGTTCAGTGATCTCACGGTCAATCTTGTAGCCGCCCACGGACGCCTCCTTATGGTCGTCAGAGTACGCCTATGTACGCGTAATGGACAGTCTGGCGACCATAGATGGAGAAGATGTGCCGTTGCCGTTCTCGGCGCCGCGCCTGCCCGCAGTTCACCCAGGAGCAGCGGCGCCGACGCGACGGGCGGCACGATGCGCGTGCGTATCCTCGTCACCGCGGAGGACGCGCCCACCGTGTGGGACCTCCGCTGCTTTGTGCGCGAAGAGATGGTGACGTGGGTCCAGAACGAGATGCCCGACGCCGCCCCAGCCCATCGCATCCTGCTCACCGAAGCTTCTGCCGAGGCTGAGCAACCCAAGCCACGCGGCAAGAAGACCCCTCCCGCGGAGCACGCCAGTGACGAGGGACTCTTTACACGGAGTCTCCAGGCCGTGGAGAGGGCGAGCCTGCTCATGCGCGGTCAGCCGCGGGATGCCTCGTGGGACGATGCCGGTGAGGCCGCGGAGGACGGCGACATTTCAGAGCCAAGCGCCCGCGACTGAGTGCCAGTCCTCAGCGGGGATTTGCCCGGCCGACGCTTGGGTTGGGTTTCGCCGCCAGGTCGCCTTGGGGTGCGTTAAGAAGTCGCTCCCTCACGGCGGTCAGGCTTCATCCCCTCGGAAGCGACTTCTTGATGCACTGCGGCGCTAGCGGCGACCCACTGATCAGCACCGTCATTTTCGCCGCCGCACGTACGCGTGGCGCAACAACTCGCCACGTTCGCGAGTTTCCCGCCGCTAATCCTCGCCGCGCTGATGTCTTTCGGGGTCGTCACGCCGTCGGTAGGGCTAGCGTTGGTCCTGGCGGCAGGACTGCTCGCGATCGACCTCCTGGGCTGGAGGGTGGTCGCGGCCGGGTTCGATCGCTAACGGCTCATCGTCGGCCGAAAGCAATCAATCGCCGACGGCCAACTTAACAGTCTCAAACAACGTCGTCGATGCCCGAGCCCGGACTTCCAACCCACTGTGGACTTGCGGCGCACTCCTCACGTCGACGATCAGCACGGCACTCCCCAAGCTCGACTTCGACCTCACTCGAATCACGTTCCGGGCTCGCCGAACCCGTCGGAATCCTGCTTGGACCGCCGCCGTACCAGCAGCCCGAAAACGGCGCCGATAGCAGGGCCGATGCCAACTCCGGTGCCGACGAACATCCCGATGGACTGCCACTTGCTGCGTTTCTATGCGGTCACGACATCGTCGTTTCGGCGCGTCACCGACGGATTTGCCAAGCGAGAAATGGGGCGGTGAGCACCAGGCCCACCATGCCACGGCCGGCCACGGCGCCCGGGATTGCTTGGTCCGCCACCGGGACGGCAATGACGCTCGATGGTCTATCCGCTGGCCGGCGACGAGCCTGCTGTTCGCCAGCCGCTGCGTACGGACATGCAGCTGTCACTCCTCAGCGCTTGGGCTGCGATCACACGGTGTTGCCGACGTCCACGACCGGGGTGGTGGGCGAGTCGCTAGCGATGACCGTCATGAGGCTGACCGCGAAAGCAGCTCGGCGGTCGGGAGACAGCGTGACCGCCTCATCGCCGTCAGCTTCGAGGTCCCGAATGGCCCGGCGGACCATCCAGACGGCGCCCTCGACGATCTTGGCCCGGCCTGCCACAATCGCGGACGCCTGCTGTCGACGCAACATCGCCTCGGCGATCTCGGCCGCATAACTGAGATCGGTCACGCGGGCCTCGATCACCTCCACTCCTGCCGCGTCCGCCCTTTCCTGCAGCTCGGACATCAGGTGGTCGTTAACCTCACCGGTGTCTCCGATGAGGGTCGTCTCCCCAGCGTCATCGAAGGAGTCGTAAGGGTATGAGCGAGCAAGTTGACGCACCGCCGACTCAGACTGGATGTGCACGTAGTCGGTGAAGTCGTCGACACCGAAGGATGCGCGCGCAGTGTCGACGACGCGCCACACCACCACGGCAGAGATGTGGATCGGGTTCCCGTTGGCGTCGTTGACCTTGGACGTCGAGGTGGTGAAGTTGCGCACCCTGAGCGAGATATTCGTGGAGGTGTAAAACGGGTTGGCAACACGCAGACCTGCGTTGCGGTCGGTACCTCGGTAGGCGCCGAATAGGTTCAACACGGCAGCTTGGTTGGGCGCGATCATGTAGAAACTCGCAGCCACGAATGCCACGTAGATCACCAGGAGCGCCGCTACTACGATGCACGCCACGAGGACTCCGGTCGAGTCGACGACGACACCGAGTGTGACCAAACCGGCCGCCACCAGGAGAAGGATCGGTTCGAGGACCAGGAATCCCACGCCTCCACGAGACGCAGCGTCGTACTCGGCGACGATCGGTGAGGGTGTGTTGTCGGTCATGAGGTGCGTCCCGTCATTAGTGGTTGTGGTGCGCTCAGGTGCCCAGATCAGGCATGGTCGAGGTGGTGAATCCGTCCTGCAGGTATCGCCGAAGGGACGTCATCGCCGGTGCGAGGGCCGTCCCGTCACCGTCGCTGCGAGCCCACGCGGTCGTCAGGACTCGCAGGCAGGCCAGCACCGCTGCAGCGAATAGGTCTGCGTAGTGCGGGTCGCCCGCGGGTTCGCGCTGCCGAACGAAGTCAGCGATGGTGTCATGCCATGCGACACCAGCCGTAAGGTAGGAGGCTGGCATGGTCGGGTCGGACTCACTGAGCCGAAGCAGTCGCAGTCGCCGGTCACGTGCCCACTTGGCATCGGTGCCTGGCGGCGGAGGCATGTCCACGACGGCCCCAAGGACGGCGTCGAGGATCGACTCCGAACTCGGGCGGGAGGCCAATTCGGCGGCGAGCAGTGGGACCTGGCCGACAAGATCCCCGTGCAGCAGTTCTTCCTTGCTGGCGAAGTACCGAAAGAACGTGCGCGGGGCTACGTCGGCGGCGTCGGCAATGTCCTGCAGCGTCGTGCCCGCATAGCCACGCGATTCGAAGAGCGCGAGTGCGGAGCGTTCGATCGCTTCCCGCGCCCGCAGTTTCTTGCGGTCCCTCAGGCCGATCGCAGGCAAGCCCGATGTCGTCATCGGAACGGCCTCCGTTCCAGAGCAATGCGGCACAAGTTGCCTTTTGGCAGTCTATGTCATCACCATGCACGATGTGCCTCTGTTCCAAACGGGGGGCCGAAATGCACGAGGATCAATGTGACGGGCGTCGCGCACGCCCAACCGCTAGCCACGGTGATTCAAGAGGCCGCTTAAGGACGATGCTTTCGGCTACGGTGCTGGACCCGAGCTCGAGCACGGCGTGAGGGTGTGACGATGCGCCGGCTAGCGCTGCCGCGCTACGGTTCTCCAGGTTCCTTGGGCGGTGGAAGGGTGGCGGTTCAGGCTGGTGGCCGGATCGCATCGATGCGGGCGAACGCGGCATCGATGTCGGTGACCCAGGGCCAGGTTCTCGGTATTCGTCGCCAGCGAGTCCTGATTGATACCGAACTCGCGGGAGGGAAACCAGCCCCGACGACTCGTGCCAGACTGCGAACGCCCCGTGGTTCGTCGGCAGTGAGCGCGCCCAACTTCGGTTCCGAGACCCGGTGACAATCCTCAGGTCCTGGGTTCGACGCATAGCCAGGTCCCGTGTCACCACCGAGCTCCGCCGCTGTACGGCGCCGGGAGCACCGTTGCATCGTGAGCCCGGTCATTCGGAAGAAACGAGTCCCGACATCACGGTGCTCTGACGAGTCAGGGCCCCCGCACTATCAAGGCGCCGGGGTCGATGCGCGCCGAGATTTCCCGTGCGACGCCAAGAAGTTCACCATCGGCCTGGACGGCTTCCGGTCGGTCCGTGCGCACCCGCACTCGACGAACTTGGATGTGGCCGATCGGTGGCCTATGTGCTGGTCCAAGCGGGCGTACGCCCACGCTCTGGCGTGCGACGCTGCGGAGGAGCTGGACCCATCCGCGGACCCCGCCGCCCGTACCGACGACCGCGACGTCAAGCCACCCGTCGTCGGGGCGGGCTTCGGGCAGGAGGGTGATCCCGCCCTGGAGCCGCCCGCAATTGCCGATCACTACTGTGCGCACGCGTTGGGAGGTCATTTCGCCACCGTCGACGTCGACGTCCACGCGCGGGCGACGAGCCCTCCACTGGCGGGCACCCGAGATGAAGTAGGCGGCCCATCCGAAGCGTGATTTGAGGCCAGAGTCCGCACCAGCCATCAGGGCGGCGTCGAAGCCGAGTCCTGCCATGACCAGGAAGAGGTGCTCACGCGGGTCATCCTCCACCCGCAGCCAGCCGACGTCGATCGCCCGTTCCCGTTGGCGGAGCGCGATTCGGAGCGCGCGGCCGGGGTTGGTGAGCGGCAGGTTGAGATTGCGGGCAAGCAGGTTCCCGGTACCTAACGGGATGATCCCCATCGGCACACCAGTGCCGAGCAGCGCATGGGCGACGGCGCGGGCCGTCCCGTCGCCGCCAACGGCGACCACGAGGTTCGCTCCCTGCTCGAGCGCGCTGTGGGTCTGACCGACGCCGGGATCCTCGACCGTCGTCTGGAACCACAGCGGCGCAGGCATTCCGCGCGCGGTAACTTCCCGGATCGCCGCGGCGTGCACCGACGCGGCAGCACGTTTAGTCGGGTTCACGATGAATGCGACCAACTCGACCCGCCTTCCGGGCGGGTTGGGTCCTGTCGGACCGAGCGCTGCGGGGACATGCGGGAGAGCCTCGCTCATTTTCGCTGCCAAACTCTTGAGGTGCGGGTGGACCACGCCGGCAAGGGCGGGATTCGCCTGTGCGAACGTTCGACCCTGTCCCCGGCGAACATGCCGCCGTACGCCCCCGGCAGAGCCGCGCTGGCGAGGAAGAGCTCATTCGCACCATCCATGCGCACTGCTTCCCTTCACCAGTCCGGCCCCTGCCGCGGTCGGCACCCAGGCCCTGCGCTGCCCGGGCCGGACTCAGCCCACCTGGACGTCCCGGCGCGCAAACCGCGCCAGGCCAGTCCAGACGAGAGCGCCCGCGGCGAGGGTTAGGATCACCAGTGGCGTCCATGACATCGGCTCGAGCGGCAGGTAGGGCACCGCGGAGAACGGCAGGGCGTCGATCAGCCACGTCGGAAGACCAAAGACCTCGCCGAGCATCATGGCGAACCACGTCGCGGCCACCACGCCCCAGGCCACCGGGATCGCCACCCGGGGCAGCCAACCGAAGAGGGCCACAGCCACGCCAACCAGGACCATGACGGCCGGCCAATATGCCAGTGCAGCGCCGGCCATGATCGCGGCCTGTGAGGAGTCGCTGATCGTCGAACCGTAGACCGCGCCGAGAACACCGCCGCCTATCAGCAACACGGCGGCGGACCCCACCACCGGGATGAGCAGCCGTTCGAGTGCCCACCGGGCCCGTGACAAAGCGCCAGCCAGCTGAGGATCGAGGACCCCGCTCGCCTCGTCGGCCCGCAGGGACACCGTCGACTGGACGGCGAAGACCGCAGTGATCACCCCGATCAACCCGGCAAGCAGGGAGAGCAGTGCCGGGACACCCGTACCCCGCACAATGTCTGAGATGCTGGAGTCGGCATCAGAGAGCAGGTCGTTCATTGCGTCGATGACCGAGCCGAAGAGCAGGCCAGCGAGGACCACCGCAATCGTCCACCCGATGATCGGACCGCGTTGCAGTCGCAGCCCGAGCCCGAGGGGCGAGGACAGTCGCGCTGGTGCCGAGGAGGGGCCCGCCTTCTCTGCGAGCAGTCCGGAGCCGTGGTCCCGCTTCGCCTCAACCAGAGCGGCCACCGCAAGTAGCACTGCAGACAGCGCCAGGAGCAGGAGGATCGGCCACCACCTGTTCCCGCCGTACGCCTGCATCTGCTCGCCCCACCCGATCGGTGAGGCCCACGTCAGAACGCCGTTGCCGAGGTCTCCCACCATCCGCAACACGTAGAAGCCAATGATCACGGCGGAGGCGAGCGCGTTGGCACCGCGCGAGGTCGAGGCGACTTGGCCAGCGACCGCGCCGACGCCGACGCCGAAAAGGCCGACACCTGCGATCGAGGCGCCCATGATCAGCGAGCCGGTGATTCCTCCGCCAGCCGGGTCGAGTCCGTTGACGGCAGACGCCAGCGCGATCCCGAGGGCGATCGCGACGGACAGCAGGCCGGTGACCAGCCAGGACGCAGCGGCGTAGGCATGCACGCCCAGCATCCGCGAGCGCAGGAGTTCGGTGCGCCCGACCTCCTCGTCGGCGCGGCCGCTTCGGGTGACCAGGAAAGCCATGCCGATCGCCAGGCTCAACGCCATCACCATCCAGCCCTTGGTCCACACGGCCCCACCGAGGGTGTCCGCCGCCGAGGAGAGCCCGGTCAACGCCCTGATCCCCGGAGTGTCGGAGAGCGCCGCGTAATCGTCGAGCGAGGCCTGGGTCGGGAGGAAGTCCCTGAAGTAGGAGGCGATGAACGCGAACATCCCGACGAGCACGACGAGCCAGACGGCCAGCCGTACCCGGTTGCGGCGAAGGATGAGGCGCACCATCGTGCCGAGTCCGGCCAGGGTGTCCCCGGTCGGGCGGCTCGTCGTCGTCGCGGCGACTTGCCGCGCCGGAACGGTGGTGGTCACTTCTCGCTCCCCGTGGCCAACGCAGCCAACTCATTGCCGTAGTGGCGCAGGAACAGCGCCTCCAGCGACGGCGGGTTCGCCACGAGCGAGCGGGGATTCAGTGCCGCGACGGCGGCGAGCACCGCAGGTAGCTCAAGGTCGTCGACCGCGAACGACACCCAGCGGTCGACAACAACCAGGTCGTGCACGCCTGGCAGGGACGCGAGACCGTCCGCGCCGCCGTCGAGCACCGTGGTCACCTGGGTGCGCGTCAGGTGGCGTAGTTCGGCGATCGTGCCGGACTCGACGGTCTTGCCGTCGCGGATGATCGTGACGCGGTCCGCGAGCTTCTCCACCTCGGCGAAGATGTGGCTCGACAGCAGCACCGACCGGCCGGCGGCCTTGACCTCCCGGATCGACTCGGTGAACGCGGCCTCCATCAAGGGATCGAGGCCACTGGTTGGTTCGTCGAGGAGCAGCAACTCGGCCTCGGAGGCGAGGGCTGCGACGAGGGCGACCTTCTGCCGGTTTCCCTTGGAGTAGGTCCGGGCCTTCTTGGTCGGGTCGAGCTCGAAACGCTCGAGCATGAGCTTCTTGCGCTTGAGGTCGAGCGGGCCGGACAACCGGCACAGAATGTCGATCGCCTCGCCGCCGGTGAGGTTGGGCCACAGCGTGACGTCCCCAGGAACGTAGGCGATGCGCCCGTGCAGCGCGACAGCCTGTGCCCACGGGTCGCCGCCGAGGAGCTCGGCCCGCCCGCCGTCGGCACTGAGCAGACCGAGCAGGATGCGGATCGTGGTCGTCTTTCCCGACCCGTTCGGGCCGAGGAAGCCCGTCACCTGACCCGTGGGGACCGTCAGGTCGAGCCCGCGCAGGGCGTGCACGGCTCCGAAGTTCTTCTCTAGGCCATGAACGTCAACGGCCATCTCAGTGCTGGACATGAATCTTCCTTCGATTTGTTACTGGAATGGGATCGCACGGGTAGGTCGGGAGGCCCGTCAAGCGGTGCGGTCACCTGGACCGGGCTGGCCGTGCTCCGTGGGAGGGTCGCCGACGAAGTCGAGATAGTCGTCGAGCATCTTGCGCGTGGTGAACATGCCTCCAGTGAACAACTCGAGCATGGGCAGAATCTGGGTCGATTGCGCGGAGCGTGCCGCCGCGACGAACTCCTCCGGCGTGGCGCCCGGCATCATCAGGAACTCGATGAGTAGACCGCCCATCGCCTGGTACGTGAGGTAGCGCAGCCGCGCCTCCTCGTCGAGCGACGGACGCACCAAACCCGTCTCCACGCTCCGCGCCATGACCGCCCGCGTGCTGTCGATCAAACTCTCCAGAAAATCCCGTGCTGGTTGCCCTCCGGCGTTGATCGCGCGGAGCAAGTAGACGACGAGGGACGCTGTGACGCCGGGGTCCCTCAAGCCCGCCAGGAGAGATCCGCTGGGGTCGGCGAGACCGTCGTTCTTCAGCGTCAAGTAGCGGCGCAGCACCTCGGCGTCACACTCGGCCCGCAATCCGACTTTGGCTCCGAAATGATGAGTGATCAGCCCCGGAGAGACACCGGCGCGCCGCGCAATGGTGCGGAAGGACGCGTCGAAGCCCTCCTCGGCGAAACATGCAATCGAGGCTTCGCGAATCCTGGCGCGCGCAGTGAGGTCGGACTCCGAAAGTCCCTCAAACTCGGTTAATCGCATGATTAGTACACTATACACGCGGCTAGTCCGTGGTCAAGAGACCAATATTGCCCATCAAAGCCCCAGGCAAGTCACCGGATCATGATGCGTCCCGCGCATCCGGTTCCGGCGAGGTCTACCCACAAGTCCGCGATGTCCCCCGAGGCCTGTGGCACGAGGACTCCGGGCGGCACCAGGACCCCTGGATTCGCTTATAGGCAACGCCGTACGCCGCGACGGCTACGTCATCGCGCAGGAGTACCTCGAGGCAGCGGAGCCGGGCGACATGCGGCTGTTCCTCATGAACGGTCAACCCCTGCGTTGACGCTCTTGTAGTTGTCAACTGGTGATCGTCATGGCCTCGGGGCGTCGTTTGATGTCGTGGTAGACCTCGCGGATAACGTAACGCTTGAGGTAGCGGATGATCTCGCGTTTGGTCATGCCTTCGGGAGTGCGGAGTTGAAGGTAGTCAAGCGTGGGCTGGTGGTATTGCATGCGGACGATGACGGTGCGGTAGATCGCTGCGTTGAGTTGGCGGTGGCCGCCGTGGCTGATGCGGTGGCGTCCGCCGGTTTTTCCCGCGCCTGTGGGGACTGGGCTGATGCCAGCGAGTTTCGCGAACGCCGCCTCGGAGCGGATGCGTTCAGGGTTGTCTCCGGCGACGATGAGGATCTCGGCTGCGGTGTCAACGCCGACGCCGAACCTGTCGAGCAACTGCGGGGTGCGGGCGCGTACGAGTGTCCCGATCTTGTCGACGAGTTCCTTAGCCTCTGTGTCGAGGGCGAGCCATCGGCGCGCCAGCGATCATGGTGTGTGGCGCTGGGCGTCCTCGACTGTGTCGAGGCCACGGGGGCGCAGCGCTGCCAAATGGCGTGCGAGTTTGATCGGCGTCATCCGACGCGTCGCGGCTCGCAGGTCATCGGGGCAGTGCACGCGGACGTTCTTGAGGGTGATCATGGCGGCGGTGCGATCGGTCACGGCGGTGTCGTGCGCGATCTCTAGCAGGCGAATCATCTCGACGGCGCCGTCCGCGGTCTTGGGCGTCGCGGTCGCCAGTCCAGCCAGGACCGAGCGTGCGGCGTTTCCGGCGTCCAGGGTGTCAGACTTGCCGTTCCAGCGGCGCAGGCGCCGGTCAGGTCGTCCAGCTTCAAGGACCTTGAAACCGGCCCTGCGCAGGAACGATGTGAGCGTTGCACCGTAGGAGCCGGTCCCTTCGATCCCCAACGCGATGACTTTCCCGTGGGCCTCAGCCCACGCTTGCAGCGCAGCGAAACCTCGCGTATCGGTCGCGATCGTGAGCATGCCGACGATCCCGGCGAGGGTGTCCATGACCACGGCGACGTGGATGTCTTCGTGGGTGTCGACGCCCACCACCACACGCCCCGAACGGTGATCTTCCTGCGATTCCATTCCTGTCCTCCTTGATGCGCGTTAGCGTGGATGTCACGCTGCCGCCAGCGGATTAACAGGACTGTTACGGGGACGCTTGTGCGGTGTTGCTCCATGCTCTTATCAGGTCACGCCCGTCCGGCGGCGGCGCTTGCTGTGTGCCCGGCCGGACGGTCGACAGATCAACGCAAAGACTCCATCCGGGTCAGTCACCAGCAAGGGTCAGACCGTGTCGGCCAGGTCTTCCCCATCCTTGCCGGACGGGACAAGAACAGACTGACAGTCACCTGCCGCGCCGTAGCGAGCGAACGGATCGCCGTAGAGGCCGGGCCCATGAATCTGCAAGGCAGCGAGTTGGGCACTCGCGGCAACGGTGGCGTCACGTATGAGGGCGCTCGTCTGGTCGAAGTCGAACGGTGCGGCGTGCCTGGCAGGTGGTCCGGCGAGGTACAGGACCGGCACCTGCGCAGTAGCGGCGGGCAACACAGTCTCCACCTGGATACGCTGCTGGATGCTCGTCACCCGGGCGATGATCTCGCCGACGTTGTCGGTGTCAGAGTCGGGGCTCGGCACGGCACAGTCCAGGACCACGAGGCTACGGGCCCCGCGATCAAGGGCTTGGCTGATGGGGACGTTGGCCACGGAACCCCCGTCGACCAGGACGTTGCCTTCGACGGTTACCGGTGGGAACAGTCCAGGGATCGCGGCACTCGCCAGTAGCGCTGGCAGCAGCGACCCGTGGTCCAGAACCCTGGGGCGTCCGGTGCCCAGGTCAAGGGTGACCGCGGCGAACGGCAGGCGGAGCTCGGCGAAGTCGCGGGCGCGCAATGCCCCGGAGGCGATGTGCTCGATGCCGACGGAGTCGACCACGTGACTCGCAGACTGAGTCAAGCGCCACAGGACGCTGAGCAGATTTGTCGGAAGGACATCGCGGCGCTGGAGTTGGGTCCACGTCTCTTCAAGCCGCCTGACCGCATCGCGCGGGGAGGCGGCCAGCATGGCGCCGTTGAGGGCCCCGACGGACGTGCCGACCACCATGTCGGGGTAGATGCCAGCGCGTTCCAGCGCGCCGAGCATGCCGACCTGCACCGCCCCAAAACTCGCTCCCCCGCCCAACACGAATGCGATCGGCCTCGGAAGCTGGACCCGACCGGCCGTCTCGGCGCGAACCCGATCGTCAGTTGATGTCACGTCGCCCGAACCCGCGAACTCCAATCCACACGAGCACCCCGGCCACCGCCGCGAGCACCAGAAGGGGCACCGCGTTAAACGGCTCCGCAGGCAAGGCCGGGACGTGCTCGAAGGGTGAGAAGTTGCGTATCCATTGCGGAAGGTCGAGCGTCGCACCCAACAGGGCGACCACCCCACCGAGTGCCACACCCACCCAGGCGAGCGACGCCCAGCGGGGTGCCAGGCCAAAGAGAGCGAACGCGAAAGCGCCGAGAACGAGCACCGCCACACTCATCGCGAGCACGGCGCCGACCAGCGGGAGCACCTCGGCGGCGTCGCCGACCCCGATGGCGTACCCGATCCCGGCCGTCAGCCCGGCACTGACCAGAACCAGGACCGTACCAGCCGAGGAGACAGCGAGGTGACTCAGTGCCCATGTGCGTCGGCTCACGGCATTGGCCAGGGTGGGCTCGGCTCTGCCCGCGACCTCCTCGCTGCGCAACCTGAGCACGGCGGAGATCGTGAAGCCGGCGGCCACGAGTCCGGCCATGAGGACGATGGTCGCCAGGAACGAGTCGCTGGGGGACGCAGCACCGGAACCCCCAATGACGTCCGCGACGGCCTGGTTTTCCAGGAGTGTGTCGGCCTGTTTTGCCACGACACCCATGAACACCCACACGATGCCGAGACCTGCGGCCCACCCGATGATCGAAGTGCGTTGGAGTCGCAGTGCGAGCATGAGCGGACTGCGCAGGCGAGGGGATGCCTCGGCCGGTCCTGGCCGCTGCTGTAGAATTCCGGCGCCGAGGTCACGCCGTCGAGAAAGCACGAGAGCCACAATCGTCAGGGCCCCGCCGGTGACAAGAAGAGGCACCAGGACCCACCAGCGTTCGTCGGCGTAGGCCCTGATGCCCTGCGCCCAACCCAGCGGCGAGAGCCACACGAGCCAGTTTCCGCTGACGTCACCGAGCGCACGGACCACGAACATGACGGCGAGCACGGCGCCAGAAGCCGCAATCGCGGCACGCGCCTCGCTCGCGATCTGAGCCGCGACGTTCGCGACGCCGATGAAGACGAAGCCGACGCCAGCGCACGCCAAACCGAACGCCCACGACCCCGCTGGGTCCAGGCCGGAGGTGAGCATCGACACGGTCAGGCCGAGGGACACCACAGTGGTGAGAGCCGCAGTCCACAGGCTGGCGGCCGCCAGGGAGGCGTGCCGTCCGACGGGTGCGGCACGCACGAGTTCGGCACGGTCGGTCTCCTCCTCGGCGCGGGTGTGACGGATGACAGTCACTAGCGCCAGCAGCGCGATCGCGATGAACGTGAACATGCCCATCTCGTTAAGTACCACTGACCCCTGGGTGGGGTCGTCGAGCCCGTAGCCGGGACCAGTGAGCGCCTGGACGGCAGGGTTGTCGACCGCCAGCGTGGCGTAGGACGCCAGCTGGTCAGGGGTCTTGTACAACGCGACGACGCTTCCGGCTGTCGCGGTGAAAACGCCAACGACGCCGACGAACCAGAGCGGCGCACGCAGACGATCTCGTCGGACGGCGAACCGGAGTAGGTTCCGCGTGCCGGTGAACCTGCCGAGCCGCCGCGCGACGGTGCGCTCTGCCGTGATGGCGCTCACAGCTCGTCGCCTGCCTTGTCCGGCTCGGTCTCGAACTCGCGCAGGAAGAGTTCCGTGAGCGTGGGTGGTTGACTGCTCAACGACGTGATCCCGAACGACGCAATGAGCGACAACGCCTCGTCGAGCGCATGGCCGTCGACGTCGACGCTCAGCCGTGTCTCGTCGCGCGTGAGCGTGCCTACGCCCGCGATCTCGGCGAGACCCTCGATGCGCCTCTCGGTGGAGACAGTGACCGAGGTGCTCGTCGAGCTTCGCAAGTCTGCGAGTGCACCGGTGCGCACCACCCGGCCAGCCCGGATGAGCGAGACGCGATCGCAGAGGCGCTCGACTTCTCCGAGGATGTGGCTGGACAGCAGCACCGTGCGCCCCTCCCTTGCTGCCTCGAGCACCCGATCCTGGAAGATTGTCTCCATCAGGGGGTCCAGACCCGAGGTGGGCTCGTCGAGAATGAGCAGCTCTGCCGATGACGCCAGCGCGGTAACAAGTGCCACCTTCTGCCGGTTTCCCTTCGAATACGTGCGTGACTTCTTGCGGGGGTCAAGCTCGAACTGCTCGATCAACTCATCACGCTTTCGCGTGTCCACATCTCCACGAAGCCGGGCGAAGTAGTCGATGATCTCCCCACCGGTCAGGTTCGACCACAAGCTGACGTCCCCGGGCACGTAGGCGATTCGCCGGTGCAGCTCGACCGCATCGAGCCACGGATCGCCATCGAGCAGCCGCACCTCGCCGCTATCCGGACGCAGGAGCCCGAGCAGGGTTCGGATCGTGACGGACTTTCCGGCGCCGTTGGGCCCGAGGTAGCCGTGCACCTCGCCGGTGGCCACCTCCAGGTCGAGCCCGTCGAGCGCCCGGGTACTGCCAAACGTCTTGACGACGTTCTTCATCGCGATTGCGGTGGCCATGTCAACCTCTCGTAGTGCGGTGTGGAATCGAGCCAAGGTTCATGCGGTCCCAGTCGCCCTCCCGACCGGAACCGCATGCTCCTTCGCGTCAGATCGCCGACCAGCCACCGTCGGAATGCAGCAGTGCGCCGGTCACGTTGGCGGCGTCGGGGCTGGCAAGCCAGCAGATCGCGGCCGCGAGCTGCTCAGGCTGGGCGGCACCGGGGATCGCGCCCATCAATGGGCTGAGCACCGACCAGGCAAACTCCGACTTCGGGGCGGAGGTCTCGCCGATGTTGGTGGCGACACCACCGGGAAGGACTGCGTTGCAGCGAATCCCGGACCCGCTGTAGAGCACGGACGTGGACCGGGTCAGCCCGATGACACCGTGCTTGGACACCGCGTAGGCGGTGCCGGAGGCGCCGCCTTTCATCCCCGCCTCGGAGGAGACGTTGACGATCGAACCGCGCCCGGCCGCCGTCATCATGGGCAGCACGGCGCGGATCGTCTTCATCTGCGCTGTGAGGTTGACCGAGATGACCCGATCCCAAGTGGCGTCGTCCATCTCGCCGGTGGGCAGGAACCCGTCCATGATCCCCGCGTTGTTGACCAGGACGTCGACGCTGCCATCGCAGGCGGCGGCGAGTGCGTCGATGTGACCCTGGTCGGTGACGTCGCCGGGCACGCCGACGGCAGTACCACCGGCATCGGTGATGATGGTGACAGTCTCGGTGACCCGGTCGGGGACGAGGTCCGAGACGATGACGCGGCCGCCCTCAGCGGCGATCCGCAGCGCTGTCGCGCGGCCGATCCCCGAGCCTGCGCCGGTCACGATCGCGGTCAGGCCTGCGAAGCGTGTGGTGTCCATGCTGTTCTCCATTCATTTGGTGGGTGGTGGTTTAAGTTCAACCGCGCAGGTCACCTCGCCGGCCGAACACCGCGAAGGCGATCGCACCGAATCCGAGGGCAAGGGCGGCCATCAGCGTGGCGAAGCCCCAGTCGAGACCGTTGGCGAGCGCCGAGCTCGCGACGTAGGGGTACCAAAGGTTGACCTTGGACAGCCCGACGAGGGACTGGCTCAAGCCAAGGAAGTTCGCTGCGATGAACGAGACTGCGAGGATGCCGCCGGTGATCGACAGGCTCAGGCGCTTGTCGGCCGTGAGTGCGCCGAGCGCGAGTGTGAGAGCGCCGTAGACCAGCGCGATGAGCACCATCTGCACGGTCGCGGCGAGGATGACGGAGACCGGGATGCCGAGGCCACCGACCGGATTGGAGATCAGGAGGCCGACGAACATCGCCGCACCCACGATCAGCACGTGCATGACCATCGCGGCCGTCTTCGCCGCAAGGAAGGTCGAGCGCGGGGTGCCGGTCGAGAGGACTAGGCCAAGGGTGCGCGCTTGCTCCTCACCCGCCGTGGCCGAGGCCGCGGAGATCATCGCGGTGGCAATGAGGAAGCCCGGCCCCATCATGGATAGCATCTCCGCGTTCATCCACCCGGCCGGGGTCGCGATGGACAGCCCGCCGAGCAGGGTGTCGAAGCCGGCCGGGAAGTCGTCGGCGATCGACAGGAAGGTGTCCTGAAGAGGGAGCCACAGCGCGCCGATGCCAACGCCGACGGCCAGTCCGTAGAAGGCGAGCACGCCGACGAGTTTGGTCTTGTCGGCCACGGCGCGGGTGTACACGGTCCGCCAAATCGACGGCGTCGGCAGGGGCGCAGTTCGCGACGCTTGCGCGTCAGGAGTGGTGATCGTCATGTCTCAGCCCTTCAGGTCGCGGCGGCGATACGTGAGCACGGCGAGAGCCATGCACACGGCGATGACGGCGGTGAACACACCCAGGTCGGCAAGGTTGAGCCCGTTACTCAGCGGGGCGGAGCGGCCGAGGTAGTAGTACCAGGGGCTCAGCCGGGCCCAACTCTCGAGGCCAGCGATCGGCAGCATCGTCGCGGTCAGGTAGGCCACAACCGCGATTCCACCGGCTGTCGACGAGCCCACGGACGGTCGTCCCGTCGCAGCGGATACCGCGAAGGCGATCGCAGCGAACGCCAGGCCGAGGGACAGCAGGTGCACGGTGCCCCCGGTCAGCCCGGCCAGGGTCAGCGCGGTGGCGCCGGAGGTGATGAACCCCGCCATCCCTACCCAGTTGAGGCCAACGACGGCCACGAGTGCAAGCGCGACGCCGCCAGCCTTGGCCCACAGCACCCGGGTCCGAGACACCGGTTGAGCGGAGAGCATCGCCATCGTGCCGTCGCGCTCCTCCCCGGCCAGTGCGCTGGCGCCGACGATCACGGCGAATGCCACGACGGCAATGGGAAAGACCAGGTTGAACATCTCCCCGGTCACGTACCCGCCGGGCGAGTCGGCGCCCAGGAACGCGCCGAGGGACTCCGGAAAACCTGCGGTGATGTCGTCGAGCAGCCCACCGATCGCTTCGGCGATGCCGAGGGCGAGCACCCCGAAGGCGGCGATGATCACGGCGAGGGCACCTGCGCCCACGCGGCGTTGACGGATCTCGTGGGTGAGGAGCTCAGCGGACACCGTTGGCCTCCTTGCCGGCCGCCGAGACCGCACCCGACGCGCCGTTCTCGCGGTCGCCCGCGTCGTCGGTGTCGCGGTAGTAGGCCAGGAAGATCTCCTCAAGGTCGGCGTCGCGCGAGTGCAGGTTGACGACCTCGTGCGCCATGGCCGCCTGCAATACCGGGTTGACCGAGCCCTCGTAGGAGATGTGGGCGTGCACACCGTCGACTTCCGCGTCGTGGATCTGGCTGACGCCCGCGAACACGTCCGGGGGAACCGGGGCAGCGAACTCGAAGTCCAGCCGCCGGATCGCCTTGCGCTTGAGTTCATCGACCCGCTCGACCACGACCAGTCGCCCGTGGCGGATGATGCCGACCCGGTCGGCGACCCGCTCGACCTCGGACAGGGTGTGCGAGGACAGGAACACCGTGCGCCCGTCCTCCCGGACCTCACGGAGCATCTCCTGGAAGGTCTGCTGCACCAACGGGTCCAGGCCGGCGTTCGGCTCGTCGAGGATCAACAACTCGGGCTTGTGCATGAATGCCTGGATCAGGCCAACTTTCTGCCGGTTGCCGGTGGAGTACTCCCCCACCTTGCGAGACAGGTCCGCGTCCAGCCGCTCGGCGAGTTCGTCCACGTACGCCATGTCGACCTCGCCGCGTAGCCCGGCGAAGTACTCGATGGTCTGCCTGCCGGTCAACTTGGGGTACAGGGCCAGGTCACCGGGGACGTAGCCGATCCGGCGACGGATCGCGAGTGACTCGGTCCGGGTGTCCAGGCCCAGAACACTGGCGGTGCCGGCACTGGCGCGCAACTGGTCGAGTAGCACCCTAATCGTTGTCGACTTCCCGGCGCCGTTGGGGCCGAGGAACCCGAAAATCTCGCCAGTGACCACCTGCAGATCCAGGTCGTCCACTGCGGTCAGGTCGCCGAACTCCTTGGTCAGCCCCCTCGTGCGGACTGCATCGTCTCGGCTCATCGGTTTTCGCCCTTTTCGTCGTTGTACCGTTGGATTAACGCTGGCATCTCGCGCTCCATGAACACGAAGAAGTCACGCATCTCGGACAGCCGCTCGACGGTGGCGGGGTCGCCTCCAGCCAGCGACGCCACGCCGCGTTCGGCGATGCTTCGGAGCCTGGCCGTGTCCTGGTGCTGCGCGGCCATCACCGCCGACCACGGACGGGGCGTGAGTCGGTAGAACGAGCGTCGATCTCCCGCCTTGCCCACACGCTCGACGAACTGCATCTGCGTCAGCAGCCGCACATTGGTGCTCACGCCGCCCGCACTGGCACTGAGCGCGGTCGCAAGGTCGTCGGCGGTCTGCTCTGCGGGGGTACACACGATCAACCACGCCAGCATCCGACCGGCCGCCCGCGGCAGCCCCGTCGCCTCGAGGCCGATGCCGAACTCCTCGACGAAATCCACCACCCGCTTATCGAGTGCGGGGTCACTCTCCCGCGCACCAGCGTGCGGGGCACCGGAGGTCTTGCCCGACTCTGAGTACCGATCGCTTGTGAAGGTCATAGAGTTCACGATACTCTGAAGGTTCACACAGTCAAGTTAGCGTCCTCACAGGAGGCCCGATGTCCCTCGCCGGGCAAGCAACCACCGGCGCCCAGCAAGCGATCGGCCCGGCGCGCCGAATCGTCGTTACCGGCAGCATCGCCGCGTTTGCCGACCTGCTGGACTCCGCACTCACCGCCCGCGGTCACGACGTCCTACGGGTCAGTAGCGACCGGCCGGAGCCGGTGCCTGCGACCAATGTCATGCTGGTGGAGTCCGTACCGCACCAGCCGCTTCGGGAAGCACTCGTCGGCGCCGAAGTCGTCGTGCTGCTCACCGGGCTGGGCCCGGTCTTGGCCATGGTCGACGACGCCGCAGCGCTGGACCTGATCGAGGCTTACGCCGCTGCGGGCGTCACTCTGATCGAACTGAGTTCGTTCGCGGTGTTCGGCGACCGAGGTCCGGGCGGCGGGGCGCCGGTAGACGAGGCCAGCGAGCCCCGGGTTCCCGCTGGCCTGGAACCGGTGCGAGCCGCCGAGCTCCGCACCCTCGCGACCGGGGAGTGGCTGCGTCCCGTCGTGGTGCGGTCCGGGCTGGTCTACTCCGCAGGGGGCGGGACGTTGCTGAGTGCGGCTGTTGATCGGGCCCGCAACGACGGCGTCAGCCGCTACGCAGGCGGACCCAACGACGCGTATCCCCTGATCCACCAGGACGACCTGGTCGCACTGCTCGTGCGCCTGTGCGAGGACCCGGGCGCCAGGGGGGTCTACCACGCAGTCGGGGAGACCATCGAGGCTGCCGAACTCGCGCGACTGGTCGCAGCAGCGGCGCGAGTCTCGCCTGTGCAACTCTGGTCCGACGAGGACCTGGCGGCCGAGCTCCAGGCGAGCGGTCCGCTACCCCGAGTCAGCGTGCGGGCCCGAAGCACCCGCGGGACCACGATCGGGTGGTCGGCCACCGCCCCTAGTGTGGTCCACGAGATGCGCCGTACACCGTGACCACCGATACGTCTGAGCGAACCGCGCGGTCGGGCTACCGCCCCTGTGGTACCCGGACATCCTCTCGCGAGACGATGCGGACCACCACGATCCGGACCAGACTCGATCCCATGACCTCCCCGTCGATCTCGCCACAGTCCGCCCCGGCAAGCGCGCCGCCGGTGCCCAAGGCGCAGGCGAGGCGATCGCACGGACCTGCGTCTGTGCGTCGTGCGGGCGTGGCCGACATCCCGGCCATCTCGCGGCTTGCGCGCGACGCGTCGACCGACGAACCGGAAGCCACCTCGCGGGCGCGACGGCTACTCCTGACGCATGTTGCCCTTGAGCACGGAGCCCTATGGATCGAGAGCCTGCCCGACGAGCTCGCACCCCGCCGGGCCATCACAGCCATTCCTGGCCGGTCCCCTGGACCCGGCGCCGACGGGAAGCCGTCGCGTCCCGTTCTGGAGCAGATCCTTCGGCGATTCGAGGTCTCCTCGGCTGCGGTCGTCTCCCAGAGCGAGCCCGATGCAGGACTACTGTCCGCACTGGAGGCAATCGACGCTGACTGGATCATCAGCGAGATCACTCGCGCACCGGCCCCCGATGAGACTGGTCCCGAGTTGCTCGCCACCGCGCTTCGGTGGGCTCAAGCGCACGGCCGTGCTCCGCTGGAGCGGGTGGCCGTGCTAGCCGCATCCGACGCCGAACGCGTTGCCGCAGTGAGCCTCCGAGTCACCCGGTTCGCGGAGTCGACCTCGACGGACTCGTGGTGGCTCGGGGTCACGGCCACCGGGACAGGAACGGCAGCGTGAGCACCCCGTCAGGGCCGTGGTTCGCGACGATCACTGCCAGTCGGCGCGGTCAGCAGGTGATCGACATCGCCATGGGCGCCTCAATCCCCATGCTGGCCGTCGTGGGCATCATGGTCGAGGACGTCCCGATGGGCGAGGCGGCCGTCGCGCTTGCGGCGGCCATCGTGGTCGGCGTGGCTCTCGTCTTCCGGTGGCGGGCACCGTTGGCGGTCCTCGCTGTCGCCGTCACTGCGGTGCTTGCGACGAGCATCGCGGGACAGCACGACGCATGGCTCGTGGTCGCGGTCGAGATCGCCATCTCAACAGTCGCGGTGGCGCGGGCCCGCCGCACGGCAGTCCTCGCCGCCCTGGGTGCAGCGACGATCCTCTTCACCCTGGCGCGCACACAGGTCGCCGGGCCTGTGACCGAACCTGCAGCCCTCATCCTCATCGTGTGGACTGCCCTGGCACTTGCCACCGGCCTCGCCGTTCGCGCGCAGCGAGCATACGTCTCCGAACTCACCGATCGAGCCCGGTTGGCCGACGAGTCCCGGGAACAGCTTGCACGGAACCGGGTTGCCGAGGAGAGGATTCGGATCGCCCGCGAGGTGCACGACATCGTCGCCCACCACATCGCGGTCATCTCCGTGCACTCTGCGCTGGCACGGAAAACTGGCGTACGGCAGCCGGATGTACTCGATGCGTCACTCGTGCACGTCCAGACCGCGGCTCGCACCGCGCTGGACGAGCTCGGCACCGTGCTCAAGCTGCTGCGCACGACGGACCGCGCCGAGCTCGGCCCCGCTCCTGGACTCGACAACCTCGACGACCTCATGGCCACAGTGAGCGCCACCGGGCTCGCCGTGCGCCGCACGACCACCGGACGCAGACCCGAGATGGACCCCGCCTGCGAGTTGGCCGTGTACCGCATCGTCCAGGAATCCTTGACCAACGCCGCCAAGCACGGCGGCACGGCGGTCGACTTCCAGGTCACCTACGAACCCACCCATGTCTACCTGCACGTTCGCAACGTGCGACGGGTCGGCACCGACCGGAGCATTCCGGCCGGCGCTGCGAGCGGCGGCCATGGCCTAGTCGGCATGCGCGAGCGCGCCGAGGCATGCGGGGGCACCTTCGCTGCGGGGCACGACGTCCAGGGCGGCTTTGCGGTCGAGGCCACCGTGCCGTACCGCCCGGTCGACCGAACCGCCGCGTCGGTCCCCGCTGTCGACTCGCCTCCGACGACACCCCCAGACCTGCACGGGAGCACCAGATGATCAACGTCCTGCTCGCTGACGACCAGCCACTGATCCGCGCGGGGCTTCGGGGCATCATCGAGTTCGAGCCCGACCTGCGAGTCGTCGGGGAGGCCGCCTCGGGCGACGAGGCCGTCGCCCTCACGCGTCAGCTCCCCGTAGACCTGGTGCTCATGGACATCCGGATGCCCGGCTCCGACGGCATTGCCGCTACCGAGCAAATCTGCGCCGACCCAGAACTCGCGGCCGTACACGTCCTGATCCTGACGACCTTCGAGACAGACGAGCACGTGGTGCGCGCGCTGAGAGCGGGCGCTGGCGGCTTCCTGGGCAAGGGCGCCGAACCCGAGGCCCTCCTCGACGCCATCCGGCTCGTCGCGCGCGGCGAGGCCCTCCTATCACCGGTCGCGACACGCTCGCTCATCGAGACCTTCCTCGCCTCGCGGCCGCCTGTCGAGCAGCCGTCCGTCGCTCCGCACGCCGACGCCCTTCGGTGGCTGACGGAGCGGGAGCGTGAGGTCCTGGTCATGGTCGCAGAGGGCCTTTCCAACGACGAGATCGCGGCCAGGCTCGTGATCTCTCCGCACACCGTTAAGACTCACGTGAACCGGACGATGACCAAGCTCGACGCGCACGATCGCGCCCAACTCGTCGTCATCGCCTACGAGAGCGGACTACTGCGAACGCGGTAGCCAAAGACACCACCGTGAGACGATGCCCTACCGTCAATCGCACGACACGATGGGTGTCATGACCACCACCACAGAGCACGTCACCGTCCGATGATCACCGTCGAGCACATCACCAAGACCTACGGCGAGACCACTGCCGTCGACGACCTGAGCTTCACCGTCGAGCCGGGGGTCGTCACGGGGTTCCTCGGGCCCAACGGTTCGGGCAAGTCGACCACCATGCGCATGATCGTCGGCCTAGACCGACCCGACGCGGGCCAGGTCCTGATCGACAATACGGCGTACGTCGATCACGTCGCGCCCCTGCACACGGTGGGAGCTCTCCTAGAGGCAAGGGCCATCCACCCCGGCAGGTCCGCATACCAGCACTTGCATGCCCTCGCCGCAACGACGGGGATCCCGCGCCGCCGGATCGACGAGGTCCTTGACCTCGTCGGGCTCTCCAGCGTCGCCCGCAAGCGCGCTGGCGCATTCTCCCTTGGCATGGGCCAGCGCCTCGGAATCGCAGCGGCGCTCCTGGGCGACCCGGACGTCGTCATCCTCGACGAGCCGGTCAACGGTCTGGACCCCGAGGGCATCCGTTGGATCCGGAACCTACTCAAGTCCCTCGCCGACGACGGCCGTACCGTCTTTATCTCGTCCCACCTGATCTCCGAGGTCGCCCTCGTCGCGGACCACCTGGTGGTGATAGGACGCGGCCGGCTGATCGCCGACACGTCGGTCGCCGACATGCAACGCGCCGCCTCCGGCCTGACCGTCCAGGTCCGATCCCCACGTGCCAGGGATCTTGCGCGAACCCTGGCCGACGAGGGTGTGACCATAGAGACTGGCGCCGACCCCGACCAGCTCGACGTGACGGGACTACTGGCATCTGTGATCGGGGATCGCGCGTTCGCCGCAGGGCTCCCCGTCCACGCGCTGATCCCCACCGAGGTCAGCCTCGAAGAGGCCTTCATGCGCATGACCCACGACTCGGTTGAGTACGGCCCCGCCGACCTGCCCGCCTCACCCCAGACCGAGAAGGTGCTCTCCCGATGACCATCACCGACATCGACCCCCGACCCTCCGCAGAACCACGCACGGGGCTGCGCGCACCGAGTGACGTCGCATCCCTGCGCGTCACGCTCCCCCGCGTGATCGCCTCCGAGTGGGTCAAGTTCACCTCGCTGCGGTCCTCCTGGATCACCCTCGTCTCGGCCGTCGCGATCCTCATCGGCTTCGGCTCGCTCGCCGCTGCCGTTTCCGCCGGCGATGTCGCCACCCGAGGCGGTCAAGGAGGCGGCGGACCCGCCGCATTCGGGATCGACCCAACTACGTTGAGCCTCGCGGGCTCTGGGCTCGCCGGGATCGTGCTCGGGATCCTCGGCGTGATCGCCGTGACCTCCGAGTACTCCTCGGGCATGATCCGCGCCACGCTGGCCGCTGTACCGGGCCGCCAGTCCGTGCTGCTCGCCAAGGGCCTGGTCATCGGGGCCGTCGCTCTCGTCGTGTCCGTCCCCGCCACGCTGATCGCGTTCCTGGCAGGCCAGGCGATCCTCGGGCAGGGCGCCAACGTCTCGCTCGGCGACCCCGGGGTCGCGCGCGCCGTCTTCGGTACCGGCGTCTACCTGGCCGCCGTCGCGCTGCTCGGGCTCGCACTTGGCGCTCTGCTCCGGCACGCGACCGGCGCCGTCGGCGCACTCTTCGTCGTGTTGCTGCTGGCCCCCGGCCTCCTCGGCCTCGTCCTACCCCAGAGCTGGGAAGACACCTTGCTTCCCTACCTGCCCTCGAACGCGGCCTCCTCCTTCACCTCCGTCGTCCCCCCTGACGGGATGCTGTCGGCCGGGGCCGGGGCTGCGGTCCTGGTCGTCTGGATCGTTGGTTTGCTCGGAGCGGCAGCAGTTCTCCTTCAGCGGAGGGACGCATGAGCGCCTCGGCGGCCGTGGCGCCCGTCACCATGACCGGCTCTGCGACACAGCGCCGCAACGTCCTGCTCGTCTTCGCAGGACTGATGGTCGCGATGCTGCTGTCGTCCCTCGACCAAACGATCTTCAGCACCGCCCTGCCGACCATTGTCGGGGAACTCAACGGCGTGAACCACATGCTGTGGGTGACCACCGCCTACATCCTGGCCTCGACCATCACCATGCCGATCTACGGCAAGCTCGGCGATCTGATCGGGCGCAAATCCCTGTTCATCGGCGCCATCGCGATCTTTGTGGCCGGGTCGGTAATCGGTGGCCTGGCCACCGGCATGACCGGACTCATTGTCGGCCGTGCGGTGCAGGGCCTCGGCGGTGGTGGACTGATGATCCTGTCCCAGGCGATCATCGCCGACGTCGTGCCCGCCCGGGAGCGGGGCCGCTACATGGGCATCATGGGCGGGGTCTTCGCCATTTCCTCGGTCGCCGGCCCGCTGCTCGGCGGTTGGTTCACCGAGGGGCCCGGCTGGCGTTGGGCGCTATGGATGAACATCCCGCTCGGCATCCTCGCGATCGCCTCGGCCGTGATGTTCCTCAAGCTCCCGAGCGGCAGGTCGACCAAGCCCCAGATCGACGTCGCTGGGATGGCACTGCTGGCCGTCGCCTCGACCGCACTTGTGTTGCTCACCACCTGGGGCGGGACCACCTATGCGTGGGGATCTCTGGTGATCATCGCCCTGATCGTCCTCACCGTCGTCGCGGCCGTCTCCTTCGTGGCAGTCGAGCGACGGGCCGCCGAGCCGGTCATGCCGCTGCGCATGTTCGCCGACCGCAACTTCGCTCTCACAACCGCCGCCGGGCTCATCACCGGCATAGCGATGTTCGGCGCGATCGCATACCTGCCGACCTACCTACAGATGGTCACCGGCGCCAGCGCCACGAATGCGGGCCTACTGATGATCCCGATGATGGCCGCCCTGCTCGTCACCTCGGTGAGCGCCGGGCAGTACGTCAGTCGCACCGGCCGGTACAAGCCCCTGCCGATCATCGGCTCGGTGCTGGTCGCCGGAGCGATGCTCCTAATGTCGACCATGACACCTTCACTGCCGGTATGGGTCCTGTGCGGGTATCTGGCGATCATGGGCGTCGGGCTCGGGCTGAGCATGCAGATTCTCATCCTCATCGTCCAGAACTCGTTCCCGATCTCCGAGGTCGGCACCGCGACCGCTTCGAACAACTACTTCCGCCAGATCGGCGCCTCCCTCGGATCCGCCGTCGTCGGCAGCTTGTTCGTCGCCAACCTCACCCGGATGCTCGGCGAACGACTGCCGGGCAGCGGAGGCGGTTCGGTCGCAGCGAACTCCCTGACCCCGGACGCAGTCCGCGCCCTCCCGCAGGCTGTACGCGACGTCATCATCGGTTCCTACAACGACGCGCTCACCCCGGTGTTCCTACTCATGGTGCCTCTGGCACTGGTCGCCGCCGTGCTGCTGATGTTCGTCATCGAGAAGCCGCTGGCCACGACCGTTCAGCGCGACATCCTCCCCGAGACCCTCGACATCGACGGCGCCACCAGCGTGCTCCTGCCCGAGCACGAACCCGAGCCCGACAGTGCCAACTCCGCCGACAACCCAGGTCCCGTACGCGCCAGCTCCTGACCGACCATACCCCCACGAAAGGACGCACCATGCACCACCACCGGAACACCACCTCGAACAAGATCATCGGCGGACTCGCGCTGGGCCTGCTCGCCGCAGCGATCGTCCGCGAGTTTCGGATCCCCACCGAGGACCGCACCTGGCAAGGCCGCATCCTCGGGTTCCCCTACGACCTGCGATTCCCCACCACGACCCGGCTGCGGGCCGCGTACTGGAACCCTGCGAACCCGACCCTCTTCACCACCAAGCCCGGCGGGGTCGGCTGGGGCCTGAACCTGGCACGGCTCAGCGGGGCGGGCACCCGACGGGCACAACCGGCAGGGTGAAGACCATCCTCCTTCGTCCGTGACGGCGTCAATCAAGTCCTTGCGCGCCGCGCGACGCCGGTGGTAGCGCGAGGGGCCCGAGAGGACCATAACGAAACGTGGTGGCCGATGGACGGCACCGCACCCCTCCGCGGCGACGCCCCCGGTCGTGGAGCACCTGACCAAACGCTTCGGCAGCCGCGTGGCCGTCGAGGACGTGTCGTTCACCGTCGGATACGGGGAGGTCTTCGGCTTCCTCGGTCCCAACGGAGCAGGCAACACGACGACGGTGCGCACCCTCGGGACGCTGCTCGCGCCGAGTTCGGGAACGGCCGTCGTCGCTGGCCTCCCGCTGACGCCGGCCAACGGTGAGGCGATCCGTCGGAAGATTGCCATCATGCCGGAGGTCCCCGGCCTGTACGCACGGCTGTCGGTGGCCGAGAACCTCGAGTTGGTCGCCGGCCTGTACGAGCTGGACGACCCCACCCGGCGGATCACGAAGGCCCTCGCGGCCGCCAGCCTCGCCGACCGCGCGAACGACAGGTGCGACAAACTGTCCAAGGGCTTGCGGCAGCGAGTCGGGATCGCCCGGGCCCTGCTCAACGACCCGACCGTGCTGTTCCTGGACGAGCCGACCTCCGGTTTGGACCCCGCCGCCGCGCGCGCGATGCACGAGCTGATCGTCACCGCGCGCGGGCGCGGTGCACGAGCTGATCGTCACCACCCACCGGTTGGAGGAGGCCGAACGGCTCTGCGACCGGGTCGCCATCCTGAGCACCACGCTGCGGATGATCGGCCCACCCGATGAGTTGCGCGCGAAAATGTTCAGCCAGACGCTGGCCGTCCGGCTCCGGGCCCCGCTCGCCGACCCGGAACTCGTCTTCGACGACCTCCCGGCGGTCACCGGCTGACAGGCGGACGGCGGGGCTAGGTACGGCCTCACGGTCGCAGACCCAGACACCGCCGCCCAGGCGGTCACCCGCGCGCTGGTCGCGGCCGGCGCCGACGTGCTATCGATCGCAGAGTCCAAGCACTCGCTGGAGGACGTCTACCTCGAGCTCGTCGACCATGAGGTCGAAGGGCAGAAGCGATGAACCTCCACTGGCGCCGCGTGCGCCCGATGGCGCGCAAGGAGCTGCGCGACCTGCGCCGCAACCGCTTCATCCTGCTGACCATGTCGCTCGCGCCGGTCATCTTCGTGGTGATGCCGATGGTCCAGATCTTCGCGATCCACGCGGACGCCCCGAGCACGAGCCTCAGTGCCCGCGTCGGCCTGTCACTGGTCTACATGCTCATCATCCCGGCCGTCATCCCCTCCACGCTCGCCGCCTACGCGATCGTTGGGGAACGTGAGCAGGGCACCCTCGAGTCACTGCTCACCACACCCATCCGAGGTGTGGAGATCCAGCTCGGTAAGGCCCTGGCCGTACTCGCACCAACCCTGGTCATCGCCTACAGCGTCTTCGGCATCTTCTTCGCCGCCGTCGGGCTCTTCGCTGACCCCATCATCGCCTCCGCGGTGTTCGAAGCCTCGCACCTGCTCGTCCCTCTGCTGTTTACGCCCCTGCTCGCCAGCTGGTCGGTCTGGGCGGGCATCGCGATCTCCACCCGCGCGTCGGACGTACGCGTGGCGCAACAGCTCGCCACGTTCGCCAGCTTCCCGCCGCCTATCCTCGCCGGGCTCATGTCCTTCGGGGTCGTCACAGCCTCGGTCGGACTCGCGTTGGTCCTGGCGGCCGCACTGCTGGCGATCGACATCCTGGGCTGGAGAGTGGTCGCAGCCGGGTTCGATCGCGAACGACTCATCGTCGGTCGAAAGCAATGAACCGCCGACGGCCAACTCATCAGTCCCAAGAAATGTCGTCGATGCCTGAGCCTGGACGCCTACCGCAATCTGGCGCCGTGAAGCACTTCCTCAGTCGGAACTAGTCGCGGCACTCCTCAAGCTCGACGCCGACGTGCTTCAGCCGACTTCATGGGGTTGTCGAGAGGCGCCTTCCCTACGTGCTTGCTCAGGTCCAGCCAGACACGCTCGACGCGATCGCGGACCTGCCGACGACCAGATCGAGTGCGTCGATCGGGCGAGCAGCCCCCGCGCCCGCACCACCATCGACACCGCGACCAGCGCCCCGCCCGCCAGCGCCGCGCGGACGCCACCGTCGAGCCGGGCGCGGCGACGACCAACATCGCGACAATGAGGTTGGCCTTGCCCCCGTTTGGTGGACATCTTCTAGGGAAGGATGTCTGTCATGGGACCGAGGCATGGGGCTCGCGGACCACAAGAACGTCACGATCAGCACCGGCTCGGCTACCTCAGCCCCGACGAGTACCGCGCCCAAACGTCAGCCACCGCGTAGGGTTCAATTAAGGTGTCCAACTTTCGGGGACCACTCCAGTGTGTGGCCTGTCCCGACTTTTCCGGACGGTTTCTTTGTGTTGATCATGCAGCAACGGGTACTGCGGTGTGAAGGGTTTCGTATTCGATCGGAGCGAGATATCCGAGGGCGGAGTGGCGCCTGCGGGGATTGTAGAACGCCTCGAGCCAGTCGTCCCCGCGAAGAGTATGTACGATTCTCCGTCACGGTGACGCCGGAACTCGACAGGCTGTTACGCGAGGAAGCCGCAAGTACCGGTGGCTCACGGTCGGAAATCGTAAGGACCGCCGCCGAACGGCACGTGAGACGCCAGCAACCACACTCAAGTTGACATCGTGAGTAGCGCCAGACCACGAGCCGCGATTGGGGCATCGTCGTTCGGCGCCTGCACACTCGTTGCGCTACGCGGATGAGGCGGCCGCACCAGCGTTGCGAGGATCTGCCACCAACGAAGGTGCGACAGCAGACGACGCTTCGTCCGACGTCACGCTGTCCGGTCAATACTCGTTCACGTCGTCTCGAGTGAGACGCAACTCAAGAGGCCGGTGCAAGAGCCAAACGAAACCTGCACTGTCGTGTCGACTCACGTCGTCTCGTTGCTTCCACAGCATTCGCAGGCCTGGCACTCCCCAGACGGTGCCGTCAGACTGCAGACGTGGCAGGACATGCTCAATCGCCGAATCGAGGGTCGCTCCGCCTTTCCACTCAATCCACGCAGAATTCGCCGAGTGCACCTGACCGACGAAGAAGTTGGTTCCCAGAGTCCACGGCGAAATCGCTTCAACCGCTCGCCCCAGGAGATCAAACGCCAGTCCCGGTTGACTCTCGATTTGCGCGAGCTCTGGCCCTTCGACCTCACTCGACGCGATGGCCGCTTCAACACCTGCGTCATTGAATCGATCGGGTACGTAGAACCCAAGTCCGTGCTTAGCGACCGCGAGACCGTCGTCGATCAGCTGCGCATACGCGCCCCGCACCGTGTTCTGCGCAGCGGAAAACTCGCGAGCGAGCTCAGTCTGCGAAGGTAGCGTCCGTCCGGGCTCAAGCGTGCCGTCGAGAATCTGGGATCGCAAGTGCCTGTAGATAGTAGACCGCGATGCTCGGCTCGGGGGGCTCGATTCGCTGGCCATACGAGAAGCGTACCTAGTTCACCGCTGGTTCGAACGGTCCAGTTGCGTCGAAGGCCGCCAACCGGCATACTCATTCATATCTACTGAATGAGTGGGGCTCGCTCCCGACTCAGTGGCCCGAACCGGAGGCGGCGCTGTGCAAATAACCCCGATCGACGAGTTTCTCACGACTCGGCAGGTTTCCGACTGGCTGCATATCCCAGCTAGCACGCTCCACGACCTCCGTTCGCGCGGGCAAGGACCGGCTGCCACGGTATTCAGTCACCGCAACATTCGTTACGCACGCGATGACGTCGCGAAGTGGATACTCGCGTGCCGTGAAGGCGCCGCAAAACGGCCGCTCTAGGGTGGCCATCGCCCGCGCCACGGACAGCCGCGGGAGAGTTCGTTGGCGTGCGCGCTACTACGACCCTGCAGGCCACGAGCGCCAGAAGACATTCGACACGCGCCGCAGCGCTGAAGGCTGGCTCGCAACGCAGAGAACCTCCATCAGCGAGGCACGATGGACTGATCCTCGCGCAGGCAAGGTTCGCCTCGATACGTTGTGGGAGCGATTCGAGCAGGATCTTCTCCCCCATCGACGCGCGACTACTCGACAGAACTACCGCAACGCCTGGAAGAATATCGCCTCTAAGCTGGGAGACTTCCCCGTAGGCAGCCTCAACCACGGGCACGTGCAGCGCTTCGTGACCGAGCTCGAGAAGGGCTCGGAGACCACCCGCGCGGCGTACCGAGTCCTCTCCCTGGTGCTCGACTACGCGGTGGCACAGAACATGGTTGCAGTCAACGTGGCCAAGGGTGTTCGGTTGCCTGCTGCTAGTGCACCCCGAGAGAGAATCCTCACGGGCGACGAGTTGAGGCGGCTGGCCGCGGCTCTCGGAACGGACGGAGGGAGTCGCGTCCTTGCGATGGGGCTAGCCGGTCTGCGGTGGTCGGAACTCGCGGCTCTCAGGGTTGCCTCCGTCGACCTGGAAAGCCGGCGGATCCATGTCTTTGAGACCGTGACATTCCCAACGGGAAGCGCCGAACGAGGCACAACCAAAACCCTGACCTCCCGGCGCTGGGTCTCCATCCCCGGCGCACTCAAAGAGGACCTCGAGTCAAGGATTCAGGGTCGCATGCCCACCGACCTCGTGTATCCAGCCCCCAAGGGCGGGTACGAGGAGGTTGGGAACTTCCGGCGCCGAGTCAAGTGGGACCAAGCGTGCGCGGCCGCTGGGCTTGAGGCCGTCACGCCCCACGACCTCCGAAGGTCGTTCGGAAGCCTCGCACGCCTCGGAGGTGCGGACCTTCGATACATACAAAAGGCGATGGGCCATGCGTCGATCACCACTACGGCGCGCATCTACGCGCACCTGTACGACACCGAACCTGACCAGGTAGCCGACGGCATCGACCGAGCAATGCAGACAACCAAGGAGGTCACCGACGCAGACGAAAACAAGGCCTCTGGTAAGTCGGATTCAGCCTGATGCTGACTTCGTGCTGACCTAATCGGCCACTCGAGACCCCTTCTAGGTCCCGAGCCGACCACAACTACACAGCGAGAGAGACGTCGAAACGGTGCTATAGCAGGCAAAAGGCCCCGTCTGCAAGGACGGGGCCTGGTGGAGCCGCCTAAGAGAATCGAACTCTTGACCTATTCATTACGAGAAATCGGTTCGCCTGATGGAAGAGGCATGGCGGCTGTGGAAGACCGGCGATGAATCGGGGCCTGAGGTGATCTCCTGTTTCGTCACGGAAGACCTCCTTGTGGACACCTCGCTCATGAAGGCTTGCACCTGCGATCCAGGGCCCGTTGAGTGCTCCGGGTCGTGCGAGGTGCCTTGATGCCAGGCGCTCTACGCCG